>Ga0326735_1000115_pt1 | contig 16757 bp, 14 predicted proteins | sample 37_GP2_1092_FD_207945 | JGI IMG/M metagenome (GOLD analysis project Ga0326735, IMG submission 207945) | Glacier ice microbial communities from Ngari, Tibet, China - 37_GP2_109.2 | ecosystem: Environmental > Aquatic > Freshwater > Ice > Glacier | place: China: Ngari, Tibet | collected 2018-07-31
ATGTGGTTGGCGGTTGGCGATGGCTGCTGACGCGCGGCACGAAGCCGGCTGAGGACAAGAGCGGCAAGGATCGGCCCCATGGCGAAACCGGTCGGCTCAAGATTGCTTTCGCGCGCAGCCGGGCATGCCGTCAATCGCAGCCCCGCAAGCGCCTGATGCAGCGCATAGCGCCGGTGGACAAGGAGTTAAGGTATCAGCCTTACGCGCGGCTTCGCCTGCCAGGTGCGGTGAGCGACTGGTTTAACAGAAGGTGTAGTCCTGGCGACTTGGCAACAGCACTGGCAAGCTTGTGGACCGACTACCGTATAAAGGCAACAACATGACGTTTTGTGACTTTCGTCCCGCGCATGTTAGGCTGCAACATCCGCCAACAGCACATCGCACCGCATGACGCTTATTAAGTTTATTGAAATTATGGCGATCCTGGTCGGGGCCTTTTCCGGATTCATCGAAGCGCGGCGCAAGCGCATGGACCTGGTAGGCGTTTTCACCGTCGCCTTCATCACCGCATTCGGTGGCGGCACCTTGCGCGACATCCTGCTCGACCGCCGCCCGCTGTTCTGGGTTACCCATCAAGAGTACGCCATCCTCATCTTCGTGCTGGCGCTGGTCGCCTCCCCGTTGATCCGCACCTTGCGCCAGATGGTGTCTGAACGCCTGATCGTGATCGCCGACGCCATTGGCCTAGGGCTGTTCTCGATTGCCGGCGTCGCCTCGGCGCTGGACGCCGGCATGCCGCTGTTCATCGCATCGATGATGGGCGTGATCACGGGTATTTTTGGCGGCGTGCTGCGCGACATCGTCTGCAACGAAGTACCGATGGTTTTTCGCGACGGCAAACCCTACGCCATCTGCGCTTTCCTCGGCAGCTGGATGTTTCTCATCATGCGCAAGCTCGAGATGCCGCACGACTTCGCGCTCTGGTCGAGCGCGACTTTCATCAGCGCACTACGGCTCCTGAGCTGGAAATTCGACATGCGGCTCGGCCGCTGAACTCGCTAAGCTAACCCTGGGGTCAGTTCCGACATTCAGACACGAGCTCGACACTCAGAGCTTGCTACGCATGGGGCCGTGTCCGAATGTCGGAACTGACCCCGGGGGACTTAAACGGCTTCCGGGCCGGTTTCGCCGGTGCGGATGCGGATCACCTGCTCGACATCCTGGACAAAAATCTTGCCGTCGCCGATCTTGCCGGTGCGTGCGGCCTTGATGATGGCGTCGACTACTTGCTCGGTCATGGCGTCGTCGACCACGACTTCGATCTTTACCTTCGGCAGGAAATCGACGACGTATTCGGCGCCGCGGTACAGCTCGGTATGACCCTTCTGACGGCCGAAACCTTTCACTTCGGTGACCGTCAGGCCGGTGACGTTGACGTCGGCCAGCGCTTCGCGCACTTCGTCAAGCTTGAACGGCTTGATCACGCAGGTAATCTGTTTCATGACTGCTTCCTTTGGTTCTCGGGTTACTCGGGTTATTCAGTACTGCAAATTAAGACGATTGACCGATTTTAACCGATCATGGTGGCGTCGATCCGTGCCGGCCCCTCAGGCCAGGCCTTCGTCGGCCCCGTGCGGAATGCGCTCCAGGTCGGCCATCCAGACTGTCGCTTCGCTATCGCTCGGCGCGCGCCAGTCGCCGCGCGGCGACAGCGAGCCGCCGGTACCGACCTTTGGCCCATTCGGTACGCACGAGCGCTTGAACTGGCTGGTCTTGAAGAAGCGGTACAAAAAGATGCCGAGGTTGCGCTTGATTGCCGCCAGGTCGTATTGGTTGCGCTCGACGTGCTCGCCATTGGGCCAACTGCCACTGTTCCGGTCGCCCCACGCCGCCAGCGCCAGGAACGCTACCTTGGTCGGCGCGAAGCCGTAGCGCAGCGTGTAATACAGGTTGAAGTCCTGCAGCTCGTAGGGGCCGATCACGTCCTGCGTCTTTTGCGCCGGCTCCCCGCCTTGCCCGCCTTTTTTTCCCGGCACCAGTTCGGGGCTGATCTCGGTGTCGACGATCTGTTGCAGCACTTGCGAGCTGGCACCCACCGCGCCGGTCTCGGCGACCCAGCGCACCAGGTGGGAAATCAGCGTTTTCGGCACGCTGGCGTTGACGTTGTAGTGCGACATATGGTCGCCCACGCCGTAGGTGCACCAACCCAGCGCCAGCTCGGACAGGTCGCCGGTGCCGATGACGATGGCGCCATGCAGGTTCGCCAGCCGAAACAAGTGGCTGGTGCGCTCGCCCGCCTGGACGTTTTCGAACGTGACGTCGTAGATTTCCTCACCGCCGGCGTATGGGTGGCCGATATCGGCCAGCATCTGGATGCAGCTCGGCCGGATGTCGATTTCAGCGGCGCTGCAGCCGATCACGGCCATCAGCTCGCGCGCCTGGGCAACCGTGCGTTCGCTGGTCGCGAACCCCGGCATCGTGTAGGCCAGGATGTTTGCGCGCGGCAGCGCCAGCTTGTCCATCGCCCGCGCACACACCAGCAGAGCATGGGTCGAATCGAGGCCGCCCGAAACACCAATGACGACTTTTTTCATGCCGCTGGAGGCGAGCCGCTGCACCAGCGCCTGCACCTGGATGTTATAGACCTCGGTACAGCGCTCGTCGCGCCGGGCCGGGTCCGACGGCACGTACGGGAAGCGCTCGACGTGGCGCATCAAAGCTAGCGGGCGGCCCTGCGCCAGCGCCAGGTCAACGGCGACGACCTCGAATTTGGCGGCCTCGCCGGCGTGGCGCTGCATCGACTGCGCGTACGTCGTCTGGCGCATGCGCTCGCGCGACAGCCGTTCGAGGTCGACGTCGGCGAACAGCAGGTGCGAATCGCCCTGGAAGCGCCCTGACTGGGCCAGCAATTCGCCGTTCTCGCAGATCAGCGACTGGCCGTCCCACGCCATGTCGGTGCTCGATTCGCCGTTTCCGGCCGAGGTGTACAGGTAGGCGGCGATGCAGCGTGCCGACTGCTGCTGCACCAGTTGCCGGCGGTAACCGGCCTTGCCGACCAGCGCGTTCGAGGCCGACAGGTTGACCAGCACCGTGGCGCCGGCCAGCGCGGCGAACGACGACGGTGGAATCGGCACCCAGACGTCTTCGCAGATCTCGACGTGAAAGCGCAGCAGCGGCAGCGCCGCCAGTTCGAACAGCAGGCAGGCGCCGAAGCGGGCTTGCTGGCCGCACAGGGCGACCGTGGTTTCCCGGGCACAGTCGGCGGGGCTGAACTGGCGCGATTCGTAAAATTCGCCGTAGTTGGGCAGGAAGGACTTCGGCACCACGCCGAGGATGCGCCCGCCCGCCACCACCACTGCGCAATTGAACAGCAGGTGCTGGGAGCGCACCGGCATGCCGACGATCATGACGATGCCCAGCACCGCCGATTCTGCGACGATTTGCGCCAGCGCGGCCTCGCAGGCGTCCTGCAAGGCGCGCTGATGGAACAGGTCCTCGCAAGTGTAGGCCGACAGGCCCAGTTCCGGAAACGCCACCAGCACCGCCCCTTGCGCATGGGCCTGGCGCGCCAGGGCGATCGTCTCGGCCGCATTAAACGCCGGATCGGCGACCCGCAGGTGCGGCGTGGCCACGGCGACGCGGGCGAAACCGTGCGTGTATAAGTTGGAGAAGCAGTTGGAAAACAGGTTTTTCATCAAGGGTCGCTCGACCTTTGCCGGCGTGGGCACGGGGCACTGACCCGGCACTGACCCGGGCACTAAACCCGGCGCGCCGGTGCATTGCACCATTTTGCGTAAAATACACCGCGTGGCAGCAGATCTTCGGAGAATGTAAACAATGAATTATCGCACGCATATCGTATCTTCCCTATCCGAGATCGGCGCCCCGGCCTGGGACGGCCTGGCCATGGCGCAAGAGCGCGCCAACCCTTTTTTGTCGTACGCTTTTTTACATGCGCTGCACGAGTCGGGCAGCGCCGGCGAAGACGCCGGCTGGCAGCCGCAATTCATTGCGCTGTACGACGGCGCCACGCTGGCTGCGGCAATGCCGCTATATGTCAAGATGCACTCGTACGGCGAATACGTGTTCGACTGGGCTTGGGCCGACGCCTACCAGCGCAACGGCCTCGACTACTACCCGAAGCTGCTGTCGGCGATCCCGTTCACCCCCGTCACCGGTCCGCGCCTGATGGCAGTCGACGCCAGGGCGCGCGCCGCGCTGATCGAAGTGGTGCGCGCCACCCAGCAGGCATCAAGGATGTCGTCGACCCACATCCTGTACCCGTCCGAGGAAGAGGCGCGTCAGCTGGCCGAGGCCGGATTCATGCTGCGCAGCGGCGTGCAATTTCATTGGCTCAACGCCGGCTACCTTGATTTCGAGGCGTTTCTGGCGACGCTCGAACCAAAGAAGCGCAAGAACATCCGCGCCGAGCGGCGCAAGGTGCGCGAGGCCGGCGTCACCATGCGGCGGGTGCGCGGTATCGACGCCACCGACGCGGACTGGCGGCTGTTCAACCGCTGCTACAAGCATACCTACGCGGCCCACCATTCGACGCCTTACCTGAACCTGGATTTTTTTCAGCGCATCGGCCGCACCATGCCGCAAAACATCCTGCTGGTGATCGCCGAGCGCAACGGCAAACCGGTGGCGTCGTCACTCGTCATCCACTCGCAGGACACGCTGTTCGGCCGCTACTGGGGCGAACTGGAGCACGTGCCCTGCCTGCACTTCGAAACAGCCTACTACCAGCCGCTGGAGTTCTGCATCGAGCAGAACATCGCCGTGTTCGAAGGCGGCGCGCAAGGCGAACACAAGATGGCGCGCGGCTTCCTGCCAACCAGGACCTGGTCGGCCCACTGGCTGGCCCACCCGGCGTTCGCCGACGCCATTGAACGTTTCCTCGAGCGCGAAGCCGGCGGCATCGACGACTATATTGACGAACTGAACGACCGCAACCCGTTCCGCGCGCGCGACTGATCTGCATGTAAACCCGCAGCGCGTCGGCCCTGGACCGTATGCTCAGCGTATTGCCATCGATTCGGCGAGGAAGTAAAAACCGATCTGGGCTACGCCGGCGCCGGCGGGAGCGCCCACGACGACGATCGAGTAAGCGGGCTCTTTCACCAAGGCGCGCAAACTTCGTCGTGCCATGGATAGTCGCTTTGAGTAGCTGGGGAAATAAAAAAAGTATTGCAACACCCATGCCATCGTTGATTCGGGGCGCTTTACCGGCACGGACAAGCCAATCCGTCCGGATGCGGACGATTTCGGTGTTCGCGAACACTGGTGCGCCCGGATCACCGTCGCGAGTTGCCCGATCCTCCTTATAGATTTGCGTAGAAACAACATGTTGCATCTTAACTACGCTACACCCTGATCAGGCGCAAGCCGGATATCCCTGCAAAAACAGCTATTGGAGCCTCGGCTCCCTCTGCGCGAACGCATACCAGACTCGGTCTTGTGCAAAATTGCACATTGGCCGTGCAAGCTGATGGCTTTCACTCAGCATACAAAGCGCGCACACTCCGTTGCATTGCGTATAACCCCTATCGATTAAAAAAGCATAACAACTGAAGGAGACTGAAATGCGTATGTCGAGCAAACAAAAAACGGTGTTGCGTCGTTCTGTCGCGGTCATCATGGCGATCCCCGCCGTGTCATGGACCACGGCATACGCACAAACGGCTGGCGCCACGGAAAACGCCACCGGAGCAATCGAAAAAGTCGTCGTCACCGCGCGCCGCCGGGCCGAGTTGATCCAGGACGTGCCGGGCGCGGTCAGTTCCATCTCCGGCGCCGAGCTGGAGAAGCAGGCGATGCCCGACATCACGGCCGTGGCTAACCTCGTTCCAAGCACCACGCTGAAAGCCTCGCGCGGCACCAACACGACGCTGACCGCCTTCATTCGCGGCATCGGCCAGCAGGATCCGGTCGCCGGCTACGAGCCGGGTGTCGGCATCTACCTCGACGACGTCTACATGGCCCGCCCGCAAGGCGCGCTGACCGACATCTACGACCTTGAGCGGGTCGAGATCTTGCGCGGCCCGCAAGGCACGCTGTACGGCAAGAACACCATCGGCGGCGCCGTCAAGTACGTCACCCGCAAACTGTCGCCGAAGACCACGTTCGGCGTCAAGGCAACGGTCGGCAACTACGGCGAAAAAGACCTGGTGCTCAACGCCACCGTGCCGCTGTCCGACATGCTGCGCATCGGCGGCTCGGTTGCCACCTTCAACCGCGACGGTTTCGGCCAGAACGTCGTCAACGGCAAGGATAACTACAACAAGGAAGCCGTGGCCGGGCGCATCAGCATCGAGCTGACCCCGAGCAGCAACCTGTTCATCCGCTTGTCGAGCGACCGCACGGTCGACGATTCGCAGGCCAAACAAGGCTACCGTCTCACGCCCGGCCCGGCGCCCGCCAGCCTGGCGCCGCTCGAGAACAAGTACGACACCCGCGCCAACCTGTACGCGGTCAACGGCCACGCCCAGCAGGTGATCACCCAGGGCACCGCGCTGCTGGCTGAGTACCAGGTCAATCCGGAACTGTCGTTCAAGTCCGTCACTGCCTACCGCAAATCAAAAAGCTTCGCGCCGATCGACTTCGATTCGCTGGGCACGCCGCTGTTCGAAGCGCCGACGATCTACGCCGACAATCAGAAGAGCCAGGAATTTCAGCTGACCTACACCGGCGCCAAGATCCAGGGCGTGGCCGGGGTGTTCTACATGAAGGCCAATGCATTCAACGAATTCGACGTGCTGATAAACTTTCCGGCCCTCGGCGGCCTGGCAGCGTACACCATGGACGACATCAACAGCAGGACCAAGGCCGTGTTCGCCGATGTCAGCTACAGCGTCACCGATACGTTCAACGTCAACGTCGGCGGCCGTTACACCGACGACCAGCACGACGCGCGCATCTTCAAAAGGACCTACATCGGCCTGGCCGGTTCGCCGACGCTGGGCAATCCCGCCGCCGCCGGTTTAAGCCCCGCCAACACCGACCTCGGACCGGATGCCTTGAACCGTACCGACACCAAGTTCACGCCGAAACTCGGCTTTGGCTGGAAGTTCGCACCTCAACACAATATGTACGGCACCGCTTCGCAAGGCTTCAAGGGCGGCATGTTCGATCCGCGCATGGACCTGACCGGTACCGGCGGGCCGAACACGCTGGCCTCCCAGCTCAAGCGCAAGGGCGTCAATCCGGAAGAAGTCACCGCGTTCGAACTGGGCCTGAAGTCGAGCATGAATGGCGGACGCCTGCAGACCAATGCGGCAGTCTTTTTCACCAAGTACAAAAACGTCCAGATTCCTGGCTCGATCATTACCTACGACGCAGCCGGTAATGCGAACGGCTTCTCCGGTTCGCTCACCAACGCCGGCAAGGCCAAGATCAAGGGCCTGGAACTGGAAGCGATTTCGCAACTGACCAACTCGCTCAACGTCAGCGGCATGTACAGCTACATCGACGCCAAGTATGACGAGTGGCTGGTCGCCAACGGCCCGAACCTGATCAACCTGGCCAGGAATGCCGAGTTCCAGAATACGCCCAAGCACTCGGGCAACCTGTCGGCAAGCTACGATTGGCCACTGGTGCTGAGCGGGCGTTCCGGCATGCTGTCGCTGATGAATGGCGTGTCGTACAAGAGCCGCGTGTACCAGACTGAAATCGTCCGCACCGGCAATACCCCTGGGCTTGACGCGTTGGTGCCTGGCAACCTGTTGCTGGCGCAAGATGCCTACACGTTGTGGGATGCGAGCCTGGTCTGGACCAGCGCCGACCGCAAGGTCCAGGTCGGCCTGCACGGTCGCAACCTGACCGACAAGCGCTACAAGGTCGCCGGCTACAATTTCTCCGCCTCCTCCAACACCGTCACTGCGTTCTACGGCGACCCGCGCACGGTGAAGGCGACCGTGAGCCTGAAGTTCTAGGCCAGGTTTGAAGGATTAAAAAATGCTGGATCGAAAAGGGCGCCCGCAAGGCGCCCTTTTTTTGGCCGTTAGCTTGCCACCCGTCGTCCTGGCTCAAGCCCTGCGCGTTTTCGGCCGGGCGATACCCGCCGCGCCATCGGCATGCACAAACAAGTCCGGCTGCGCATCGGCATACTCGCGCAGCAGGTTCCACACCGCGCGCACCCGCGGCAGCCGATACAGGTCGACCGGCGCCACCATCCAGTAAGCCCGCTCGGCAAACACCTCGCCCTGCAGGATCGGCACCAGCCGGCCATCGTCGGCAATAACGTACGGCGGCGCCATCATCAGCCCCAGCCCCGCTGCTGCCGCTTCGGCCTGCGCCATCATGCCGGTGCAGCACAGGCGCCGGCGCGGCGTGAAGCCGAGCGCGTCGAGAAAATTGAGCTCGTTGCTGGCCAGCCGGTCCTGCACGTAATCGACGAAATCATGACCGGCCAGGTCGGACTGGCGCAGGATCGGCGGATGGCGTGCCAGGTAGTCGGGCGCGCCATACAGGTACAGGCGAAACGTCGCCAGCCGCGTTACCATGTAGCGGCCGGTGTTGGGCGCGTCCAGCGTCACGCCGAGGTCGGCCTCGCGGTTGGCCAAATTGGCAAAGCGCGGCTGCACCAGCAGGTCGATCGACAGGTCGGGATGCTCGGCCAGAAAGCGCGCCAGCAGCGGCGTGATGACGCGCACCCCCAGCACTTCCGGCACGCCGAGGCGCACCACGCCGCGCACTTCGACCTGGTTGCCGCTCAACTGGTCCTGGGCCGCCAGCGCCGCGCTTTCCATCACTTCGGCATGCGGCAGCAGCGCCAGCCCCATCTCGGTCAGCTCGTAACCCTCGCGCGAACGGTCGAACAAGGTCGAGCCGAGCTGCGCTTCGAGACGGTCGATGCGGCGCGCTACCGTCGTGTGTTCGACTTCCAGCCCGCGCGACGCGCCGGACAGCGTGCCGGTGCGGGCAAGCTCGAGGAAGTAGCGCAGATCGGTCCACTCAGGCAAAGTTTTCATACGGCCCATTGTGCATCAGTGCACAGCGGTATGGCAATTTTTTCATTGCCGCCCTTGCGGCGGTGCTACCGGGACGGGCCTAGGCCTGCGAAGTAGCATTGTGCATAAATGCACAAAGGGTGGGCGCTGCCCTGTCTTTCGAACAGCGCTATTTTGGCGCACACTGCAACGCAATCGACAACCCATCACCACGGCGCCCGCGTGTCCAATCATATGTCCAACTACACCGAGACAAGCTTTACCAGCACCGATGGCCTGCGGCTGTATGCGCGCGATTATGCGCCGTGCGGCGGGCCGGCGCGCCTGCCCGTCATCTGCATCCACGGCCTGACGCGCAACTCGGCCGACTTCGACGAACTGGCGCCATGGATCGCGGACCAGGGCCGGCGCGTGCTGGCCATCGACGTGCGCGGCCGCGGTCATTCGGCCTACGATCCCGACCCAAGCCACTATAACCTGATGGTGTACGCCGACGACGTCGTCAAACTGGCCCACGACCTGGGCATCGGGCGCGCCGTCTTCATCGGTACCTCGATGGGCGGCCTGATCACCATGACGCTGGCGATGCGGCACCTGAACCTGGTTGCCGCGGCGGTCCTCAACGACGTCGGCCCGGCGCTGTCGCCGCGCGGCCTGCAGCGCATCGCCAGCTACGCCGGCAAGGGCGAAGTGCTGGCGTCGTGGGGCGACGCCGCCGACTACGTGCGCGAGATTAACCAGAGCGCCTTCCCGGACAATACCGCAGAAGATTGGGCGCGCTGGGCGCGCCGCGCCTTCAGCGAAACGGCGCCCGGCCAGTTTGGCATGCGCTACGACCCGCGCATCGCCGATTCGATTCGCCCCGACAAACTGAAACCGTCGTCGGTGCTGGCGCGCTTTGCCTTTCGCCGCCTGGCGCGCAACCGCCCCACCCTGCTGGTGCGCGGCGCCCTGTCCGACCTGATCGAAAACGAACAGCTTGCGCTGATGCGCGCCGCGGCGCCCAAGATGGCGTACGCCGAAGTGCCGAACGTCGGCCACGCGCCGATGCTGACCGAGACGGCGGCCCAGGCCGCGCTGCGCGGTTTCCTCGGGCAGGTCGATTGAACGGCCACGCCACATCCATGAACCTGGCCGGCAAGGTCATCGTCGTCACCGGCGGCGCACAAGGCATCGGCCTGGCGATTGCCGAACGCTGCGCCGAAAATGGCGCCAGCGTGGCGCTGTGGGACTACCAGGCTGACGCTATCGCCGGCGCGCTCGAACGCATCGGCGAGCGCTCACCGCGCGCCCAGGCGGCCGGCTTTATCGTCGACGTTTCGGACCTGGCGGCGGTGCAGGACGCCGTCAAGGCGACGCTGGCGCGGTTCGGGCGCATCGACGGCCTGGTCAACAACGCCGGCTTGGTGGCCGACGCCCAACTGAGCAAAATGAGCGAAGCGCAGTGGGACCGCGTCATCGACGTCAACCTGAAAGGCGTCTTCAACTGCACCCGCGCCGCCGTCGACGCCCTGCTCGCCAGCACCGGCGCGATCGTCAACATCTCGTCGATCGTCGGCCTGTCGGGTAATGTCGGCCAGACCAACTACGCCGCCGCCAAGGCCGGGGTGCTGGGCATGAGCAAGACCTGGGCGCGTGAGCTCGGACGCAAGGGCGTGCGCAGCAACGCGATCTGCCCGGGTTTTATCGAAACACCGATCCTTTCTAAAATGCCGGTGCGGCTGATCGCCGAGATGGTCGCGCAGATCCCGCAAAAGCGCATGGGCCAACCGCGCGAAGTCGCTGCCGCTGCAGTTTTTTTGCTATCGGCGGAAGCGAGCTACATTAACGGTGCCACGCTCGAAATCACGGGCGGACTGACACTTTGAAGGAGACAAGAAAATGACAAAACTAATTCCCACGCTGATACCGTTGCTGATTGCCGCCGCCTTGGCCCCGGCCCTGGCCCAGGGCCAAGATTTGAAAGTGGCCCTCATCGCCGGCAAGACCGGCGCCCTCGAGACCTATGCCAAGGAGACCGAGACCGGCTTCATGATGGGGCTCGAGTACCTCACCGGCGGCAAGATGGAAATCAACGGCCGCAAGCTCAAGGTGATCGTCAAGGACGACCAGAGCAAACCGGACCTCGGCCGCACCCTGCTGGCCGAAGCGTATGGCGACGACAAGGTCGACATCGCGGTCGGCACCAGCTCGTCCGGTTCGGCCATTGCGATGCTGCCGGTGGCGCTCGAATACAAGAAGGTGCTGATTATCGAGCCGGCGGTGGCCGATGCGATCACCGGCGACAAATGGAACCGCTACATTTTCCGCACCGCGCGCAGCTCGATGCAGGACGCACTGGCCGCGGCCATGGTCTCGCCGGCCGGCAGTTACGCCTTCCTGGCCCAGGATTACGCTTTTGGGCGCGACGCCGTCAAAGCCGCCAAGGAAGCGCTGATCGCCGCCGGCGGCAAGGCCAAGGTGGTGCATGAGGAATATGCGCCGGTCGCCACCACCGACTTCACCTCCTCGGCCCAGCGCATCTTCGACGCCTTGAAGGACAAGCCGCTGCCGCGCGTGCTGTCGATCGTCTGGGCCGGCCCGCACCCGATGAACAAGGTGGCCGACATGAAGCCTGAGCGCTACAGCATCACACTGGCGCCGAACGGCAACATCCTGCCGGTGATGAAGACCTGGAAGAGCTTCGCCGGTACCCAGGGCACCATCTATTATTACTATGCCTTCCCGAAAAACAAGATGAACGACTGGCTGGTGGCCGAACACACCAGGCGCTTCAAGACGCCGCCGGACGTATTTACCGCCGGCGGCTTCGCGGCGGCCAGCGCAGTGCACACGGCATTGTCGAAGGCCGGCTCGGGTGACAGCGAAAAGCTGATTAAAACGATGGAAGGCATGGAATTCGAGACACCGAAAGGAAAAATGAGCTTCCGCAAGGAAGACCACCAGGCGATCCAGCCGATGTACCACTTCCGCATCAAGAAGGAGCAGAAGAACGAGTGGGACCTGCTCGAACTGGTGCGCGAAATCCCGGCTGGCGAAATGCCGCTGCCGATCCGTAACAAGCGCTGACATGGTGGCCAGCAGCTTGTTGGAACAAGCAATGGGTCCAACGCCGGCGCCGGCGCCCTCCTTGTCGACCCGCGACCTGACGATCCGCTTCGGCGGGCATATCGCGGTAAACGCGGTCAGCGCCGATTTTTATCCCGGCACGCTGACCGTCATCGTCGGCCCCAACGGCGCCGGCAAGACCACCTACTTTAATTTAATGTCGGGCCAGCTGCCGGCTACGTCGGGTAGCGTACACCTGAACGGCGTCGACATCACCGGCACGGGCGCGGCGCGCCGCACCCAGCTCGGCATCGGCCGCGCGTTCCAGCTCACTAACCTGTTCCCCAACCTGACGGTGCTGGAAAACGTCAGGCTGGCGGTGCAAAGCCACCAGCGCGTCGGCATGAACATGTTCTCGGTCTGGTCCGGCCACAAGGAGCTGATCGAGCGCGCCGGCCATTACCTTGAACGGGTGGCGCTTCAAACTAAGCGCGATGCCCGCGTGGCGGCGCTGTCGCACGGCGACAAGCGCAAGCTCGAGGTGGCGATTTTGCTCGCGCTCGAGCCGGCCGTCATGATGTTCGACGAGCCGACCGCCGGCATGAGCGTCGACGAAGTGCCGGTGGTGCTCGACCTGATCCACCAGGTCAAGGCCGAGCGCAACAAGACCATCCTGCTGGTCGAGCACAAGATGGACGTGGTGCGCTCGCTGGCGGACCGCATCATCGTGCTGCACAACGGCGCGCTGGTCGCCGACGGCAATCCGGCCGCAGTGATGGCCTCGCAGATCGTACAGGAAGCCTATCTTGGAACACCCGAACATGTCTGAGCCCACCGCGCCTGCGCCGGCCGCTGCGGCCCCCCTGCTGACGCTGTCCGGCGTGCACACCCACATCGGCCAGTACCATATCCTGCAAGGCGTTGACCTGCAAGTGCCGCGCGGCGGTCTGGCGGTGCTGTTGGGCCGCAACGGCGCCGGCAAGACCACACTGCTGCGCACCATCATGGGACTGTGGCAGGCGAGCGCCGGCAGCGTGAAATTCGACGGCCGCGAAATCGGCAAACTGGCCACCCCCGACATCGCCCAGGCCGGCATCGCCTACGTGCCCGAATCGATGGCCGTGTTTTCCGAGCTGACTGTGCGCGAGAACATGCTGCTGGCGGCGCGCAACGGTCCGCTCGACGAGGCCCGGGTCGAATGGATCTTCGGCTTCTTTCCGGCCTTGAAAAAATTCTGGCACTACCCGGCCGGCAACCTGTCCGGCGGCCAGAAGCAGATGGTGGCGATCGCCCGCGCGATTGCCGAGCCGCGCAAGCTGCTGCTGGTCGACGAGCCGACCAAAGGACTCGCCCCGGCCATCATCCAGAGCCTGATCGCCGCCTTTCGCGAGCTGAAGGAAACCGACACCACGATTTTGCTGGTCGAGCAGAATTTCAGCTTCGTCAAGTCGCTCGGCGACACTGTCGCGGTGATGGACGACGGCCGCATCGTCCACGCCGGCGCCATGCGCGACCTGGTCGACAACCAGGACCTGCAACAGCGCCTGCTCGGCCTCTCGCTCGACTCCCACCAATAGGACCAGCATATGACTTCTCTCGTTCCGCCCCCGATGCCGCAAGCGCGGACGCCGGTGTCCGCGCTTGGCCCCGACACGGCGCTGCCGGCGGCCAAGCGCGACATCGCGCCGCTGCTGCTGGTGCCGGTGCTGATGCTGGCCATGCTGCCGTTCGTCGGCAGCTTCCCGACCTGGGTCACCCTCACCGTCGCGGGCCTGGCGATGGGCATGATGATTTTTATTATGTCGAGCGGCCTGACCCTGGTGTTCGGCTTGATGGACGTACTTAATTTCGGCCACGGCGCGTTTGTCGCGGTCGGCGCCTACGCCGCCACCATGGTGCTGCTGCCGATGCACGGCTGGCTCGAAGCCGACTCCCTGTTGATGAACCTGGCGGTGCTGGCACTGGCGATGCTGGTGGCGATGTTTGTCACCGGCCTGCTCGGCTGGGCGTTCGAGCGCATCATCATCATGCCGGTGTACGGCCAGCACCTGAAACAGATCCTGATCACGATGGGCGGCATGATCGTCGCCGAACAACTGATCATCGTGGTATGGGGCGCCGACCAGGTGCCGCTGCCACTGCCGACGAGCCTGCGCGGCGCCATCGTGCTGGGCGACGCGGCGATCGAAAAATACCGGTTAGTGGCCGTGGTGGTCGGGCTGCTGGTGTTCGCCGCCATGTTCCTGGTGCTGAACCGCACCAAGATCGGCTTGTTGATCCGCGCCGGCGTCGAGAACCGCGAAATGGTCGAGGCGCTCGGCTACCGCATCCGCCGCCTGTTCGTCGCGGTGTTCGCGGCCGGCTCGGCGCTGGCAGGCCTGGGCGGGGTGATGTGGGGGTTTTACAAGGAAACCCTTACCGCATCGATGGGCAGCGAGATCATGGTGATGATCTTCATCGTCATCATCATCGGCGGCCTGGGTTCGGTCGGCGGCTGCTTCATCGGCGCGCTGCTGATGGCGCTGGTGACCAATTACGTCGGCTTCCTGGAGCCGAAGGTGGCGCTGGTATCGAACATCCTCTTGATGATCGGGGTGCTGATGTGGCGCCCGGCCGGCCTGTTTTCCAACGCACGGCGCTAGGATAAGTTTATGAGCATTTCTGTAGTCAACCGACTTTTCTCCGGCGACCTGCCGCGCAGCCGTGCGCTCGGCGCCGCCCTGGTGCTGATCTTCCTTGGCCTGGCGCTGGCGCCCTTCCTCACTGCCGGCGCGCGCCCGCTCAACACCGCGGCCACCATTTGCATCTACATCGTGCTGGTCGCGTCCTACGACCTGCTGCTCGGCTACAGCGGCATCGTCTCGTTCGCTCACACGATGTTCTTCGGGATCGGCGCATACGGCATCGGCCTGGGCTTGTCGAGCGCCGGCCCGACCTGGTCCGGCGCGCTGGTGGGCCTGGTTCTCGCTTTGCTGCTGACGATCGTGCTGGCCCTTATCGTCGGCCTGTTCGCGCTGCGCGTGCGGGCCATCTTCTACGCCATGATTACCTTGGCGGTGGCGTCGTCGTTCGCGGTGCTGGCGTCGCAGCTGTCGGATTTTACCGGCGGCGAAGACGGCAAGACCTTCAGCGTGCCCGAACTGCTCTCGCCCGGTTTCCGGTTGATCGAAAACGACATCGCCGGGCGCGCCATCGACGGCAAGCTGGTGACCTATTACATCGTCTTTTTCGGCTGCCTGGCGCTATTCCTGTTTTTGCTGCGGCTGGTGAATTCGCCGTTCGGCCGGGTGCTGCAGGCGATCCGCGAAAACGAGTTCCGCGCCGAGGCGCTCGGCTACCGCACGGTGCTGTACCGCATCTGGGCCAACGTGCTGGCCGCGCTGGTGGCGGCGCTGGCCGGCGCGCTGATGGCGCTGTGGCTGCGCTACGTCGGCCCGAAAACCATGCTCGGCTTCGAGGTGATGACCGACATCCTGCTCATCGTCGTCATCGGCGGCATGGGCACCATGTACGGCGCGGTGATCGGCGCCACCTTGTTCATCCTGGCGCAGAACTACCTCAAGACGCTGATGGCCGACAGCGCCTCGGCTCTGACCGGCATCCCGTTCCTGGCCGAGGCCCTGCATCCCGACCGCTGGATGCTATGGCTTGGCGTGCTGTTCGTGCTGTCGATTTATTTTTTCCCGACCGGGATTGTCGGCAAGCTGCGCGGGAACCGGGCGCAGCACTAAAAGCGTTTTTTGCCCCATGCCCGGCCGTACCGGCGGTTGGTGAACGCCAGGTTCCAAACGTCGAGATAAAAAACTGGGTTTCGATATACACATAATCATCCGCGCTACGGATGCAGTTCGCCATGGCGGTGAGGATGTTGTCCTGGTGGACGCCGGACCATGACTTCAAGCACTCTTTCCAGACGTCCCGTTCGGGCTTGCCTTTGCTCGGCGGTCCACACGCAAGCGCCGTTGGCATCGCTGATACCGCTGGCGAGTACTTTGCACCAGTGCGTCGATTCGATCGCGTCCGTCGCCGACATCTTCAGCAAGACACCGCCTGCGCGTTCCTGCCGCCGATCGGAAATTTTGTCGGCACGCTCACCGTCACCGATCGCTTCGCCTTGTAGTCGTCACTGAGCACCGTCACGACGGCGACGCCGAGCGTGCGCGACGCCTCCAAATACTGGATGCTGTCGCTTTTTTCGACGGCGCTGGCGCCGTGATAGCGGATGGCGCCGCCCACCGCGCTGCTGGCGTCTTCAAGCGTGCTCGAACAACTGGTGTCGGCGAACAGCACCATCTGCTCGACGCCGTCACACTGCTCGAAACGCCAGGCCAGGCCTTCTTCGGTCGGCAGGCGCAGCACGAAATCGTCGTCCGACTCTTGGTATTGGCAGCAGCAGTAGCTGCACACGCGCGCACGCGCGCACCTTGCATGAAGCGGTCCACAGCAACGCTCCAGATCCACTGCGCATGCGGCCGGTAGTTGCAAAACACGGCGTCGACGATCTCGACTGGCGTAGTCGGACGGCGCGGTCGGCACCTGGCCAGTGAGCGGGGAAGTCATCAAGGCGCGCCGTTTGTTCTAGATCAATGTCCAGCTCGATCCGAGATCGCGTCGATCCCCTGCAACGGACTGCAGTTTTCGTTTTCTCTTAAACGAATATCAATGCTTGTTATCTTCCAGTCCATATTATGAAAAACGTAATCGTCTCGACGACTGCCAGCGCGAGCACCCGTTGATTCACCTGGCCACTGCATGAAAGCTACCTATGAAACCTTCGAAAACCTTACTTGCCACGGCCGCGTGCGCGCTGGCCGTGCT
>Ga0326735_1000116_pt1 | contig 16551 bp, 17 predicted proteins | sample 37_GP2_1092_FD_207945 | JGI IMG/M metagenome (GOLD analysis project Ga0326735, IMG submission 207945) | Glacier ice microbial communities from Ngari, Tibet, China - 37_GP2_109.2 | ecosystem: Environmental > Aquatic > Freshwater > Ice > Glacier | place: China: Ngari, Tibet | collected 2018-07-31
GGTGTGACCGGGGTTCAGGTGAATGCGAAAACGGGGAAAATTGTTTCGCTCAAAAAGGCAACGCCTTCCCAGGAAATGAAGAAGGCAAAGGCCGAGAAAGCCGAAAAATCCCCGGCAAAATGCGCGGCGTTAGCGCCATTTAAAATATAGCAATCGAGCGCCTGTCGAACCATCGTGTCGACGGGCGTTTGCATTTGCGGACTCTTCCCAGATCGCCCCCTGCATGAAAATCCTGTTGACCTCGTAGCGCACCTCGTCACTTTGTCAGCACCAGTTCGCCAGGATTAAGTACCACCAACTTCTGCCAGTCTCCCCATCAGCGGCCAACTGCTCGAGCACACTGCGTTACTTTACTTTACGATACACTACGTCACATTCCGTACGTACACATTGCGAACTTCTAGTTCCTAATAATTCACATTTCTCCCATGCCTCTCGCACATGAGTTCTTCAGAAAGTGTTCAAATACCGCTTGAGACAGAGCGTTGGCCATGCCTCTCGCAAAATGAATTCTCGTATCTCCCGGTCCCAGAAATTGCGTTAAAGGCAGGCCTCATCGGCACGCGTCCCGGCTGGTCGTATCTTCGCGAAACAGTGAAACTGGAAGTGCGCGCCCGAATCAATTCGGCAGCCACTCGCAAATGGATTCCGTACTGGAACTCGACGCCTCTGCTAACGCGACTGGCCAACGCACAGCCTGGCGTGTTGAAGAAAATTTACCGGCCGTATCTGAGCGCTCGACTGAACTGTCAGCAGCGCCTCGCCGTGCTGACCTCACACTATGATTTCATTGCCAAGCGTGGCCTGGAAACCCTGGTGTTGCGCGCTGCACTGCGGTTAGTCCGGCTCGCAGAAATTTCGGGAAAATCAGGCAGCCTCTACCAACTTAAACTCGTCGCCATGGGGCAAATGGAACGCGAGGGTGAACTTGTTTTGCAGTTGCTCAGCAATGAGGTAGTAATTTACTCCGTTGCATTCACGTTTATCGCCGACGGCGTCACGCCGTTGGTAGCCATCGGGTGCTTGCAAGGCGGCCGCTCGGACTGTGCTCTTCAATAAATTAGTTTCGCCACCCGCGACCTGTTTGGCCTGCGCCCCAAAAGTTTGATGACGCGCTTAGTTCAGCAGATTGGACGCGAATTCGGTTGCGGCGACTTACTGCTCGTCGGAAATGCCAATCGCGTTATGCATCAACAGATTCGCAAAGGGCGGGTTTCGGCTAACTACGACGAAACGTGGGGTGAATTGGGCGCCGTATCCAAAGACGACGGCGACTACCTGCTTCCATGCGCGGAACTGAGTGAGCCCGACTTGGCCGCCATCGCGTCAAATAAACGTTCGGCGGCCAAGAAGCGTTTCGCACTTCTTGCGAGTACCGCGCACGACGTCTGCAGAGCACTGCAAACGCGCAGTACGGGTTTCACATTGGTTTCCGGCGACATGAACATGCGATCGGTGAAGACATCGGCGAACAGCTGGTGGAGCCGGCCGCTGTACCGAATCGAGCAGGCGGAGACGCTGAGTGCGGAGTGCGGAGTGCGCGTAAGAATCGGGGCGGCGTTCCCTGTACATGATTTGCCGGCGTGAAGACAGGGGCAAAATGGCGGGGGCGCGCCGATCACTGCGGGTACAACTAGCGTACAAGTGGCGCTGCGTAACGAGAGGAGGATTGGTAAAAAAAATGGCTACGGGCCTAAGCGCGTAACCATTTTTTTAGTACATATTCTTTGGGGTGGCTGATGGGGCTCGAACCCACGACAACAGGAATCACAATCCTGGACTCTACCAACTGAGCTACAGCCACCACTGTCCAACGTCTGTTCCAAAGCTTGCCCAGAACAGAGCAAGATTATACAAACATCTCGGGCAACTGGCAAATCTAATTGCTGATCACGCCGCATCGGCCGAGTGTATGCCGATTTCGACCGCCTGCACCGGCACCGCCAGCCCCAGCAGGGCAGTAAAAGCTGCCTGCAAGGCCGTCGCGCTGGCGCTGGTGTAGCCGGCAAGCAGCGCCGGTTGGCCGTCGTCTTGACGGTCGCTGCCGGCCGCGGCAAGCAGGCGGGCCAGTTGGCGTGCTACCGCTTCGCCGGTGTCGACCAGCACGATCTCGCGCGGCGTGGTGTTGGCGATGAGGTGCTCGATGGCCGCCTGCACCAGCGGGTAGTGGGTGCAGCCCAGCACCAGGGTGTCGGCGCCCTGGTCGAGCAGGGGCGTGATGTAGCGTGCCAGCATTGCCGCGGTGGCGTCGGAATCGAGTTCGCCCAGCTCGATCTGGCTGGCAAGCCCGGTGCAGCCTTGCAGCAAAAATTGTGCATTGCTCGACTGGCTGATCTGTTCGAGCAGCAGCTGGAATTTTTCGCCGGCCAGGGTGCCGTCGGTGGCAAGCACGCCGACCATGCCGTTGCGGCTGGCCGCGGCGCCCGGTTTCAGGCCCGGTTCGACGCCGACGATCGGCATGCCCGGATAATGCGCACGCAGCAGCTTGATGGCAGCGACGGTGGCGGTGTTGCAGGCAACCACCAGCGCCTTGGCCCCTTGCGCGACCAGGAAGCCGGCAATCGCCAGCGAGCGCTCGGCGACGGCCGGCTCCGGCTTGTCGCCATAGGGCGCAAAAGCGGCGTCGGCAAAATACAGCAGGTGCTCGCGCGGCAGCTGGGCGCGGATGTGGCGCAGCACCGACAGGCCGCCCACACCCGAGTCGAACACCCCGATCGGGGCGTTGGCCGTAGTCGCCATACCGGCTGCCCTAGGCAACGGTGACGGGGATCTTGCCGACGCTGCTCAAAGCTTCGATCTTCGCCGCCCATTGCTGCGGCCCGGTGGTGTGCACCGAGGTGCCGTTCGAGTCAACCGCGACGGTGACGGGCATGTCGACGACGTCGAACTCGTAGATCGCTTCCATCCCCATGTCGTGAAAGCCCAGCACTTTCGCGCTCTTGATCGCTTTCGACACCAGGTAGGCCGCGCCGCCGACCGCCATCAGGTAGGCCGACTTGTGCTGCTTGATCGATTCGATCGCCGCCGGGCCGCGCTCGGCCTTGCCGATCATCGCGATCAGGCCGGTTTTCTCCAGCATCATGTCGGTAAATTTGTCCATCCGGGTGGCGGTCGTCGGGCCGGCCGGGCCGACCGCTTCGTCGCGCACCGGGTCGACCGGGCCGACATAATAGATGACGCGGTTGGTGAAGTCGACCGGCAAGCTCTCGCCCCTGGCCAGCATGTCCTGGATGCGCTTGTGGGCGGCGTCGCGGCCGGTCAGCATTTTGCCGTTCAGCAGCAGGGTTTGGCCCGGCGTCCACGCGGCCACTTCTGCGCGCGTCAGCGTGTTCAGGTCGACGCGGGTTGATTTTTCGGTGTCCGGCGCCCAGTGCACGTCAGGCCAGGAGGATAGCGATGGCGGCTCGATGTAGGCGGCGCCCGAGCCGTCCAGCACGAAGTGGGCGTGGCGGGTGGCGGCGCAGTTCGGGATCATCGCCACCGGCTTGGAGGCGGCGTGGGTCGGGTACATCATGATTTTGACGTCGAGTACGGTCGTCATGCCGCCCAGGCCCTGGGCGCCGATGCCCAATGCATTGATCTTGTCGCACAATTCAATGCGCAGTTCTTCGGTCTTGTTTTGCGGGCCGCGCGCCTTCAGGTCGAACATGTCGATGTCGTCCATCAGCACTTCCTTGGCCATCAGCATGGCTTTTTCGGCGGTGCCGCCGATGCCGATGCCGAGCATGCCAGGCGGGCACCAGCCGGCGCCCATCTGGGGCACCGTCTTCATGACCCAGTCGACCAGTGAGTCCGACGGATTGAGCATGACGAACTTGGTCTTGTTTTCCGAGCCGCCGCCCTTGGCCGCGACCTTGACGTCGACCGTATTGCCGACGACGAGCTCCATGTGGACCACGGCCGGCGTGTTGTCCTTCGTATTTTTGCGCTCGAACTGGGGGTCGGCGACGATCGAGGCGCGCAGCTTGTTGTCATCGAAGTTGTAGGCCCGGCGCACGCCTTCGTTGACGGCGTCGGTGACGCTGCCTGCAAAGCCTTCGAAGCGCACGCCCATGCCGATTTTGAGGAAGACGTTGACGATGCCGGTGTCCTGGCAGATCGGCCGCTTGCCCTCGGCGCACATGCGCGAGTTGGTCAGGATCTGGGCGATCGCGTCTTTGGCCGCCGGGCTCTGCTCGGCGTCGTAGGCGCGCGCCAGGTGGGCGATGTAGTCGGCCGGGTGGTAGTAGCTGATGTACTGGAGGGCGGCGGCGACCGACTCGATCAGGTCTTCCTGCTTGATGACTGTCATGGGGTTCTCGTGAGCGTTAATGCGGTTTCGATTGATTCTGGGTGCCGATCATGATGCGGTCGGTGTAAGCGATGGCCAGGGCTGAGAACAGGAACACGGTGTGGATCACGGTTTGCGAGATGATCACCTCCATCGTGTACGCGCCCGCATTGATGAACGTTTTGAGCAGGTGGATCGACGAGATACCGATGATCGCCATCGCCAGTTTGGTCTTGAGCACTGACGCGTTCACGTGCGACAGCCATTCCGGCTGGTCGGGGTGCAGGTCGAGCCCAAGCCGCGAAACAAAGGTTTCATAGCCGCCGATGATGACCATGATGAGCAGGTTGGAGATCATCACGACGTCGATCAGGCCAAGCACGACGAGCATGATGGTCGTCTCGTTGAGTCTGGTCGGGCGGATAGCGCCGGGTACGGTGACGGCGTCGAGGATATGCTGCAGGGACGCGGCGTTGCCCATCACGGCGCCGATCAAGTCCTTCAGTTCTACCCAGAAATGGAAAACGTAGACGCACTGGGCCAGGATCAGGCCAAGGTACAGCGGCAACTGCAGCCAGCGGCTGGCGAAGATAAGGCGTGGCAGGAAGCCAAGCTGGGTCGGTAAATTGTCAACTGGTGGGACGGGCATCGGTGAAACTCCAAGGGAAGCGGATTCAAAGGCAAATTTTTCTTTGCGTCATTTTACACGCGTGGGGGCGCGTTGCCGATAAGAGCGAAGCGAAGGTAAAAGATTGGTAGAATCATCAATAAGGCGGTTCGCTCTCAAGCTGTAAGGGCTCAGTAAGCGGCAACGTCTACTGTCGTACAAAATTATTAAAGGAGACTAGCATGGCCGCCACAGACACTAATTTGCAGGAAAACCAGGGTTCTCACGAAAGCCGGGTATTCGCACCGTCGGCCGAGTTCGTGGCCAAGGCCACCATTTCAGGCATGCCAGCGTACGAAAAACTGTGCGCCGAGGCAGCGGCCGATTACGAAGGGTTCTGGGCCCGCCTGGCGCGCGAGAACCTCGACTGGCAAAAGCCATTTACCACCACGCTGGACGAATCGGACGCGCCGTTCTACAAGTGGTTTGCCGACGGCCAGCTGAACGCCTCCTACAATTGCCTTGACCGCAACCTGACGAACGGCAACGCCGACAAGACTGCGATCATTTTCGAGGCCGACGACGGCCAATCCACGCGCGCCACCTACCGCGAACTGCACGAGCGTGTCTGCAAGTTCGCCAATGGCCTGCGCTCGCGCGGCATCCAGAAGGGCGACCGCGTCATCATCTATATGTCGATGTCGATCGAAGCGGTGGCCGCGATGCAGGCCTGCGCGCGGATCGGCGCCACCCACTCGGTGGTGTTCGGCGGCTTTTCCGCCAAGTCGCTGCATGAACGCATCATCGACGCCGGTGCGGTCGCCGTCATCACCGCCGACGAGCAAAGGCGCGGCGGCAAGAGCCTGCCGCTCAAAGCCATTGTCGACGAGGCGCTGGCACTGGGCGGCTGCGAGACCATCCGCAACGTCATTGTCTACCAGCGCACCGGCGGCAACATCGACTTCACCGAGGGGCTCGACGTCTGGCTGCACGAACTGGTGGCGAACCAGCCGGCCGAATGCGAGCCGGAATGGGTCGGCGCCGAGCATCCGCTGTTCATCCTCTACACGTCCGGCTCGACCGGCACGCCAAAGGGCGTGCAGCACTCGACCGGCGGCTACCTGCTGTGGTGCGCGCTGACGATGAAGTGGACCTTCGACATCAAGCCGGACGACGTCTTTTGGTGCACCGCCGACATCGGCTGGGTCACCGGCCACAGCTACATCACCTACGGCCCGCTGCTGGTGGGCGGCACCGAGATCGTGTTCGAAGGCATTCCGACCTTTCCCAACGCCGGCCGCTTCTGGGACACCATCGCCAAGCACAAGGTCAGCATTTTCTACACGGCGCCGACCGCGATCCGCTCGCTCATCAAGGCGGCCGACGTCGACCCGAGCGTGCATCCGAAAAACTACGATTTGTCGAGTCTTCGCCTGCTCGGATCGGTTGGCGAGCCGATCAATCCGGAAGCATGGATGTGGTACTACAACAACGTCGGCGGCGGGCGCTGCCCCGTGGTCGACACGTTCTGGCAGACCGAGACGGGTGGCCACATGATCACGCCGCTGCCTGGCGCAACCCCGATGGTGCCGGGTTCGTGCACCTTGCCGCTGCCGGGCATCATGGCGGCGATCGTCGACGAGGCCGGCGCCGACGTGGCGAACGGGCAGGGCGGCATCCTGGTCGTCAAGCGGCCATGGCCGTCGATGATCCGGACCATCTGGAACAATCCGGAACGCTTCAAGGCCAGCTATTTCCCGGACGAGCTCGGCGGTAAATACTACCTGGCCGGCGACGGCGCCATCCGCAACAGCGACACCACCTATTTCACCATCACCGGCCGCATCGACGACGTGCTCAACGTCTCCGGTCACCGCATGGGCACGATGGAAATCGAATCGGCGCTGGTGGCCAATCCGCTGGTGGCCGAAGCGGCGGTGGTGGGCAGGCCCGACGAGACGACGGGCGAATCGATCTGCGCCTTCGTCGTGCTCAAGCAGGCGCGCCCGACCGGCGAAGAAGCGAAAAAGCTGGCGACGGAATTACGCAACTGGGTCGCCAAGGAAATCGGCCCGATCGCCAAGCCGAAGGAAATCCGTTTCGGCGACAACCTGCCGAAGACGCGCTCCGGCAAGATCATGCGCCGCCTGCTGCGCGTGCTGGCCAAGGGCGAGACCATCACGCAGGACATTTCGACGCTGGAAAATCCGGCCATCCTGGATCAGCTGAAGGAAGCTTCTTAAGCGCAACGGACCGCAGCGGCGACAAGCTCGCCGCGCTGTCGCCCACCGAGGGCAAGGTGCAAACCGATATGGCGGCGGATTTTGCTTTTCAATAATGTCGCGGTTGGCATCGGCCACGCGCTCGGCATGCGCGGGTTCGCGCGCGTCACGCTGATCGAAGCCGATACCTGACGGGCCGGCTGAAATGCCGGGAGGCGGGGAATGTCTTGGTACTCAACAGAATGTTTGTTATAATCTGGCGCTTCGTGAAAGCGAAGTAAGTGTTACAGGAGAGATGGCTGAGTGGCTGAAGGCGCACGCCTGGAAAGCGTGTATAGGTTAATAGCCTATCTGGGGTTCGAATCCCCATCTCTCCGCCAGGAACAAGTAGTAAGACATCCGAGGATGTCCAGAAGCCCGCGAAACTCCCTGTGAGTTCGCGGGTTTTTCGTTTCAGGAACGTTTTTAGCGTCCATTGAAATCCAACAACTTTGCCGGTATGGTTGACGGTATCCACAAATACCGCCAAAACCGATACCGTCACATGCCAAAATTAGCCGTCCCCCTTACCGACATCCAGCCACGCACAGCAAAACCGAAGCACAAGCCCTACAAGCTCACGGATGGCGGCGGCCTTTACCTCCTGATCAACACGGACGGGGCAAAGTATTGGCGTATGGACTACAGGTATGCCGATCTTCGTCGGACGCTGGCCTTTGGCAAATACCCGGAAGTGACCTTGGCCGAAGCCCGCGACAAGCGCCTGGCGGCTCGAAAGCTTCTCGATCAAGGAATTGACCCAAGTCAGGAGAAAAAGGAGCGTCAGCGTGAGCTGACCGAGGCGAACGCCAACACTTTCGAAAAGATCGCTCGCGAATGGCACGCTAACAAACTGCCGACCTGGCGTGAGTCCACCGCCAAGGACACGATCAGGCGGCTTGAAATCGACATCTTCCCAGAAATTGGCTCCATGCCAATTAGCTTCATTAAGCATCAGCACATGATCGCGGCGCTGCGCAAAATCGAAAGCAGGGGAGCGCACGAGATCGCTCACCGCATCAAGGCAACCTGCGCCCGCGTGTTCAGCTACGCGAGCCAGCAAGGTATTGAGAACCAAAACCCCGCTGCGGATATGAAGGATGTGTTGAAGCCGGTTAAGGCGGGACACTTCGCAGCCATCACCGCTGACGAACTCCCGGCCTTCCTGGTCGCAATGGATAAGAATGACGCGCGCCTGTTCAAGCCCACCAGGATCGCTCTGCGGCTGATGATGCTGGTCTTCGTCCGGACGTCGGAGCTGATCGAAACCCCCTGGAGCGAAATCAACCTGGAAACGGGGGAGTGGGTCATTCCGTGGAACCGTATGAAACGTGGCAAGCTCGCCGTGAACCCTGACACGACCGATCACCATGTTTGCCTTTCGCGCCAGGCGCTCGACCTGCTGCGCGCGCTACACGCACTGACCGGCGGCGGAAAATACCTGTTCCCTAATCAGCGAGATCACGAAAAGCCAATGAGCAACGGAGCAATCCTGATGGCGCTGAAGCGCATGGGCTACCAGCACCGAATGACTGGTCACGGCTTCCGTGCGCTCGCCATGTCAACGATCAAGGAGCAGTTGGGCTACCGGCATGAGGTCGTAGACCGCCAGCTTGCACACGCGCAGAAGGACAAGGTCGCCGCCGCCTACGACCGCGCACAGTTCCTGGCCGAACGCCGCGTAATGATGCAAGCCTGGGCCGACTTCATCGACGCCACTGCGGACGGTAAGGTAGTGGCCGGTGCGTTCGGCAGGAGGGCAGCATGAGAGACGTGCAAGCCAGCCCCGTGGAACTCGACGATGCCGAATTGGAGGAATTGACGGCCCGCCTTGATGACGGCTTTCTGATATCGCGAATTAAGAACGTAGTTGTGGGCGATGTGCAGCCTGATCCCGAGGGGGAAACGATGGAGGAACAAACTCGCCTGATCCTTGGCACTATCCTCAGGCAGCTCCAGAGAGGTGACCCATCGCGAGAGGCTTTGGGCTACTTGGCGCACTGCCTTCAGCGACATCTTTTCGACCAGGTTGATTCTCTTGATGATGCGTTTTACTTAACGCAGAAACGCAATGCGGGAGGGCAGCGGATTTCGGACCAGGTGGAGCGCCGGACTGTCGCTGCATACATGGCCGTCATCCGTAAGCATATTTGGGAATATGACCCGGAGATAGGGTGCGAAATCTATTCAGTTCCTTCAAAAGTTAATCGGCGCGACGCTTACCAGGCTGCATTTGAAGCCTACCGCGATGCGGTCGGCAAAGACTATGATGAGTTCAATGATCCCGAGAAAAAGATAAACCAGACCATCAAGCCGCTGCTGCGGCGCAAAGGTGTGCTCAGGTAGGAAATACTCGAAACGGCTCCTTTGCCGTTTCGATTTTTTATTCGGGCAGCCAAACGCAGAATGTGGACTTCTTCAACACGATAAGGAGTTACACAAGTATGAATGGACAACCCAACAACCTGCCTTCGACTGGATATGTCCGCCTGTCCGGCGTTTTGGCTGCATTCCCCGTCAGCAAATCCACCTGGTGGGCCGGAGTGAAATCTGGCCGCTATCCCACCGGTCACAAACTGTCGCAGCGCGTCACTGCATGGCGCGCAGAGGACATCCGCGCACTGATCGAGCAGGTGGCAGCATGAGAACTGCTCCGATCTGGCACCCGATCATCGGCGACGGCTACTACCCAATCAATGACGAAGAACTGGAAATCGAACTCGAAGGCGCTGAAATCACCGAATCCAACGCGATGTTTGAAGCGTTCACACTGATCGTCGGATACCGCAACAAGGCCTTTTCTGCCGACGGCAAAACTGCGCAGCCATTCCTGTGCATCAAAAATCACGCGGCTGGTCTTCCACACTTGTTCACGACGAAGGACTAAGCATGAACCAGACTATCTCTCTCGACGCCGACATGGCCGATCTGTTGGAAGCGCATACCGCCATGTCGGGCCTCTCGGCCAGCGACCTGATTAGCCGCCTGTTGAGCGCCCATTTGCCTGCGCTGCACGAGCTGCTGGCGCTGGTGAGCGCCCATCCAGACCTTCGTGAGCAGGCCGCCAATCTCTTGCAGAGCTTCGGCCCAGAATCCCTGGCCGACGGGATCAAGCACATCGCACCGGTGGGCTATGAAACGCTTGGCGAGAAGTTTGCGCGGCAGATGACTCAGTTCATCGACCCACCGCTGGCGATCCATTGATGATCCCTGGAAGCCCCGTGACGGACACCGTTCAGGGCTTCGCTCCTCTCGCATCGCTGCTGTGCCAGGTCGCGCCTGAGAGGCTTCTCCTGGCACAGCGGCGGCTGGAAGGGTTGGGGCGCGAAGAACTGATTGGCAGATTCCGTGAAGCCTTCGCCAACGACAACCGGCTGGTCGCGCACATCATGTCTGTCGAGCTGACCTGGCGCGGCGTGCCGCCATGCTTTCGGCACGAGTGCCTTGCATGGGACGGTGCCAGCGTCAATCAGCGGTATGACCTGCTCATGGCTGACCTGGCCTGGCTGCGCCGGTGGCACTCGGATCACGCTAAGGTCGTCAGATACCGGCGATGCAGAGTTCTAATTGCGGGCAGCGACACGCAATTTCAAAGGGAATCTGAGTATGCCTATTGGTCTGGACGGCGGCCAGCCTGGAAGCTCGTCGGCTCGCTGAGTCTTACGGAGCACCAGCAGTGGGACTGTGCGTGGCTTCGCTCGGCTCCGATTAAGAAGAAGGCAGCAATGATCGACGCTGCCAGCAGCCAGGTTCTGGATGTGTTGCGGGCAGACCTGCAAGCCACGCGGCGGACGGCCGCCTTCGGTGAACCTGAAGCGGAAGCTGCATTGCGCCGCCGCCATGCGTTGTGGCGCTGCTCGCGCGTTGTCGGGGAGGGCAGCCCTACCGCAATTGCAACCCGATACACCCAATTGACCGGCGATCCGATCACCCGTCAATTGGCCGCGAAGCATGTTGAAAAAATGCGGTCGGCACTTGCGAGATCGAAGCTGACCCGATGAGCAAGAAGCGAGGTGACGTATGGTCTTTGCTGATTAGCGCCGACCTTCAGCTTGGCGCAGTGACACTTCGGTCCGCTTGACCGTCCGAACCGCGTCCCCAAGGAGCGCCTGAAGAATCCCGGACAAATCGAAACGACGGTTGAAGCGATACTGCGCCTCTGCCAAGTACAGCCCACCGTATTTATCAAAGTCGAAGGCGTGATACGTTCCGTTGGTCGCCGTCTTGAGGTTTCCAATGATAGTGTTGATCCACTTGAAGCAAGGCATATCCGAGCTTTTTCGTTTCGTGCCAACTGTGATCGGCATATGCCCGACGTCTGCTTTTTTGATCGCGGTGAAGCAATCCAATCCATCCGAGACAACGATGCTGTCCGGTCCGATATGGCGTCGCGCCCACGTACTGACTTCTTCGCGGCTAAAGGTTCGTATGCGTGAGAATATTACGCGTTTCGGACGGCCAGTATCGTCGAGCTGAAGCGCGGCGATAAACGGCACCTTGTTCTGCGATCCGCGGCCTCGCTTTCCGCCCTTGTTCGCCCCGCCCAAGTAGGCGTCGTCGACCTCCACGGTGCCCTCCAGGACCCGATCTGCCTCTGCGCCAGCCATGACCTCCAACAGCTTGTGCTTCATGCGCCAGGCGCTTCGATAGCAAACTCCGATGAGCCGTTTCAGTTCCAAGGCAGAGACATTGTTCTTCGATTGGGTGAGAAAATACATCGCTTGAAACCATTTTGTCAGGGGCAGTTTGCTGCCATGGAAAATCGTCCCACTGGTGAGCGTGACCTGGGACCGACACGCGATGCACTGGAACGTCTTCACCCTTCCATGCCTTACGACGTAGTGTCCATGGTGACCGCATCCGACGCATGCATATCCTTTCGGCCAGCGCTGTTTTTCGACCGCATCCTCGCATTTGGACTCGTCGCCGTAGCGATGCAAGAACAGGCCTAAGCTCATCCCAGCTTGAAACTGCACTTTGTTCATCGCTGCCATGGCGTCACCTTTTACGTTGTTCTGTAAAGGTTGGACATCGCCGAGTTGGAGATGTTCAGTTAAGCTGAAGGTCGACGCTAATCAGTTGGTCTTTTGGGGAATGAAATTCCCCATTATCTCTGTCACCCATTAATCGAACGACGACGCCCTGCAAATTGTTGAAATCAGGGGTGACGGAAAGAGATGACTTGGGGCGTCATTTCTGAAAAATCCCGTCACCCGTCAGTCTTATATCTGCTGTCACCCGTCATGCGATGAGAACTGGTGCGCAAGAGACGCGCAAGGATTCCAGCGCCAGAATGATCAAACCCGTCATCGGCTCCGGGTTCCATGAGCCGATCCACTATGAAGGAACGACCAATGCGCCACGTAACACTTGAACAGTTCGCCGATATCCTGGAAGTCATGACTATCACACATTCCATAGACAGCGGATTTGCCATCACCCACCACGGACACATCGAAGAACGGCCGACAATCGCCATCTCGACTTCGCGTGAAAGTGCGGTCTGCTATGTTGTTGACTGAGGCGGATCAGGGAGGAGGCGGTCGCCCTAGCATAGCATTCGCCTCAATGGAAGTCCTAGAAAAAACTCGTCCGCGCGAAGGGGATGTGTTCATCAACTTTGGCTCGCGCACACGTAACCTTATACAAGTAGCCCAGGCTTGATCAGGCATTTCACGATCGATGTGTGGAGTCCCTGGCGCACAGCGGTTTCGCGCTTCGAGCTACATAGGGGCTGCCCACATACACCGCTAACCGCTCAGGGAAGAGATGCCCCGATGAACTCAATTTATTAGTTGGCGATGTCTAACATCGTCGTGAATTCTCCCTTGGCGGTTGCGCGCAGCATACGCGGCGGCGTGCCATCATTCGGCGCATCAACGATCCAGACACCATTGAAACTCGGCGCTCGGATTATGGTCCGATGCTTCTTTAGAAGCGCACGAATCTTCGCTATCGCATCGGGGAGGTCTGCTGCAAATTGTGCCCACCCCTTGTCTTTCCCCCACGGATTGTCTGCATGTAAGAATTTGCCCAAGCGCTTATACAGGACCTCGAAATTCTTGCGTTTCATATATCCGTTAAGTGGCTTGCCGAAGTGCCAATGACCAGGAGCGATTAGCGTTTGTTGCAACAACGGGTCCGGGTAGAAGTCGGCATTTACTTTGTTGAGAACCAGGAAAATTGAGTCAGCGGCCCAGTCGTTGCTGAAGTCTGGTGATTTTTCGGCCTTACTCCGTATTGCTGCGTATTGCTGCTTGTTGGGTGCAATGGCAGCAAAAGCAATCGCTTCCATCGCTTTGCGCAGTTGCAATACGGCCGACTCCAATTCGAACTTGTCAGCGGTTTTCTGGTATTTCACAAGATAGGTTTCGCTCGCATTCAGGCGACTTATTGCCTCGACCATCTTGTCTAAGTAAATCTTTGGTTCGTTCATGGCGCGAGAATTGGTCACTGGATATCAATGACATGTTCTGGCAGGAAGACCACTTCCGCTCCCACCAGCAGGTTGTCTTGTTCGTCGGACGTAACTGGAATGTTATTCAGCTCTCCGACGTAGTAAGGACCGACATGTCGTTTCACTATTACCCACATGCGCTCACCAAAGCTATCCAGCGCGTCTGGTTCATCCTCATCTGGTGGAATTGCAATTTCGAATATCAGCTTTACAACGTCACCTTCTTCTAAGGCACGACGTTCTTTTTCGCCAGGCATGTAGAACGTTTCCGGCGTGCGGTGGTGCTGTGCCAAACCACTTTGAAGCTCCCAGCCGTCTAAGTCCAAGGTGGCAAGACGGATTTCTTCGACGTCCTCTACGGTAGCTTCACCCCATACGGGAGGGCGTCCGATGGCTGGCGGTGCATGAAGGGGCGCGTTGAAAATAGTGCGCAGCACTTGATCCTGGGCATGGTCGAGCGAACTTTCTTCGCGCATGTCAATGGAAAAAATTCCGGCAAAATGGGGCGGGATCGCGCAATCTTCGCCAGGTTCAAAATTGCCTTGGCGAAGCAACGGGATAAACTTTTCGCGCGGCTGGCCCGCCGCCAATTGGCCGGAGATGATCTGCTGCTCGTAGCCTACGCCGCCTCGTCGATTGAGCGACTTGGCGTAATAGTTTGGTGTGCAAATTATCAGCACGAAGTCGCATGTAACGATTTCGACTTCCATAAACTGAGTTAGGCTCTGCCCAGGAGAAACGTGCCATTGATCTAGCCGAACATCCACTCCGTTCAGGCGAAGTCGTTCGGCCAAGCCCCTGATCCAATCCTTATGTTCTTCAGAGTCCCAGGAGTATGAAAGCAAGGCTTTCGGCGGAACGTTCATCCAAATTGTCCATTCATAAGGTTGGGCGTTGCTATTGTCCACCGCGAAAGTGACGAAGGACGGACAGCAATCGCTATCTTATGCCGTGACGTGATAGGCGATTGCTGGATAGTGTCGTATGGTCAGTTTTTACAACGTTTTACTACATGCGACGAAGTTGCCTATTTAGGTTTTAAAAGTTTCTCGATATTCGCCGCAAAACTCGTAAAGGAAATCACGTTCATAATATCATCCGATAATTTGTGAACAAACATTTTCTCGTCAATGCCTCGACGTTCAAGATTTTTCCGCAAGCGGAAATAGAATTTTTTGTCAGGCTGATCTACTTTGCCCGGATACTTCAAATGGTGTTCTGCCGCGAGCGAGTCCAACGAATCGATTGGGAAATACTTGTCGTTAATAATCTTCTTGACCGCGGCATTAGGTTTATTAATTACAACCTCGTAAAGGAATTTTTCGATGCTCTTAATCGGAAGAAATAGCTTTTTGAGGGAATCATATTCTTTTGGTATAGATCCGAGCATATCGCCGTCTATTATGCTGATAATTTCCCGCCCCAATCCGAGAACATTATTCTGTAGTAGGTCACGCTGCAATGTGAGAACGTTATTCCAGCCTCCGACTGGCACAACGTGAACTAGCTTGCTCGATTTTAATCCATTCATTTCTAACACTTTATCGACCACGGTTTTTGCGAGTTCATCTTCAACCAATAGTAAGTAGTCGAATCCATCATGCCTGTAGACATCTCGAATTACGTAACTCGGGAATCCGGGGTTAATAACCTCTACAACGCCCAACATATTTTCGATTTTATAAATATGTTTAGGTTGAATTTTCCTGATGACCTCGGGCGAGTGTGACGTCAAGATCACTATCAATTTCTCCGACTCCTGGACCAGATCATTCATGAGATCGATGAATCGACTTACTGCAATGGGGTGAAGGGCTAGTTCAATTTCGTCAATTAATACTATAATAAATTCGTTTGTTGGAAGTGAGCGCCGAACAATAGCGTTGTAAACAAAATGTAGCAGCGAAACAAGCAGACATTCGCCAGAACTCATTCGATATTGGTTGATGAGCTTGCCATTGACGGAGTCAAAGTAAGGAGTATTTTCTAGTCCTAGCTTTCCAGAGATATATTTGTTGCGTATTTTTTTTAAGCCGCCATAGTGATTGAAGTCACCGTGCAGAATGAAACTGAGTTTCCTCTTGATATATTCGTCGGCATCGACGATATCATCTGAAGTGATTTTTCCGTCGCGAATCAGGTTGTCTACTTTTCGCGAGTCATTGAATCGCGTTCCGTAAAATAGACTGCCTTCATACATTCCATTCAACGAAATATTAGGGTTTTTTACAACCCAATGGTTCGAGCCAGCCCATATATCTGTTTTAGCACCTACTTCGATCTCAACGCTGGACGTTGGACCATAATCGTCACTACTCAAAGTCTTAAGAGAATGTCTCAGGATTGTTTGAGAAAGTGCGAGCAAGACAGTGCTCTTGCCACTTCCATTGCTGCCGACAACGAGATTCAAGCTTTTTTCTAAGGGAAAATCAAATGAAGCGTGCTTGATGTTCTTGATGTCTTTTATCGTTATTTTTAAATTGTCCATGTGGCCTATTTGCGAATCGGTGAACGGCGCCAGTCGGAGCCAAGATGATTTCTTATATTAATATTAAAAATTCTTAGAAAAAAATTTCGAGCGCGAAGCGACACCGCTTACCGAATCCGCATGTCTATGGGTGACACCTTTACCTGCTGACAGCGTCGCTGGTGTTCGCGCAGTGGCGAACTGCTCGCGCCACCACAGGTCGCAAGCGAGCCGCGCCTTCTACACCGTGCGCGACAATCCAGTGTGCATGTCTCATTTCCAGTCGATGCTGACAGGTGATGTATATTAAATCAACAAACTCTAGTGGTGACATCTTTCTTACCGATTTCGGCAAGCCTGTGGAAGTGTCTACCTCATGGGCGCGAAGACGCGGAATGTGTCAATCACTTTGAGACAATAAAATTGATGAGTTTAGTGTCTAATTCTCTGTATTTCCCCCGCTTTCCGGTGCCGGTTTTGGCATGTTAA
>Ga0326735_1000117_pt1 | contig 16523 bp, 16 predicted proteins | sample 37_GP2_1092_FD_207945 | JGI IMG/M metagenome (GOLD analysis project Ga0326735, IMG submission 207945) | Glacier ice microbial communities from Ngari, Tibet, China - 37_GP2_109.2 | ecosystem: Environmental > Aquatic > Freshwater > Ice > Glacier | place: China: Ngari, Tibet | collected 2018-07-31
GACCTAGGGCTCGTGGCCGGCGCCGCACCGCTTCGAGCAGCCGCTCACGATAGCCAGGCGTTACCTTTGGCAGAGCACCGGAGCGAGGCGCATCGTAGAGACCCACCGTACCTTCGGCTTGGTATCGCGCTATTCCCTCGCCGCACAGTTTCTTCATGCTGACGCAGCAATGAAGCAATTTGCGCTGACACCATTCTCACGTTCAGCAGCCAGCAACACCATCAGCGCCCGGATACGTACCCGAGCATCATGGGTGGTCTGGTACAGCTCATCGAGTTCGCTCAACTGCTCGGCAGTGACTTCGTCCAAACAAATCGGTCGCATGACTACCTTCTTGCAGGCCAAATTTTATGCCTCCAACATACCGCTGAACTTCTAACGTTGTACTTAGATCGCCTGCATACCGTCCGTAATTGGCGCGCTGTTCGGGAGTGAGGAATTAGACGGGCATCGGAGGAAGAAGAAAAGTTCAAGTGCGTTGCACAAACGTTTCTTTGCGCAACGATGACTGAAGGACCGTCCATCAAGGCATTGTGTGTTGCACAAATATATTACAAAATAGAATTCATTTGCAATAGGTTTATGCACCAATGCTCATTGGCTACGCACGCGTTTCAACCCAGGATCAGGAAACGACGGCACAAATTGCCGCGTTAAAAACAGCCTGGTGCGAACTGATATTTCAGGAGAAGGCCTCGGGTGGCCGGTGGGACCGACCGGAGTTGCATCGCCTGCTCGGGCAGTTGCGCAAGGATGACGTGCTGGTGGTCTGGAAGCTCGACCGCCTGTCACGCTTACTCAAGGATGTCCTCAGCCTGATGGAGAAAATCGCTCAGGCGCAGGCTGGCTTTCGCAGTCTGAATGAAGCGATTGACACCACCTCCGCCGGCGGCCGCATGATGATGCAGATCGTCGCAAGCTTTGCCGAGTTCGAGCGTGCGATGTTGTGCGAGCGCACGCGCAGCGGTCTGGATGAAGCGCGCAAGCAAGGCCGGCTTAGGGGTGACGCCACAAGCTCAGGCCCGACCAGCAGGAAGAAATTGTCAGCCAAATTCACACGGGTCAGAAAACCGCAGCAGCAGCTCGGATCTTCAACGTCCCTCCCGCGACCATCTCACGTCTTTTGCAGCGCAACAAAATTTCTTAACCGTGCTTTGCGTTCCATTGCGCCCTAAACCCCGACTACTCACTGCAACGAAAATGATCGTGCAACCATAACTGAGGTTAATGCGTTTTTTGTCGAGTTATAAATCATATTTGTACCCGAAAGGCTACTTACGTAAAACGTACTGCTTTTTGTCGATGAACTGATTAATGGGCTGGTTAGGCTACAGATGCCCGTGTTTGTAGTCGCACAGAAAAGGGGTAAGCCACCCGTTGTGAATCCGCCACTGACTACGGCTCCAGAAACCGCAACGCCTTCCTGATCGCGGACCGTGACAAGGATGGTTGCACGCCAGCCTTTTGCAATAATTTGAGTGCCTCCCACAAGCGTGCCCACGGAGACTTCGGAAATGCTTAAAGGCGCATTCAAGGCGAAGCTGACTCGGTCCACGCTCATCAGGGAAGGGGCAGTGGACACACTATAGTTGGTACTCCATGGCGATGCACCAACCGTTCCCCAGTGATTCAGCATAATTTGCCCAGCTGTGACTGGAAGAGAACCTCGGCTTCCATTTTCCGCATGAATAAGCAATCCGTCCACATACCACTGGATGGCTGTCGAAGTCCAGCGAAATGCATAGTCGTGGTACGCCACTGATGCGTCGAATCCGAGATTGATAACAGTAGGGTGCTCGATGCCGTTGCTCCAATAATTTACATGCAACTTTGTTGGGTCATCACCTAGGATCTCTATGTCAATCTCATCATGTTGAGTCGCATTGGACGGTCCGGTATAGGTAAAGAACCCACTTACGGTGCCTGGAGTTTTCGAGGCTTTAAGGCGTGCTTTATACAGGCCATGTGCATAAGTGGCGTTCGTTCTATATTCTCCTGAGACAGCAGTTTTCCCGGTCAACCTGCCTACATCGGCCTCAAGCTTGATGTTCATATGCCCGTCTGAAAACAACAACTGACTTGGGGACCAGCCATTGACAAAATAGGCCTCGTTATTCCATTGCGCCGCATGCCATCGAAAAGTATCAAAAGATGTCATTTCGTCGTCGAACGAACCGTAATTTGAAATAAGCGGTGAAAAAAATTCTGCAGATTGTCCAAGCTTGAAATTAGTTTCATTGGAACGAGCATCAAAGCCAGAACTGGTATCGGATAGAAAAACTGGAGTGGTTTTAGGTGCCTCCCGCTCATCGTTGTCCCCTCCACCGCAACCCACAAGAAGCACAAATAACGAAAATTCTAGAGAATTCAATATGTGTTTAAAAGTTAATTTTGTCATTTTTAACAATTAAATCATTTTTTTACATTTAAGTAAAGCAGGATCCTAAAAATAAAGATTTTTAACAAACGGCTTTTGAAAAATTCAGTCAGTCTGAGTTCTGGATGAGCGCAGCCTCCGTGCGGCGTGCAAGCAGAAGACGACTGACTGCAAAATTGGCGCACCCAATGCTCATGGAGGTGCCCCATCATGGATAAGACCACGGAGCTGTTTTGCCTCATCGACGAGTCTTGCCAGCAATTCGAGCCGCTGCTTGAGCGGCGCTTGCTCGACGAGGGCAGCGACCAACGGCGGCGCAACCGAGAGTGCGCGATGACGCTGTCAGAGATGAACCACGATTGCGGTGCTGTTTCACACGATGCGCGGGCGGCATTTCAACGCGTTCTACCGCGGCATCGTCCGCCCCTTCATGACTGCGGAATTTCCCCGCCAGCTGTCATATACCCGCTTCGTGGCCTTGATGCCGCGCTGCGCGGTGGTGCTGGCGGCTTTGTTCGAGACGCTCAAGGGCGCCTGCACAGGGTTGTCCATTGCCGACGCTACGCCGCTAGTCGTCTACCACAACCTGCGCATCGAGCGCCACCAGGTTTTCAAGGGCGTGACCCAGCGCGGCAAATCGTCCACCGGCTGGTTCTACCGCTTCAAGCTGCACGCAGTGATCAACCACCGGAGCGAGTTGCTGGTCATCAAGGTCACTGCGGGCAACGTGGATAAACGAAAGGGACTGCTGGCCCTTGCCTCGAACCTGTTTGGCACCGTTCACCCATGAACTTCGCCGTCAACCTAATAACTGGCATCGTGGCGTACTGCCGCAACCCGTGAAGCCGCGCATTGCAGTATGCGATTCTCGGGGCCCCCTAGCCAAAAGCAGCCCCCTGAAAAACTGGTCAATTCAGCATTGGCGCACACAATTGAGATTGCCTGATCCGCCCTGCGGGGATTATTCTCAATGTGGAATCCAGCGAAACAGAAACCTCTTTTTCACCATCCACCAGCACAGCAACAGCATGCCTAGATGAATCGCAGTGTTAACCCAGACACTGTTAAGTTGAAGCAGCGCCGTGTTGGCAATCAGCAGGATCAGGTAGATGTGCACGAAAAAAACGTACATTGACTCCTGCCCGAGCGGAATGAACAGCCAGCCCAGCGTCCGGTGAATTGGCTTCCAGGCCACGGTCAGCAGGGCGTAAACGGACACCAAAAGCACCAAGTTGTTGAGCAGCCGGCCGGGGCCGAGGCTGTACTTTAAAAAAAACCGCTGGTACCACGCATCAAAAATAGGCGGCGAAATAAACGAGAGAGTTGCCCAGTCGGGCAGCTGTGGCAACGGGTGGTTCATGGAGAAAACCACTAGCAGCAGTGACAGCACCACGCACACGGTTACCAGACGGCGGCCTGGAAGGCTGGAGAAGTAACCGAGCACTTCCTGACGGTAATACCCCACGACCACCCCATGCACAAAGAGCAGCTGCCAAGCCAGCAACGGGAAAGCGAATTCGAACTGCGCACCGGTTAGGCGGTTTTGAGCAATTCCATGGTGGGTTTCAGGAAGGAAGTAATTGAAGAGATAGCCAAGCCAGCTCAGCACAAGCAGGTAGGGCACTTTGGCGTGTTCAATAGCCCAGAAAATCGCAGGCGTCATTAAGAACAGCACCACATACAGGCCCACTATCTGGAACTGGTGGGGCCCGGCTTTGAGGAAAAGTATGTACAGCAGGTTGTACATAAAGCCTTTTTCCGCTGGCGGATAAAGCGGATAAGACTGCCCGGTCACTGGATCGGTAAAACTGGTCAGCTCCTCGGTGTTCAGGCCAGAAATCAGGCGCAGCAGAGCAATCGACGCAGCCACCAGGAAAGCCACCTTATACAGCGTCCATGCACGGGCAAAAAGCTGGAGAATGCAGGCGCTTAGTCCCTCTTTCCTGATCTTTTTGCCATACACCGCACCGGTAACAACGCCGGCCAAAATAATGAATGTTTCGGCCGAGGACACAATGCCCAGCCGCTCCCACCCGATCAGCGCGAGCCAGGAAAAGTTATCGAAGTGCGCGGTAAAGAGCAGCAAAAAGACGAAGCCTCGCATGAAGTCGATCCGCAGGTCGCGCGTCGCGCCTTTTTCCACATAGCGCCACTGGCTCCGCTCCTGCAATGCTGTACTTGCGTCAGCAGGTGCGTGTTTCATAAGCAGATCGGCTGGCGTCAATATGAGTTTGCAGGTTGTAACTTGTGGATGTAAGGCGCATTGCACGGGCGGCTGGCATAGCTAGTTCAGCGGCAAGGGCATGCTGCTCACCCGACCCGTGGCAGAGGTGGCCGTACAGATTGGCCGCTCGCTGGGCAGGCAGCGGTTGAGTCGCAGGAACATGTCGGCAAGCTGCACTTGAAAATAGCCCGGCGCGGACTCGAATGGGTAGAGCTGGCCTTTGAGCTTGAACAGCAGCGCTTCGAGCACGGCAGCATTGGTGGACAGTGTGATGTTTTGCTGCGGCGCGCCGCTGGCCTCCAGCCGGCCTTCGAACCAGCCACGCTCTGGATCGTAGAGAGACTGCACCACCTCGATCAGCCGATCGGTGTAATCGGTCGGCCACAGCGCCCACATACCGAAAGCAGCACGGGTCGAGACCAGTGCAAGTTTTTCATACTCCTTGCCATCGTTACCCACTGTGTTCCAAGGATAACCGGCGACAAAGACCGCATCCAGCACTTGATACGGCTCTGTGCGCAACTGATAGTCGCTGCGGGCGGTGAATACCCGCTCCTTGCGGTAGCGTGCCTCTTGCACCCGATATACCTCATCGGCCAGCTGTCGGGAAGCCGGGCCAGCGGCGTGGGGGTCACTTTCCCAGGCAGCCGGGTGGCGCCAGCCCAGTTCCATGCCCATGAGCACATGCGGCATGGTGAGAACGGGGGTTTGCACGCCCGAGCTGCGTGCATCGCGCGCATCGTAGTGCACCGGCAGACCCAAAATATTGACAGCTTCGGTTTTCGGCGTCTTACCCGAAATCGACGTGTTGAATCCCCAAGCGGCAAAGCCGGCGCTGGCCAACTGCTCGTAGCCAAGGCGCCCTTCCTGATATTTTGAAGTCTGACCTTTACTGCGGGCCATGCCGGAAAGCACACCGCAGTTGTCAATGATGTCGCAGTAATTCCAACGCAGCGCCACCTTGTCGAAGTATTCCTGGAACTTCGGGTAGCGCTGACCGGTGATCTTCATCCACATCAGTAACCGCCCAATATCTATGGCAGACCAGCCAATATCTTCGGGCTGGTTGCCGAAATTCACCATTTTTCCGGTGATCGCGTTATAGGCCTTGTTTGGCAGTTTGCCCTCGGACAGGTCCATACTTCCCAGAAACCCGAGCAGGCGTGACAGCCGCAGGTCGAGTTCGCGCTCGTCGATCAGGCCAATCTCGCGCGCGGCAACCAGTGCAGCCAAATAATCGCCGGCATGCCAAGCGGTCAATATCGGCAATCGGTCTGAGCCATTGACCAGGCCGCTGTCGGGATTTGTGTTGTTCTCCATATAACGCCAAGCGGTTTTGGCCCACTGCAGCTCCTGGTTGGTAAGCTTGCCGTAACGCCCAATACTGCCGACATGTGCGCTGGCACCCTGAACATGCTCTACCCCGCGCGCTACAACGCCGCAGCCAGCTACTAGCAACAGGCTGCAGCACAGCGCGGCTGCCCCCAAAGAAGCTAACCGGGACGGCGCCTGCCACCCGGCGTGGAAACAGCGCGGGATCAGCATGTGCCTGCTCCCGCTTCGGGGCATTGCGCCTTACCATGGGGCGGTGTGGGCGACGGCGAGAAGTTCGCCCGTGTCCTGGCCTGCAGCCCATAGGGATTACCGACCGTGCGCTCCCACAGGCTGTCGGTTTTGCCGCTCCACTTGAGCAGCTTGCCCCTTGCCTTGAACAGCAGCGCTTCCAGCATGATGCCGTTGTTGTTGGCTGTGAAAGCTTTGATTGGACCCTTGCCGCTTTCTAGGATGCCTTCATAAAAGCCCTTGTCGGGCTCGAAATTCTTTTCGATTGCCAGGAACAGACGGTCCGTATAGTCCGATTTCCACAGCACCCACATACCCAAAGCCGCTTTAAGCGAGACGGCGGCGTACTGCGGCACATGCTTGCCGGTTTCGGTGATGGTGTTCCAGGCGTAGCCATCGGTGAACACCGTGTCGTACACAAAATAGGGCGCTTCAGAAAGCTGGTGCTCGGAGCGTGCGGTCAGGATACCGGTCTCGTTGAAACGGTTTTCCTGCGCTTGGTACACCCGGTGCGCGTAATCCTTCATCCAGGGCTGGCTGTGAACGCGGTCGTTGGTGCTGCGGTCATCGGCCAAATCCCAGTTGAACTCGATGCCGTCCAAAACATAGCTCTCGGATACTACATAGTTGTGCTGCGAATACTTGCGTGGGTCACGAGAATCGTAGGGCACTTCTACGCAGTAAAGCGGCACAGTGGCATAGGGCTCCGGCCGGGAGGCCAGATCGGTTGACAAACCCCACAATTGAAAGCCCTTGGCCGCATACTCTTCGTAGCCTAAACGCCCTTCCTGGACATACTGTACCTTTTTGTCCTTGCCCAGCATAGCGCCAAACATCATGCCGGAGCGGTCCACCACGTTGTCGAAATTCCAGCGCAATACGAAACGGTCCACCGCGTCCGCATGGCGGGGGTAGCGCTCTTTAACGATTTTCAACAACACCAGCAAGCGGCCGAGGTCAAGCGCGGAAAATCCGATCTCGCCAGGCTTGTTGCTGTAGTCCACCTGCTCGACGGTCTTGGTGTTGTAGACCTTGTTGGGCAGCTCGTTGCGAAAGAAGGTCATGTCGTTGAAAGCCACAAGCAAATTGCCTAGACGCTCGTGAGCGACCGGGGCTTCGATGATGCCCAGGTCATGCGCGGCCACTAGCGCTCCGAGGTAGGAAGCCGAGTCCCACATGGTGGTCGAAGGATAGTTGTCCACCGCATTGACCAGCCCGGTAGGCTGGGTGTTGTTCTCAAAGTATTTCCAGGCGGTGCGAGCCATGGCCATTTCCCGCTCGCTGAGCGGGCCAGCGCGGCGCGGGTAGTCAGCGGCCGGAAGTTGACCTGTCTGGCAGGCGGCCATGGCGCCAGGCTGCGATGCCAGCAGTGACAGCGCAAGAAAAAACTGAGTGTAGAAGCGGATCATGGGCAGGACCTATCGATAGCTGAGTAATTTTCCATAGGCGATGTAGGCTAGGCTTTCGAGCACCACGGCATTGGTATTGGCATTGATCGAAGTGTTTGGCTTGTTGCCCTCTTCATACAGACCTGCATACCAGCCCTTGGCCGGGTCGTGCAAAGGAGCAACTGTCGTGATCAGCTGTGCGGTGTACTCGGAGCGGTACAGCGCATGCCAGCCGAATGCGGCCTTGACGCTCAGGCTGCGCAGGGCCGATGCATCCTCGCCTTTTTCGGTTAACGTGTTCCAGGGCTTGCCGTTGGTGAAGACGGTGTTGTAGACAAAATAGGGCGACCGGTCTACATGGTCTTCGCTGACAGCTGTCAGCACACCGGTGAGGCGAAAGCGCTCCTCCTGAGCGCGGTAGACGCGCCAAGCCAGTTCGCGCGAAAAACGGTCCCAGCCGAATTCAAGGCCGTCCAGAACATAGGGTTCGCTCAGCACATAGTTGTGCGCACCCAAGCTGGCCGCATCGCGCCGGTCATAAGGCACGTGAATGCCATAGACCTCAACCTGCTGCAAATGGCTGTGGTAATCAGCCGCTTGAGCGGTATCGAGCCCCATCAAGCCAAATGTCTTGGCGGCGTACTGCTCATAGCCTAGCCGGCCTTCCTGCACCAGTACCACCTTGCCCTGCTCAACATGCGAACCGAACAGCTGGCCATTGCGTGTGAGCCGGGAGGTGTCCCAGCGGGCGATGAGCTTGCGCACAGCTTGGGCATGCTGCGGATGATTCCAGGCAATGATGTTCAGCGGCACCAAAAGCCGCCCTAGATCGATGGCAGACCAGCCGATTCCGGCCGGGCTTGGCTGATTCTCGTAATCGACCATGGCTAGCGTTGCGGTGTTGTAGGATTTATTGGGCAAAGCTTGGTCAAACAAGGGCATGCGCCCAAGCGAAGCCAGCATTTTGCTCTGGCTGGCATCAAATTCCTTTTGCGTGATGATTTCGAGCTGGCGCGCTGACACCAGGGCCAGGAGCGATGAAGCGGTGTCCCACATGGTGGCAGCCGGGTAGCCTTCTACAGAATTAACCAGCCCGGTTTTACCATCGGTGTTGTTTTTGAAATAACGCCAGGCGATGCGCGCCCATTGCGCCTCCTGCTCGGTAAGCGCGCGCGGCGCAGGAGGCACGGCCATGTCAGCGCTAATCTCCACCTTGACCGGCTGGAGCGCCTGCATCTGTTGTGCCGCACCAGGCACATAGCCGGTAGCTGCTGCCAACTGCGTAGGCGTTGGCATGGCTTTCAATGTCACGCTGCTTTTCTTCTCAATCAGCCATACAGCAGTAAATGCGGTGAGCAGCGCAAGGATGAAAACCAGCGAACTGCGGGCCTTGACGAGATTGCTTTCCATAAGAATTACTTTGGCTCTTGTTATCGGGGTTCAGGCGGTTTGAGCCTGGCTGCCATGGGGAGCAACCAAAACGTCTTCCTCGGGTTTCCAAAGCGCGGCGCGCACCATCGGCAGCATGGCAAAGACATTGTTCAGGCCCCAAACAACATTGACGATCAGGTTGGGCAATTCGTCTTGGGCGCCTTGCACATAAACGCGCCAGGCGCCGTACAGCAGCCCAGCCAGCGTCAAAACGATGACAGTGAGTTGCGGTATGACCAAGTTAAGGAAATTACCCTCTTGGCGCTCTTTGGGCGTGACATGGAACTTGATCTTCTTGCCGCGCAAGACGGTCCACAGCGCACGAAAATTGATCGAGAAAAACGACAGATAAGACGCTTTTCCGTCCCAGCTACGCACGCCCCAGGTGCCAACCATGAAAGCGAGTTCAGTGAGGATGATGAAAGGCAGCGCATGCCAGTAAAACGCGCCTGAGTAGGACGACAGTGGCGCAATGCCAGTGAACAGGTAGATGATAGGGGCGGCTAGGAACACTACGTTCCACAGGCAACCGAGGTAGGACCAGAAGGTGGTGAGGTACATCGCCCGTTGCGCTGGCCGCATATACCCCCGGAACAGCGGGTTGTCGCGCAAGGCGATGTCGAGCGTGCCACCGGCATATTTGAAGCGCTGGATCATCCAGGTGAGCAGGTCCTGCGGGGAGAGCATCTTGGATTCCACCTGGGGATGCAGAACCGATTTCCAGCGGCGCTCGGCATCGTTGTGCAGCACGATGGAGGTGTAGATGTCCTCGGAGACATGGAATTTATACGGGGTCAACTCCTGCTCCAGCACCATCTGGGTGCGCATGGCGTCGCTGAAGTCCTCGCGCAGCGCCGCGTCCGGAATCTGGCGGGTGTATTTACCGACTTCGTGCTCTACCGCCAGGCCGAAACTGCGCAGCGCCGCCTGCATCACCGCTTCGCGCCGGTGCACAGAGCCGGCACCGCAGCAAAAAGCTGCATTGGCCCAATTGCGGCGGCGCTGGATCACGTCATAAAACATCTGCGGGTCGTTGACGAAGGGATCGGCTCCAATGCGCACCGGACCGATCAGATGCTCCACGGCGCGTCCCGCCCACGCGCCGATACAGCCATAGCGCTTTCTCAGCCGAACCGGCAGCGTCACACCCTCGGGTAAATCGTAAAACCATTGCGGCGTCTGCACCCAGGCCACGTCCGGATCGCGAAAGTAACCCAGGGTGTGTTCAAGAAAAGTGGAGAACAGCCGCGTGTCGGCATCGCAGATCACCATGAAGTCCCCTGAGGTCTGCTCCATGGCGTTGCGCAAGTTGCCAGCCTTGAAGCCAACGTTGTTGCTGCGCGTGATGTAACCAACGCCCTCCTGCATCGCGACCTGCTGCATGCTCGGGCGGCGGCCGTCATCGAGCACATGAATGCAGATGTTGATCGGGTGGGGATAGGACACGCGCTTGGCATCCCGAATCGAGAGCCTGACGAGTTCTTCTTCTTCGTTGTAAGTTGTAAGAAAAATGTCGACCTTGATAGGCCTGCCGCCCACTCCCGGGTCTTCTACACACTCATTGATCAGGCGCGGTGGAGCCTGCTGCGGCACGTCCCGGGTCTTCCAAAGATTAATGGTGAAGAGGATCAAACCGATATAGGCCAGCGTCTCAGCAGAGGCCAAGGGAATTGCAAACCACAGCGCATCGTAGTTTAGTGATTCCACCCAGCGCCAGCGAATGTAGTTGGCCCCCAGGACCAGCGCGATCACCACCAAGAATTGCCAGGCCAATTCAATCATTGGTGAATATGGCACTGGCTCGGGTGGTCTGCGATTTTCAAACCTGTCGAAGTAAAAGCCCAAGCTGGTTCTCTATTTTTTTATGATGGTTGCGCTATGGGAACCGAAACGCCGTTTTTAAAGCAGGTCCGCATCACTCCGGCAGACATTTTTGCAAGCACAGGCGGTTCTCGCCGTTGATGCTTTCATAGTCCACCCTATCGAAAATCGTCTTTGCCAGTGCCAACCCAAACCCGCTTTCAGGCAGCCGTGCCACATCGTGCGGATCGAAATCGAAGGCATGGCTGCTTTCTCGCGCCAGCAGATGCGGCGGAATCGGCAAACCCTTGTCCAGTATCTCCACGCACAAGCGACTCATTTGCTCTTTCCAAGAAACCGTGATGTATCCATTTTCGTTTGCCTTATAGCCATGCAGCACAATATTGGTGAGCACTTCAGCAATACCCAGTTCGATCGCATAGCAGTCCTCCTGCAAGAGTCGCACGGGCATTAGTCGTTTGAGCCCTTTGGTCACCCGCGCTACTTCATCCAAAGTTGCATGCACAACGTAGAGTGCAGAAGCCACCGCACTAAAACTCCTGGCGTCGGAGCCGCTGTGGCATCTTTTTCCCAACAGCAAAAGTCACAGGGTTCATTGGCGCTTCTTTATAAGCTGTGCTTTTAACCGTAAACCTTGGAAATAGCTTCATCGCGATTAGCTACGATGGAAAATACCTTGTCCATGCGCGTGAGCCGGAACAAACTGAGAACATTACCGCTGACATTGCACAGTGTCATCTCGCCAAGCCCACCAAGAGACTTGCGTATGCCCACCATCGCCCCTAGCCCACTGGAGTCAATGAACTCTACACCGTCCAAATCCAGCACTAATCGGGGCTCTCCCCCACCAATGACATTCAATACATTTTGCTTGAAAGCTGGAGCAGCAGAGGCATCGAGGCGTTTAACCTTTAGCGTGATGATGGCGACTTCACAAACACTTTTGACATCAATCATTTCCATTCGGATCTCCTAAGAAATGCGTTTGCCATACTATTTGGCCAGCCATTTGCTTTTTATATTATTTGATCAGCCATCTATGAGTTGTAGGACCCTAGCTTCAATCGAATTCAGCATCGCCTTGAAATGTCTTACCACGCCATACTCCAGGAAACCGAAATACTTCCTTTACGAAAACTGCCGTCACCCAACACAGCGTTGTGTCCGGGAAACCGGTTGCCGGAATAATTGTTGTACTGGATCGAAACAGTGCCCGGCCGCCAGTCGAAATAGCCGAATCCGTAGGTGAAATCTGGGTCCCAGGGCTGCTGCTGCGAGCGGTCTGGGTAGGCAACCAGCGTGACATTGGCATACCAGCCGCTAGGCCGGGTATAGCGGCATCCCAACGCCAAAGATTTTTTATATTGCTTGATAGAGCGGCTGCGCAAATCGGTGTAGCGTGGCGTGATGTTGACATTGGCACTGCAGCCCAGTTGGTCATCTTCCCCTATTAAAAACAGCGGCTTGAGCGTCTGCGGCGGCGAAAATTTGTACCCGAATGACCATTGTCCTTGGTTGAAAGCGGTACGCTTTTCGTTGCTGGATGGGTCTGGGGCAAACCGGTTTCCCGTGTAATTAGAGTAAACGGCGCTGAAAGTGCCAGCATGCCAATCATCGTAACCAAACGAGTAGGTGAAATCCGGATTCCAGGGCTGCTGGCGCTCTGCGTTCACATAGCGGTAAAACGTCATCTGGCCGAACCAATAGGACTGCGGGGGGGTGTACCGCAGGCCCAGTTGCCATGTCGGCGAAACGGCTGGTGATCCCTGAGCGCCCGAACCTGCGGGGATAGCGTTGCCGCTTCGCAGCGGATAGTCGGCCGCCAGGCGAAGCGAAAGCCCGTGCACTGGCGCGACCTGCTCAACAATCTTGGGCGGTTTGGCATTCGGACTGCCTATCAAAAACCAGGGATCGACATTGTCGGGCGGCTCCAATTGAGGCTCCCGCAGTAGCGGCCCTAAAAGCAAGTCCAGCCCGGCATCATTTTCAGCACATCGGCCATCACCCGCGTGCAAGCATATGAGGATAAAAAGTGCCTCTGCGATGCGCCGAAACGTGAATGACGGTGTTGGGTCCAAGTGCTCCATGGCCATAGGTAAATGCGTTACTCATACAACTGCCGGAACGACTGGACAGCAACTAAAGATTTTATGCAAGCTGTTGACTTACTCTAAAATTATTTCAATTCGCTACATGTTTGATGATTGGCTTTATCGCCCCCACATCAATGGCGAAGCAACAACCACTGGCGCTCCGACATTCACCTGTGGCTATGGGCCCACAAACAGCAGCTTAGGTTTTGACTTTAATTCTGGTTTTGGCTCTGGCTTGGGTACTTCATCGGTAGGGCTGTCGGGCTGCCAGTGCCATGCCTTGATTGAGGCAATGTCGAAATGCCCCGGCAATGCAGCATTGTCGATCGGCCCGCCCCAGTTGCCGCCGAGCGCTAAATTGATGCGCAGGCGCATTGGCTGGCGCAGCGGATCGTTCGTACTGCTTCTGGCCTCTTCTGGATCCATCGACAGCAGCGGCTCGTTGTCCACGGCGATGACAATGCGCTTTGGCGTCCATTCCAGACTGTACACATGCCAGCTTTTTTCAAAGCCGGCAATATGCCGGTTGGCTGAACGTTTTCTTCGCGACAAAGCGTTGCGGCCAAAGTGAATAGTGGCAAACGCGAGACCAGGGTGCTTGCCAACGGCTTCAAATAGATCGATCTCGCCGTACTGACCTGCGCTTTCGTGCAGCAGCCATATCGCCGGCCACATGCCCGCGCCACAGGGCGAGCGCGCTACAACCTCCAGGCGCCCATACAACATTTCTTGGCGGGAGACGATAGCGCCTGAGGTGTAGGCAGCTTGTCGTCGCGACGTGCTCTGGGCCCTGGAGCCGGGGATATGAACAGCATTAATCAAGCGTTCGCGCCGCGCCTCGATCCGCAGTACGCCATTGGTCACTTCCACGTTGCCGACAGCGTAGTACTGCTTTTCTCGGTTGCGGATAAAACCGATCTCGGTGTGCCAGTAATCCTGATCCAGCGTGCGGGTCTGGGCGAAATTTTCTTCATGATCGAGCTTCCATTCAGCCATGACAGGAACTCCACTCATTAGCGCAGCAGCGGCAAGCAGCAGCACGGAACAGCTGCATTTTTAGCGGTACTCGAGGGCCAGCAGAGTCACATCGTCATTAAAGGCCCCGGTAGCACCCTTCCAGAGAAACAGCGCACGGCCAAGCTCAGCCTTGGCATCTGCCAGCGGCAAGCCTTGCTGGCGGCCAAGGAGGTCTTCCAAACGCTGCTGTCCAAACTCCTTGCCTTCCACATCACTACACTCTGTAATGCCGTCGGAGTAAAGGAACAGCCGAAAGCCCGGCGCCAGTTGCACCAGATGGGCTTCATAGGCTGCATTTTGGAGTATGCCGAGAGGCAATCCACCATCCCCAATCGGTGTGACCGTGCCACTGCCCAGCACCAGCAGCGGTGGGGGATGGCCGGCCTGCACGAGCGCCACCTGGCCCGTGGCAGTATCGATCAGACCGTAGATCATGGTGAGGTACAGGCTGGTGTCTTTTAGCTTCATAAAGTGGCGGTTGTAGCCGGCCATCATGACTTCGGCAGCCAAGCCGATGTCTCCGCTTTGACTGGCTATGGTCTCGGCGATCTGCTGGGCAGACGACAGCAGCAGGTGTTGGACACTAAAAGCCATCATCGCAGCCGAGACGCCATGGCCGGAGACGTCGATTACATAAAAGCACAGGTACTGATCATCGATAGAAAAATAATCAAACATGTCGCCGCCGACATAACTTGACGCCTCAAACATCCAGTCGAAGCGAACGCGGCCGAAGTCGGCCCGCTTGGGCAGCATGCCCAACTGCATGGCTTTGGCCAGTTCCAGTTCACGGCTGAGCTGGCTGTAAGCTTCAGCCAATTTGCAGTTGCGCTTTTCCAAGCCAGCTTCCAGCGCCAGCACACGCTCGGCCGCATGCAGGCGAGCACCCAACTCTGCCGGGCTAAAGGGCTTGCCCAGAAAATCGTCCACTCCGGCCTCCATCGCCGCGACCAGCGCATTCTCTTGGCTATTAGAGGTCAGCATGATCAGGTAGACATAACTGGCATGCTGCTGCTGGCGTACTGCACGGCAGAGGTCTAGCCCGTCCATGCATGGCATTACCCAATCAGTGACCACTAAGTTGATGCCACCTTGCGCTATTAGCTCCAAGGCCGCCTGCCCGTCATGCGCCTCAATGACCGAGTAGCCTTTAGACTCCAAAAATGCCGAAAGCAAAGCCAGGATCATTGGATCATCATCGACGAGCAGTGCATAAATCGGTAGGGCGGTGTCCATGTTTTTAGATTGTGACCTTAGTGGTGGGTGCTGCGACGTGCCTTGCTTGAGTCAGGGCTGCCTGACAGGAATTTCCAGTTTGAGCGGAGCCAGTGCTTGGGCGATCTGTGCTATATCGTGTTCATTCCAGCCGCCGCGTTGCGTCAAGGCTGCGAGTTCAGTTTCAATTTTTTGCGCATCGAGACCAAGCTGGACAAAGCCGAAACTTCCCGCTGTCCCCCCCAGGCTGTGCAGCAAACGGTGCAAGTCTTGCTGCCGGGCTTCATCACCGGGTAGTTTCCTGCATGCCTGCAGAGCAGCATCTATGGCCTTCAGGCGCAGCGGCAATTGCGCCAAAAAATCGTTTTTCAACTGATTAAACTTTTCGAAAAACAACTGGTTGGCGATCATGGTGGTTCACTTTGGCCGGGCATCATGTTTTGCGACCAAAGCTGGCACACCTGCGCTGCCAGCGACATCGGATCGAACGGTTTGGAGATTACCCCGAGCGCGCCCAACGATCTGTAATAAGCTACCTCACTCGCTTGGATTTTGGCGGTCATGAAAATGACTGGTGTAGAAGCGGTCTGGGCCAACTGGCGCAAACAGGCCAGGGTCGTCGGGCCATCCATGCCGGGCATCATGACATCGAGCAGCAACAGGTCGGGCCTGAAACTTTCGGCTGCCTGTAGCGCCTCAGTCCCGGAACTGCATGCCCGCAGGTTCAAGCCACCCACTACTTCGAGCGCAATTTGTGCTACGGCCCGGATATCTGGATCGTCCTCGACATATAACACACGCTCTAGCTTGGTGCGGTTCATACGAACTTTTTCCGATCCATAGGGGCCATTCTTGGCTGAACAAAGGCATGCAACGTGTCGAGCAATTGCTGGTTCGATGTTCGCGCCTTGACCAGTGCCCGCTGTACCGTCTCAGACACATGCTGGCTACCCTCTTCGGCTGAGAAGATGATCACCGGCGTGGCCGCATTGAGCATAGGCAAGGCGCAGAGAAGTTCGGAGCCGTTGCCGTCGGGAAGCTGGAGATCAAGAAGGATGACGTTGAACCTGCGCTGTTTAAGCTGACTGCGCGCAGCCATTAAATCGGCAGCGTGAATGACTTCCCATGCGGGACCCAGCAGCGCCCTCACAACGCTGGCCAAGTCGGCATCGTCTTCCACGTAAAGCACGCAGGGTTTGCCTTCCTCGCTTGGCGGCATGGTGGCCCCAATGGCTGCAAGCAGCTGCGTCTCATCAATAGGTTTGGTAATCCAATCGAGCACTGGCATAACGCCGCCCTCAATGTTTTCGGCATGCTGAGCTTGCGCTGACACAATCACGACCGGCAGACTTCGGGTTTTTTCTTGAACACGCAGCCAGCACAACAGTGAAAAT
>Ga0326735_1000118_pt1 | contig 16517 bp, 17 predicted proteins | sample 37_GP2_1092_FD_207945 | JGI IMG/M metagenome (GOLD analysis project Ga0326735, IMG submission 207945) | Glacier ice microbial communities from Ngari, Tibet, China - 37_GP2_109.2 | ecosystem: Environmental > Aquatic > Freshwater > Ice > Glacier | place: China: Ngari, Tibet | collected 2018-07-31
CGACAACGTTACCGGCGGCGGCAAAATGATGGCCCGCGACAAAATCGGAGAAGCCGGATGACAAGAAAGAAAATACTGGGGTCGCATCTGAAGCGGCTGTTGTCGGGCGTTTCCGACCACGGCAAGAGCCACTTGAGCGAAGTCGAAACCGACTTGCTGCAAACCGAATTGCTGCTCGAGGAAGCTGTCGACAAGCTCACCCGCAGCTTCATGGCGATCCATGAAGCGGTGGGCGCGCGCCAGGACAGCATCAACCTGCTGCTGGCCGGCGGCACCCCGAGCGCCGACGAAATCGCGCGCATGAAAGCGATGTCGGGCGAAGTCGGCGTGCACGTCAACAGTGCCATCACCAGCATGCAGTTCCAGGACATGACGAGCCAATTGATCGACCGCACGCTCAAACGGGTCACCGGCTTACGGGCGTTTCTGGGCACGCTCGGCACCCACAGCGCTGGCGTCAACGCCGAAACCGGCAGCGAGGAAATCGTCGATCTGCTCGGCAAGGTCAGCATGGTGCTGGCGATCCAGTCGCTCGAATTACGCAGCGTACTACGCAAGGCAGTCAACCAGCAGCATCTCGAAAGCGGCGACATCGAACTGTTTTGAGGTCGCATCCACCAATCACTTTAACCGAACAAAAAAGCAGGAGCAAAAAATGGCTAAAACAATTCTCGCGGTCGACGATTCAAGCTCATTACGCCAGATGGTGGCATTCAGTCTGAAGGCGGCCGGTTACCTGGTGATCGAAGCAGTCGATGGCCAGGACGGACTCGAAAAAGCCAAGCTGCAGACCGTCGACCTGGTGCTGACGGACCAGAACATGCCGCGCATGGATGGCCTGGCGCTGATCAAGCTGCTGCGCGCCCTGCCGGCTTACCAGAAGGTGCCGATTTTGATGCTGACTACCGAATCGTCGGACGAGATGAAATCGAAGGGTCGCGCCGCCGGCGCCAATGGCTGGCTGGTCAAGCCGTTCGACCCGCAGCGCTTGATCGAAGTGGTGAAAAAAGTAATCGGCTGATGCCGCGCGAATTTAAGGAATACAGGTAAGCAATACGAGCAGGGGATACCAGTAATGACGCATCGCGACAAGGACGGAGTTTCATCATGACGATCGACATCAGCCAGTTTTTCCAGGTTTTTTTCGACGAAGCCGAAGAACTGCTGGCGGAAAAAGAACGGCTGCTGCTGGCAGTCGACATTGGCGCGCCCGACGCCGAAGATCTCAATGCGATCTTCCGTACGGCGCACTCGATCAAGGGCGGCGCGTCGACCTTCGGCCTGAACGACATGACCGAGGTGACCCACATCCTCGAGTCGCTGCTGGACCGTATCCGCAAGGGCGAAATGGCGCTCACTGCCGAACACGTCGACGCTTTTTTGGCGGCCAAGGATATCCTCAAGATGCAACTCGACGGTCACCGCAACGGCGCCGACGTCGACCAGGACGCGGTCGCCGACGTGCGCATGATGCTGCAGGAATTGTCGCAGGACGTCGTGCCGATGGCGCTGCCTCTGGTGCCGGCGTTTGTCCAGACCGAAGCCAGGCCTTTGCCTGGCGCCGGCGCGCGCCGCTTCAGGATCGAGCTGCCGAAGGTCGAGCAGCGCGACGTCAACGCGCTGGCGGCCGAACTCGGGCTGCTCGGCCGCGTTGCTGTCTCGCCGCTCGGTGGCGAGCGCCACGCCCTGATCGTGACCACCCACGAAAGCCTGGAAGACATCATCGCAATCTGCTCGTTCGTGCTCGATCCGGACGACCTGAAGGTCTTCGAGGCGCCGGCGCTTACGCCTGCGCAGCGCAACATCGAAGACGCCGAACGCGCCAGGGTCGAAAAAGAACTCGGTTACGGCTTCTTCGACCCGGACGACCCGTTCGACGCCCTTGACGCGAACTTGCAGGACGGCGCCGACGGCCTGGAGCAGACCGACGAGGAACGCGGCTACGGCTTTTTCCAGCCGATTGAACAGATTCGCGCGGCCGCCGCCAGCGCCGCCTCCGCCGTGGCGCAGGCCAAACCGCTGCCGTCCGCCAGCCGGATCGAAGCGCTCGAAATAAGCGAAGTGGCGGCCGAAAGGAAGGCCGCCGCGCGCAAGGACGAGAAGGGCGGGGGCGGCGTCCAGGGCGGCGAATCGTCGTCGATCCGCGTCTCGATCGAGAAGGTTGACCAGTTGATCAACCTGATCGGCGAACTGGTGATCACCCAGGCCATGATCGAGCAGCGCAGCGACGGCCTCGATCCGATGGTCCACGAGCGCCTGCTCGGCAGCGTGTCCCAGCTCACGCGCAACACCCGCGACCTGCAGGAAGCGGTGATGTCGATCCGGATGATGCCGATGGACTTCGTGTTCTCGCGCTTTCCGCGCATGGTGCGCGACCTGGCGGCCAAGCTGGGCAAAAAAGTCGATTTCATCACCCACGGCGCCGCCACCGAACTCGATAAAGGCCTGATCGAACGTATCGTCGACCCGCTGACCCACCTGGTGCGCAACTCGATCGACCATGGCATCGAGATGCCGGCCGCGCGGGTTGCCGCCGGCAAGACCGAGACCGGGCGATTGTTCCTGTCGGCCGGTCACCAGGGCGGCAACATCGTCATCGAAGTGTCCGACGACGGCGGCGGCCTGAGCCGCGAACGGATTTTGGCCAAGGCGGTGCAGAACGGCATCGCGGTGGCCGACAACATGAGCGACGGCGACGTCTGGCAGCTCATTTTCGCGCCCGGGTTTTCGACCGCCGAAATCGTTACCGACGTTTCCGGGCGCGGGGTCGGCATGGACGTCGTCAAGCGTAACATCACGGCCATGGGCGGCTCGGTCGAGATCCGCTCGGCCAAGGGCTTCGGCACCACCATATCGATTTCGCTGCCGCTGACGCTGGCCATTTTGGACGGCATGTCGATCCGCTGCGGCGAGGAAGTTTACATTTTGCCGCTCGGCTTCGTCGTCGAGTCGCTGCAACCGGCGCCCGAGGACATCAAGGAAATCGCCAACCGCGGACGGGTGATCAAGGTGCGCGGCGAATACCTGCCCCTGATCCCGCTGCACCAGATGTTCGAGATCGCGCCGCGCTTCACCAATCCGTGCGAAGGCATCGTCGTGATTCTGGAGGCCGACGGGCGCAAGGCCGGCCTGTTCGTCGATGACCTGGTGGGGCAGCAACAGGTGGTGGTCAAGAATCTGGAGTCGAACTATCGCAAGGTGACCGGTATTTCGGGCGCCACCATCCTCGGCGACGGTGGCGTGTCGCTGATCCTCGACGTATCGGCACTGATGCGTTCTTCGCGCCAGCTGGCCGACGACGTCGTGTTTTCGTAATCGCCTGATTGACTGTTTTCTTGATTCGTCATTTATTTATTCACCCTTCTTTCGCAATAAACCAGGATAGGAAATTACCATGTCGATGACATCCACCAGCAACAACGCCGCTCACGCTCACGACGGCGCAGGCAGCGAGTTCCTCGCCTTCACGCTCGGCTCCGAAGAGTACGGCATCGACATCCTGAAAGTGCAGGAAATCCGCGGCTACGAAGCGGTCACGCGGATCGCCAATGCCCCCGAATTCATCAAGGGCGTGATCAACCTGCGCGGCATCATTATCCCGGTGGTCGACATGCGCATCAAGTTCAACCTCGGCACGCCCGTGTACGACCAGTTTACCGTCGTCATCATCCTCAATATCAGCGGGCGCATCATGGGCATGGTGGTCGACAGCGTGTCGGACGTGACGACGCTCTCGCCCGACCAGGTCAAGCCGGCGCCGGAAATGGGCACGGCGTTCAATTCGGACTACCTGATCGGCCTGGGCACGATCGACGAGCGCATGCTGATCCTGGTCGACATCGACAAGCTGATGTCGTCGGGCGAGATGGGCCTGATCGAAAAAATCGCCGCCTGAACCAAATAGGCCATTGCAAGGCAGGTAAGGTACCCCTTCAAACAGTTCTCGCACGACCTACAAGGTGAAGCAACGTGTCGCAAATCAAAGTGGAATCTGCCAAGGAATTCATTTTCACCAAGAGTGATTTTGAACGGGTCCGTGCGCTGATCTACAAACGGGCCGGCATCTCGCTGGCCGACAGCAAGCAGGAAATGGTCTACAGCCGCATCGCGCGGCGACTGCGCGCCACCGGCATCGTGTCGTTTTCGACCTATCTCGACCAGCTCGAGGCCGGCCGGCTGGGCGACGAATGGGAGGCGTTCACCAATGCCCTGACCACCAACCTGACGTCGTTCTTTCGCGAGGCGCATCACTTCCCACTGCTGGCCGAACACGTCAGGCGCCTCGAGGGCGGGCCGATCACGATCTGGTGTTCGGCCAGTTCGACGGGCGAAGAGCCGTATTCGATCGCCATGACGGTGTGCGAGGCATTCAACAGCCTCACCCCGCCGGTGCAGATCATTGCCACCGACATCGACACCAACGTGCTGGCGGTCGGCGCGCAAGGCGTGTACGGCTTCGAGCGGCTCGACAAGATGGCGCCTGAACGGGCCAAGCGATTTTTCCTGCGCGGCAAGGGCGAGCAGGAAGGCATGGTGCGGGTGCGCCCGGAACTGCGCCAGCTCGTCACCTTCAAGCCGCTCAACCTGCTGGGCGACGGCTGGCCGCTTACCGGCCAGTTCGACGTGATTTTCTGCCGTAACGTGATGATTTATTTTGACAAGGCGACCCAGCGCAAGATTCTGGCGCGTTTTGTACCGCTGATGAAGCCGCATGGATTGCTGTTTGCCGGCCACTCGGAAAATTTTATGTACGTCTCGGACGCGCTCAAACTGCGTGGCAAGACGGTGTATGAACTCGACGAAGGGCGTTCCGGCGTCAGGTAGCCGTAGCGAAATAATAAGACACCATGAACTTAAGTGAACAATTTGCCACCAACGTCTATTACGACCGGACGTTCAACTGCGATGCGGCGAAGATCTTGCCCGGTGAATATTTCCACACCAGCCAGGACATGCTGATCGTCACGGTGCTCGGTTCTTGCGTGTCGGCCTGCATCCGCGACCGCGTTACCGGCCAGGGCGGCATGAACCACTTCATGCTGCCTGACGGCGGCGGCAGCGACAGCAACAGCCCGGTATCGGCGTCGATGCGTTACGGCACCTACGCGATGGAAGTATTGATCAACGAACTACTTAAAAGCGGCGCGCGGCGCGAAAACCTGGAAGCGAAAGTGTTCGGCGGCGGCGCCGTGCTCAAGGGTTTCACCGCAATCAACGTCGGCGGGCGCAACGCCGCCTTTGTCATCAGCTACCTGAAGACGGAGCGCATCCGCGTGCTGGCCGAAGACCTGAACGACATTTACCCGCGCAAAGTGTATTTTTTTCCGCGCACCGGCAAGGTGCTGGTCAAAAAACTGATGCAAACCCATAACGACACGCTGGCGCGTCGCGAGTTCGATTATGCCAGCCGCCTCAAGGTGGCGCCCGTCGGCGGCGAGATCGACCTGTTTTGAAGATGAAGGCACGGATTATGAACAACAACTCATGAAGAACATCGTATGAAGATCAAGGTACTGATCGTGGACGACTCCGCGCTGATCCGCAGCGTCATGAGCGAAATCATTTCCAGCCAGCCGGACATGGAAGTGGTCGGCGTGGCGCCAGACCCGCTGGTGGCGCGTGAGCTGATCAAGCAGACCAACCCGGACGTGCTCACGCTCGACGTCGAGATGCCCAAGATGGACGGCCTCGACTTTCTCGAAAAACTGATGCGGCTGCGGCCGATGCCGGTGCTGATGGTGTCGTCGCTGACCGAGCGCGGCTCCGAGATCACCATGCGCGCGCTCGAACTGGGCGCGGTCGACTTCGTCACCAAGCCGAAGATTTCGATCCAGAGCGGGATGCGCGAATACACCGAGCTGATCGCCGACAAGATCCGCGCCGCCGCCCGCGCCCGCATCAAGCCGCGCACCCTGACGCCAGCGAAGACGGCGGACGCGCTGCCGCAGATCCGCAACCCGCTGACCTCGTCGGAAAAGCTGATCATCATCGGCGCCTCCACCGGCGGCACCGAGGCGATCCGCGAATTCTTGATGCAGATGCCGTCGGACTGTCCCGGCATCCTGATCGCCCAGCACATGCCGGAAGGTTTCACCACATCGTTCGCGCGCCGCCTCGATTCGCTGTGCAGGATCAGCGTGCGCGAAGCGGCCGGCGAGGAGCGGGTGCTGCCCGGCCACGCCTACATCGCGCCCGGCCACTCGCACCTGATGCTGGCGCGCTCGGGCGCCAACTACATCACCCGCATCGACCAGGCCGACCCGGTCAACCGGCACCGGCCCTCGGTCGACGTGCTGTTTCGCTCGGCCGCGCTGGCCGCCGGCAAGAACGCGGTCGGCGTGATCCTGACCGGGATGGGCAAGGATGGCGCGCTCGGCATGCTCGAGATGAAAAACGCCGGTGCCTATAATTTCGCCCAGGATGAGGCGTCCTGCGTTGTATTCGGCATGCCGCGCGAAGCGATCGCGGTCGGCGCCACCCACGAAGTTGGCCCGTTGACGGAGCTGCCGGGCAGGGTTCTTCATTATCTAGCAACACATGGCGGCCGGTCGTTGCGTGTTTGACCGCATAAACCATGTTTCCTTGTGAGTTTAATCGCCGCAGGGCAACAAAAATGCTATCCTGAACGCGGCTTCGACGGAATGAAGCACTGTTTCAATAACCATAAGTAAGAGAATCGACGGAGTAATTCATGGCTGATCCAAAAATGCGCTTTTTAGTTGTTGACGATTTCTCGACAATGCGCCGCATTGTCCGGAATTTGTTGAAGGAACTGGGATACGCGAACGTTGACGAAGCCGAAGATGGCGTGATGGGCCTGGCCAAGCTGCGCAGCGAGACCTTCGACTTTGTGGTGTCCGACTGGAACATGCCGAATATGGACGGCCTGACGATGTTGCAGAATATCCGTGCCGACCCGGCACTGTGCAAGCTACCGGTGCTGATGGTGACCGCCGAAGCGAAAAAAGAAAACATCATTGCAGCGGCCCAGGCCGGCGCCAGCGGCTACGTCGTCAAGCCTTTCACCGCCGCCACGCTCGATGAAAAGCTCAACAAGATTTTTGAGAAACTCGAAAAAGCCGGAGCTTGAAATGGGTAAGCAGCTTACCGGTGACGCCATCCTGACGGAAGGCGCCTTGGTTCCAGCGATGGAAGCGCACGACGAGTTCATGAGCCGTATCGGCCACATGACGCGTGCGCTGCACGAAAGCCTGCGCGGGCTCGGTCTCGACAAATTGATCGAAAAAGCCGCCAGCGACATCCCGGATGCGCGCGACCGCCTCGACTACGTGGCGCGGCTGTCCGAGCAGGCCGCCCAGAAGGTGCTCAACGCAACCGACGCGGCCAGCCCGCTGCAGGACCACATCGACAGCGGCGCGCAGCAACTGTCGGCGGCGTGGAACGCGCTGCAGGACGACCCGGCCACCAGTGACGCCCAATGGCGCGAACTGGCCGGGCGCACCGTGGCCAGTCTGGAAGGCATGCGCGGCGCCACCGTCGACACCAAGACCTACCTGATGGACATCATGATGGCCCAGGACTTCCAGGACCTGACCGGGCAGGTGATCACCAAAGTGACCAGCATCGCCCACAATCTTGAACGCCAGCTGGTGCAGATGCTGGTCGATTTCGCGCCGGCCGAATTGAAGCGGGAGATCGACAACGGCCTGCTCAACGGACCGCAAATCAATCCAAACGGCAACCACGACGTGGTGGCCGACCAGGGCCAGGTCGACGACCTGCTGGACAGCCTCGGCTTCTGATTTTCTCCCGCAGCAGTAACGCCGAAACGATTTTTCGATATGCATCACACCAATTTCATCGTCCGTGAGCCGCTGCTCGATCCGAAGCAGCGGGTGATTGGCTACGAGCTGTCGTGGAAGCTCGACGACAGCTTGCCGGTGACCGATGCCGCGCTCGAAGCGCTGGTCGGCTTTGTCGCCGAGCACCTCATCGATAAGGAACGTGGCTGGCTGCTGCGCGACAAGATCCTGTTCCTCGACGCGGTGCCGCCGATGTTGTCGACCGACGCGCTGCACGCCATGCCGCCCGAGCGCACGGTGCTGAGGATGAAGGCGGCCGACATGGCCGACCCGGACACGTTGTCGGCGGTGCAGGGGCTGCGCGCGGGCGGCGTCGGCATTTCGGTGCGCGACGGCGACCTTGGCAACCTTGGCAAAAAGCTCGGCAAAAACATCGGCTTGAGTGCCTCGTACGTTGAAGTGCGGTTTTCCAGCGTCGATGTTGCTGCCCAGGCCCGCACCTACGCCGCGCTCAAGCAGTCGACGGTGCGGATGGTGGGGCGGCCGGTGACGACCTGGGCCGATTTCGACGCCTGCGCCGCGCTCGGGCTCGACGCTTTCGTCGGCAAGCTGCACCTGACGCCGCGCCCGGGCAATCCGGTCAATGGCATGAACCCGGCCCAGGCCATCATTTTGCAGCTGATGCAAATGGTCACGGCGAACGAAGACATCCCGAAAATCGAAGGCGTGCTCAAGCGCGATCCGGCGCTGTCGTACAAGCTGCTGCGCTTCATCAATTCGGCCGGCTTCGGCAGCGGGCGCGAGATCCAGTCGCTGCGCCAGGCCATCAGCCTGCTCGGCTACGCGCCGCTGTACCGCTGGCTGACCTTGCTGCTGGCCACCGCCAGCACCAGCGGCTATTCGCCGGTGCTGATGGAGACGGCGGTGGTGCGCGGCCGGCTCGCCGAGCTGCTCGGCGCCACGGCGCTAGGGCGCGGCGAGGGCGAGAACCTGTTCGTCGCCGGCATGTTCTCGCTGCTCGACCGCCTGCTCGGGCTGCCGATGAAAGAGGTGCTCGACACCATCTTGCTGCCCAACGAAGTGGTGCGCGCGCTGCTCACGCGCGGCGGCATGTACGGGCCCTACTTGGCGTTGGCCGAAGCATGCGAACTCGATTCGAACCTGGTCGCCTCGCTGGCCAGGTCGCTCGGCCTCTCCCCGCTGGACGTCAACAAGGCCCACCTGTCGGCGCTGGCGTGGGCGCAGAACGTCAGCGCGTAGTCAGTTCGCTGTAGTTGACTGCGCCGGGCCGAGCAGCTATATCGATGTTCGCGAGCTCGGCGCACCCGCTACCGAGAGGACGGCGGCGGACAGGTTTTTCGATCGTCAACGGTAACGCTCAACGCATCGCTAACGCCAACCCTCAAATCTCCAGGTTGTCGATCAACCGCGTCGTACCCAGCCTGGCGGCGGCCAGCACCACCAGCGGCGCGCCCTGCGCCAGGTCGCCGGCCGACGGCACCTGCAGGTCGGATTGCTTGCGCACCGAGATGTAGTCCGGCTGCCAGCCGCGTTTGGCCAGGCGGTCCATCGCCTGGCGCTCGAGTTCAAAAATGTCGAGGTGGCCGGCGCGCATTTCACCCGCCACCATGTTCAAGTTCTGATACAGCGCAGGCGCTTCCTGGCGCTCGGACTCCGACAAATACATGTTGCGCGACGACAGGGCCAGGCCGTCCTCGGCCCGATACGTCTCGGCGGCGATGATTTCGGTGGGCAGCGCAAACTGGCGGCTCATGTTGCGAACGATCATCAGCTGCTGGTAGTCTTTTTTGCCGAACACGGCAACCCGCGGACCCACACAGGAAAACAGCTTCAGCACCACCGTCGTCACGCCGCTGAAGAAGCCAGGCCGGAACTCGCCCTCGAGCGTGTTGCCGAGGTCGTCAGGCGGGCGCACGCGGAATTCCTGCGGCTCAGGGTACAGGTCTTTTTCGGTCGGCGCGAACAGCACGTACACGCCCTCCTTTTCGAGTTTGTCGACGTCGCTCTGGAAGGTGCGCGGATATTTCTCGAAGTCTTCGTTCGGGCCGAATTGCAGGCGGTTGACGAAGATGGAGGCCACCACCGGGTCGCCGTGCTTGCGCGCCAGGCGCATCAGCGACAAGTGGCCTTCGTGCAGGTTGCCCATAGTCGGCACGAAGGCGGTGCGCAGTTGACCGCTCAGCTGGTCACGCAGTTCTTCGATAGAGGAGATAATTTTCATGGGTCGGTCGCCGATGGCGCTCAAGTCAAGTTAGTCAATGGAATCGGGGCGTCAGACCGGCGAGTAGGCCAGCCGGACGTAGATCGGTGCGAACGGCTCGGCCTGGGTAATCTCGATCAGGGTTTCCTTGGCCAGTTCGAGCATCGCCACGAAGTGGACGACGACGATCGGCACGCCACCCTGGCCGGCGAACAGGTCGCCGAATTCGACGAAACGGCTTGACTGCAATTGCCGCAGGATCGACGACATGTGTTCGCGCACCGACAGCTCCTGGCGGCTGATCCGGTGGTGCTGGGTCAGCTTCGAGCGCTTGATCACGTCGAGCCAGGCCCGCTGCAGGTCGGCGGCGTCGACCTCCGGCCAGGTCGGTATGTTGCTTTGTTCGACGAACAACTGCGGCCGGGTGAAGTCGCGCTCCAACTGCGGCACCGCATTGAGGGCGTAGGCGGCCACCTTGATCTGCTCGTAGTCGAGCAGGCGGCGCACCAGTTCCGCGCGCGGGTCGCCGACATCGGCGTCGAGTTCAAGATGGCGCTGTGGCAGCAGCATGCGCGACTTGATCTCGATGAGCATCGCCGCCATCAACAGGTACTCGGCCGCCAGTTCCAGGTTGTGCAGGCGGATCTGGTCGACATACTTCAGGTATTGCAGGGTGACCTGCGCCATCGGGATGTCGAGGATGTTGAAGTTCTGCCTGCGGATCAGATAGAGCAGCAGGTCGAGCGGACCTTCGAAGGCGTCGAGGAAAATTTCGAGCGCGTCCGGCGGGATGAACAGGTCGGACGGCATCTGCAGTATCGGCTCGCCGTACAGGCGCGCCCGCGCCGCAATGTCGGGAACAAAGCTCGCCGCCTGGGCGTCAGGCAAGTCGGCGGGGTTGGACAGAACCGCCGCCGCCTCGTCCGGCATCATCTCGTCGACCTTGTCAGCTTACTTGTTCTGGTACACGTAGGCTTGTTGCTTGATGCGCGACTCGGCGCTGAGGTCCTGCTCCGGCAAGGTGGTCGATGCCTTGTCCCACAGCAGGGCGCGGCCTTCGCGCTGGCCGGCTTCGATGGCCGGGTTGGCGGCTTTAAGCGCCTTGATGAACAGCGTATGCTCGGATTCGTACATCTGGTGCTGGTTGCTCAGTTTCATGGGTACTCGATAGTGTTGCGGGTAATTTATTCTACCGCGAGTGGGGGGCCACCGGCCTTCCCAAGGGGGCGGCTATTATTTGTGCAGCGCGTTCAGTTCGCGCGCGATGATGTCGTGGTTGAGCCACACCACCGCGGCGATTTTCTCGGCGACGGCATGGAACATCAGCGGGCCGGTGCTCTCGAGTACCAGCGAACTGAGATGGTCGGTGATCAGTTCCTTGCGGTCCTTGTGCAACTTGGTTATTTCGTCCGAGGTGCCGATCATGACGTCGGCCAGCGCCGGCGTATTGTCCATCGGCCAGGCGTCGACATTCCGGAAGCTGGCGCTGGTCGGGTCGTTGTTGTACGTCTCGATCTTCTCGAGCAGCGATTCGACAGTGACGCCGTCTTCCAGCAAGCCCTGGCAGATTGCCCATTGCTGGTCGACCCAGGCGCCGCCGCCTTCTTTTTTCAACGCCGCCAGCAGCGGGAACAGCGACAGTTCGACGCCGGCGAAAATATCGGACGAATTGGTGCGGATTTCGGGGCAGTTGAACACGGTGGCGCTGATGCCCTGGGCCCACGCCGCTTCGGCAACGCTCTCGAGGCGCATCTTGGCATAGCCCTGGGTGTAGTTGGTGTAGGTCTGCCAACGGTATTGCCCGTCGATCAAGATCTCGGTGCCGTGGTAGCCGTAGGCGCTGTAGCGCACTTCGCCGCCGGCAGCCGTCACGCGGTTGCGGATGGCGGCGCTGGCGTGGATCAGGTGCTGCAAGGTGTTGGCGGTGACTTCATCGAAGTTCATCAGGATCAGCTTGCCGAGGTCGCTCTCGAGCAGGGCGCGCGAGGACATGAAGCGCTCGCCGCGGCCCTTGTAGATGCGGTTGGCGATCGCCAGGAAGGCTTTCACTTTCGGGATGCCACCGGCCATGGTGTGGGCGAAAAAGACGTTGGCGCCCGCGGGCACCAGCTTGTCGATTTCGGCCATGACGATGGCGGCCGAAGCAGTGAACCGCTGCACGCCGGCCTGGCGGCACGCTTCGATGCGGTCCCAGTCGAGCTTTTCTTCCTGCCAGTTTTTCAGCGTCAGACCGGACAGCATCTCGGTTGGGTTGGGGCCGCCGTCAGGCGTGTCGAGGTCGAAGCCGGCCATCATCGGCTCGTTGATGATGCGCCCGCCCAGCTTGGCTTCCGCTTCCGCCAGCTCTTCGTCGTTCAACGCGCGCAGCGCGTTGTTCTCGTCGCGCCTGCCAACGGTGATGCCGACGATCGTCATGCCCGCCTTGCGTGCCTCGTCGATCAGGCCGTTGGCATAGCCGCGGCCGAACAGTTCGCCGAACAGGACGAACACGTCGCCCTTGCGAAACAGGTTCGCTTGCGGGACATGCCTCAAAGAAGTCAATTCAGTCATGGGAGAGGTCGCTTTTCAAATGTTGGCGCGTCATGGCGCGGGTTTCTCATCAAGAGTGCGCATTATAACGCCGTGCGGGGTGCGGAAACCACTTCGTGGTCCCGCGCAAATAGGGCCACTGCGATGCAAGGAAAACGGCGGTAGCCGGCCGTACAAAACAATGGGGTCAGACCCGTTTGATGTTCGCCAAAATACGATTATGCCGACGAATAAACGGGTCAGACCCCTTGGATTTTCCTTCGATTTAACGGATACGCATGCCCGGCTTGGCGCCCGGCCACGGCTCCAGCACGTACAGCCCCGGATCGGCTTTTTCGTCGGCGGCGGAAGCGCACAGCACCATGCCCTCGGACACGCCGAACTTCATCTTGCGCGGTGCCAGGTTGGCCACCAGCACGGTCAGCTTGCCGATCAATTGTTCTGGCTGGTAGGCCGACTTGATGCCGCTGAACACATTGCGCAGGCGGCCTTCGCCGACGTCGAGCGTCAGGCGCAGCAGCTTGTCGGAGCCGTCGACCTGTTCGCAGTTGACGATCTTGGCGATGCGCAAGTCGATCTTGGTGAAGTCGTCGATCTTGATTTCGCTCGCCAGTTCTTCGATGCCTTCCGCCGGCGCAGCAATGGCAACCGCGGCAACCGCGGCAACCGCGGCAGGGCGATCGAACAATTCCTCGACCATCTTGGCGTCGACCCGCTGCATCAGGTGGTTGTAGGCGAAAATCTCGCGCCCTAACATCGATTCGTACACCGCCGCGCCGCCCGTGTCGCGCCACGCATAGGCGTCGTCGCCGAGGAACTCGGCCACGCGGGTGGCGACCTGCGGCAGCACTGGCGAGAGCATGATCGTCAGCTGGCGGAACAGGATCAGCGCCGTGGTGCAGACGTCGTGCAGCTCGGCGCTTTTTTCGGGATCCTTGGCCAGGATCCACGGCTTGTTCTCGTCGACGTACTGGTTGGTGATGTCGGCAATTTCCATGATTTCGCGCAGCGCCTTGCCGTATTCGCGGTGATCGAAATTGGCGGCGATATTGGCCTGGCGTTCGGCGCCGTTCACCGTCAACGCGCGGCCGATCCATTGCTGCGCCTTTGGCGACAGCGTGCTGGCCAGCTTGCCGTCGAATTTCTTGGCAATAAAACCGGCGCAGCGGCTGGCGATGTTGATGTACTTGCCGATCAGGTCGCTGTTGACGCGCGCCACGAAGTCGTCGCCATTAAAATCCAGGTCTTCGACCTTGGCGTTGAGCTTGAAACCGATGTAATAACGCAGCCATTCCGGGTTCATGCCCAGTTGCAGGTAGCGCAGCGGCGAAATGCCGGTGCCGCGCGACTTCGACATTTTTTCGTTGTTGACCGTCAGGTGGCCGTGCACGGCCACCTTCAGCTTGTCGATGATCGGGTGCCCGGCAAAATTGAGCATTGCCGGCCAGAACAGCAGGTGGAAGGAGACGATGTCCTTGCCGATAAAATGGACCTGCTCGGTGGCCGGGTCGTTCAGCAGCGCGTCGAAGTCGATGCCATTTTTGCCGCAATAGTTCTTCAGGCTGGCCAGGTAGCCGACCGGCGCGTCCAGCCAGACATAAAAGAACTTGCCGGGCGCATCGGGAATCGGGATGCCGAAATACGGCGCATCGCGCGAGATGTCCCAATCGGCCAGCTTTTCACCGGCAACGCCTAACCACTCGGACACCTTGTTGACCATTTCCGGCTGCAGCCGGCCAGGCGTGTTTAGCCACTCTTTGAGGAAGGTGTAGCAGCGCGGGTCCGACAGCGCGAAAAAATACTGCTCGGACGGTTTCATGATCGGCGTGGAGCCGGTAAACACCGAAAACGGATTGACCAGCTCGGTCGGCTGGTAAGCCGCGCCGCACACTTCGCAATTGTCGCCGTACTGGTCCTTGGCGTGGCATACCGGGCACTCGCCCTTGATGTTGCGGTCGGCCAGGAACATGCCCTTGACCGGGTCGTAGAAGCGGTCCACCACCTTGGTGACGATCAGGCCGGCATCGCGCAGCTTGCGGTAAATACCCTGCGACAGCTCGACGTTTTCGGGCGAATCGGTCGAATACCAGTTATCGAAGCCGATGTGGAAGCCGTCCAGGTATTGCTGGCGGCCGGCGGCGATCTTGGCAACGAACTGCTGCGGCGTGATGCCTTCCTTTTCGGCGGCGATCATGATCGGCGTGCCGTGGGTGTCGTCAGCGCAAACGAAATGCACCTCGCGCTTGGCGTCGCCGTCACGCTGCATTCGCTGAAAACGTACCCAGATATCGGCCTGGATATACTCCATCATGTGGCCGATGTGGAAGGCTGCGTTGGCGTAAGGCAGGGCGGTAGTAACGAACAGCTTGCGGGTCATGGTCGAAATACGCTTTTGTGAGAGGAAAACAAGCATTTTACCAGTGCTTGAGGCCAACGCACGCGGCTTGGCCGCCGGTTTGCCATTTCGGCAAGCGGCTGCCTCCTGCCTCCCGCCGATTTGCGCTAAACTTCGGCATCACATCCGGAGACTTTCATGAGCATTACAGCAGAAGACGTCAAGGCAGCGCTGGCCGCGGTCATCGACCCGAACACCCAAAAAGACTTCGTTTCGTCGAAGTGCGTCAAAAATATCAAGTTCGACGGCGCCGACGTCGCGCTCGACATCGAACTGGGCTACCCGGCCAAAAGCCAGCTGGCGATGATTGCCGCCAGCGTCACGCGCGCGCTGCAGGCGATGCCGGGCGTGGGCAAGGTCAGCGTCAACGTCAATACGAAAATTATTTCGCACACCGTGCAGCGCGGCCTGAAATTGATGCCTAACGTCAAAAACATCATCGCCGTGGCGTCCGGCAAAGGCGGCGTCGGCAAGTCGACCACTGCGGTCAACCTGGCGCTGGCGCTGGCGGCCGAGGGCGCCAGCGTCGGCGTGCTGGACGCCGACATCTACGGCCCGTCGCAGCCGATGATGCTGGGCATTAGCGGCCGTCCGGAATCCGCCGACGGCAAGACCATGGAGCCGCTCGAAAACCACGGCCTGCAAGTGTCGTCGATCGGCTTCATGATCGATCCCGACGAGCCGATGGTGTGGCGCGGCCCGATGGTCACCCAGGCGCTGCAGCAACTGCTGGAACAGACCAACTGGCGCGACCTCGATTACCTGATCGTCGACATGCCGCCCGGCACCGGCGACATCCAGTTGACCTTGTCGCAGAAAGTGCCTGTCACCGGCGCCGTCATCGTCACGACCCCGCAGGACATCGCGCTGCTCGACGCCCGCAAGGGCCTCAAAATGTTCGAGAAAGTCGGCATCCCGATCCTCGGCGTGGTCGAAAACATGAGCACCCACATCTGCTCGAACTGCGGCCACACCGAAGCCATCTTCGGCCACGGCGGCGGCGAAAAAATGTGCCGGGACTTCGGTGTCGAATTTCTCGGCGCCTTGCCGTTGACGATGGCGATCCGCGAACAGACCGATTCGGGCACGCCGACCGTGGTGGCCGAGCCGGACGGCCCGATCGCGCAGATTTACAAGGACATTGCGCGCAAGGTGGCAGTCAAGATCGCCGAAAAGGCGAAGGACATGACGAGCAAGTTCCCGAGCATTGTCATCAAGAACGATTGATCTACCCACCTGAGCGACTCACCTGAGGACACTGGCATGCGTATTCCCTACAAACAAATCATCGTGGCAGTGGCAACGAGCGGCATCGCCGGCCTGGCGCTGGCGCAATCGGTCAGTTTCCTCGCACCCGCCGACGGCGCCACCATCAGCAGCCCGTTCAAGTAAGTGGTGCGCGCCGGCCAGCCCGGCGCTCACTTCCTGGTGTCAACTAGCTTACGCGTCGTATCTTCGCGCACGCGGAAATCCAATGTGCCCGCCCCCTCGTTAGCGTGGTTCGACGGCAGCCGTTGCCAAGCAACCGCGCACTTGCGCTTTTTGCGCACCTTCACCCGCCCGACCCAACATCATGAAAATCGACACCATCCGCCAGCGCCTGCGCGCC
>Ga0326735_1000119_pt1 | contig 16493 bp, 17 predicted proteins | sample 37_GP2_1092_FD_207945 | JGI IMG/M metagenome (GOLD analysis project Ga0326735, IMG submission 207945) | Glacier ice microbial communities from Ngari, Tibet, China - 37_GP2_109.2 | ecosystem: Environmental > Aquatic > Freshwater > Ice > Glacier | place: China: Ngari, Tibet | collected 2018-07-31
ACCCCGGCTTCACCGACCAGCAGCGGGTTGTTCTTGCGACGCCGGCACAGGATCTGGATGACGCGGTCGACTTCGTCCTCGCGGCCGATCAGCGGATCGATCTTGCCTTCGGTGGCGGCCTTGTTCAGATTCTGCGTGAACTGGTCGAGCGGACTTTCCTTTGGCTGGCCTTCGACCTGCGCTTCCTCCACGCCTTCGGAGGTTTTCTGCGCGTCGGCCGGCTGGTCCTTGCGCACGCCATGCGAGATGAAATTGACCACGTCGAGACGGGTCACACCCTGCTGGTGCAGGTAGTAGACGGCGTGCGAATCCTTTTCGCCGAAGATCGCCACCAGCACGTTGGCGCCGGTAACTTCCTTCTTGCCGTTCGAGGCCGATTGCACGTGCATGATTGCACGCTGAATCACGCGCTGGAATCCAAGTGTCGGCTGGGTGTCGACCTCGCCCGTGCCAGGCACGGTCGGGGTGTTGTCGCCGATAAAATTAGTGAGCGTTTTGCGCAAGTCGTCAATGTTGACCGCACAGGCGCGCAGGACTTCCGCGGCCGATGGGTTGTCCAAAAGCGCGAGCAGCAAATGTTCAACGGTTATAAATTCATGCCGTGCTTGCCGGGCTTCGACAAAGGCCATGTGTAAAGAGACTTCCAGTTCCTGCGCAATCATACTTCCTCCATCACACATTGCAGGGGATGCCCCGCCTTGCGTGCATGCGTTAAGACAAATTCGACTTTGGTACACGCTATATCTTTGGAAAACACACCACACACCCCTTTGCCGTGACGGTGAACCGAAAGCATGATTTGCGTAGCCGTTTCCCGATCCTTGTTGAAGTACTCCTGGATGACGGCGACGACGAACTCCATCGGAGTGTAGTCGTCGTTGAGCAGTGCCACCTGGTACAGTGGCGGCGGCTTGACGGTCTGCCGCTCCAAAAGTTGTTCGGTATCTTGCTTGGTTGCCATACGCTTTATTCTAATGCTTTCAGAAGTGATGCTATACGTAAACATCAGGGCATTCACATTTGTTTTCCATCTTACGCGGTTTCCGCCTAAAGCACACATGGCGACCCGATTTGGAATAACAAGAGTTGCTTTCGGGCCTAACGTGGCAAAAAAGGCAATTCGCGTTTGAAACCACTTGACTTCAATAGTCATTCCGCCAACAATGAAGATATTGACTAGTACTTATTGTACTTGTTGATGAAGTGAGCAGGCTAGGGAGACGGCTGAAATTCTCCTTGCCTTTATAGCTCGTGTGATTGGTTTTTATTTGAAAGTTCTTTTTATGGCAACAGGTACAGTTAAGTGGTTCAATGATTCCAAAGGTTTTGGCTTCATCACTCCAGATGACGGCGGCGAGGACTTGTTCGCGCACTTCTCCGCAATCAACATGAACGGTTTTAAGACCCTCAAAGAAGGTCAAAAAGTTCAATTCGAAGTCACGCAAGGCCCTAAAGGCAAGCAAGCTTCCAACATCCAGGCTGCTTAAGCAAACGCGATGTAAAAACCCCGCTTCGGCGGGGTTTTTTTTCGCCCCGGTCAAACTTTACCTTGTTTTCAGGACGTGGATGCGCACGGTTGCGGCGGCGGGCGGCGCCTGCTGTTGAGTCAACTCAACTGTGGCAAGGCGAATCAGGCGAGCAGCCTTCCTGCGCGCGGGCGCGCCGCGATGTCGACAGTGAAAGCGGCCACCACCCCGGCCAGCTTGTCGGCCTGGTCCTGCAACGATTGGGCGGCTGCCGCGGCCTGTTCGATTAGCGCCGCATTTTGCCGGGTCACTGCGTCGGCCTCAGCAATGGCGCCGTTGATGTGGCCGATGTCGGCTTCCTGCTCCGCGCTGGGCCAGGTTGCGCACCTCGGACGCCACCACGGCGAAGCCGCGCCCCTGCTCGCCCGCGCGGGCCGCCTCGACCGCCGCATTCAGCGCGAGGATATTGGCCTGGAAGGCAATACCATCAATGACCGAAATGATGTCGACGATCTGCCGCGACGACGGGTTGATCGCGCCCATCGTATCGATCACTTGCGCCACCACCGCGGTGCGGACCGACAGGTCGAGATTGCCCGAGGCAATGTCGCGCGAGGTGCCGGCGATGGCGCCCACACCTTGCCGCACCCGGTCGAGCGCGCCATGCAGCGTGCCCACCATCTGCTGCAGCGCCTGGCCGGTCTTGCTGGTCGCCGCATGGTGCGATCGGCGCAGGTCAATGGTGCCGGCGGCGGCCCCCGACAACGCAGCCACGCCCAAGGCAAGTTCGCCGGCCTGGACCGCTTCGCGCCGCAGCACGCCGCCCTCGACAACCACATAAGCGGCATGCACCACCACCCGGCCGAAGCCCGGCTCGGCCAGGCAGCGCACGCCGTAGCCGAGTTCCTGCAGGTAATTAAATAAGAGGTGATGCACAGCGATCACGGCGGCGGCGACGACGATGACGAACCAGTCGCGGTAGCACAACAGGAAGGCCAGCAGCACAAAAATGCCAAAGTGAAGTTCGTTGATGCCGGCGGCCTGGTGGATATGCAAGGCGCTAAAGACCATCAGGGCCGCCGCCACGGTCCCTGGCGGGAATAGATCTTGAGGATAAGATCAAGTGTCTTCATAAGAAAAAATTTCTTTTTAATATGAAAATCACATGGACCACACGATTGAGTGTCAATAGGCTTGGTTCGCCTGTTGCGCGTTGTACTCCAACAATAAATCGCTTGCCTGAAAAAATCGCAAGAGAAACCCCCGCGGACGCAAAAAAGCCCCGCTTCACGAGGACAGCGGGGCTTTCCGGTTGGCGCGGCAGGACGAATCCGTGACACCGGTTACATGCCTGCTTACATCTGCTCGATCATGACATCGCCAAAGCCCGAGCACGACACCTGGGTTGCGCCTTCCATCAGGCGGGCGAAGTCGTAGGTGACTTTCTTGGACCCGATCGATTTTTGCATCGACGAAATAATCAGGTCGGCCGCCTCAAGCCAACCCATGTGGCGCAGCATCATTTCGGCCGACAGGATCAAGGAACCCGGGTTGACGTAGTCCTTGCCGGCGTACTTCGGCGCGGTGCCATGGGTCGCTTCGAACATCGCCACCGAGTCCGACAGGTTGGCACCCGGCGCGATGCCGATACCGCCGACCTGGGCCGCCAGCGCGTCCGAGATGTAGTCGCCGTTCAGGTTCAGCGTGGCGATCACGCTGTACTCGTTCGGACGCAGCAGGATCTGCTGCAGGAAGGCGTCGGCGATCGAGTCCTTGACGATGATGTCGCGGCCGGTCTTCGGGTTGTTGAATTTCATCCATGGGCCGCCATCGATCAGCTCGGCGCCGAATTCCTTCTGCGCCAGCGCGTACGCCCAGTCGCGGAAACCGCCTTCGGTGTACTTCATGATGTTGCCCTTGTGGACGATCGTCACCGACGGCTTGTCGTTGTCGACGGCGTACTGGAGCGCCTTGCGCACCAGGCGCTCGGTGCCTTCGATCGATACCGGCTTGATGCCCAGGCCCGATGTTTCAGGAAAGCGGATCTTGGTGACGCCCATTTCCTTGACCAGGAAGTCCATCAGCTTTTTGGCGCCTTCGGAACCCTGTTGCCATTCGATCCCGGCGTAGATGTCTTCCGAGTTTTCGCGGAAGATGACCATGTCGGTCTTCTCCGGCGCTTTTACGGGCGAAGGAACGCCGGTAAAGTAGCGCACCGGGCGCAGGCAGACGTACAGGTCGAGCTGCTGGCGCAGTGCGACGTTGAGCGAACGAATGCCGCCGCCGACAGGCGTCGTCAAAGGACCCTTGATCGAGACGACATAGTCCTTCACGGCGGCCAGGGTTTCTTCCGGCAGCCAGACGTCCGGACCGTACACGGCGGTCGACTTTTCGCCGGCGAAAATTTCCATCCAGCTGATCTTACGCTTGCCGCCGTAGGCCTTGGCCACCGCCGCATCCACGACCTTGATCATCACCGGGCTGATGTCGACGCCGGTGCCATCACCTTCGATGTAGGGAATGATCGGATTGTCTGGTACATTCAGCGAAAAATCGGCGTTGACCGAAATTTTTTGGCCGTCAGCAGGTACTTTGATATGTTGAAACATCGTGTGATCTCCGAAGTGGACGCATGGCAGCTGCAACCGGGTTGCGTCTGTCAGGCAAGGTCTGGAATCTGCATTTGCTTACAAAAACAATAAGCGGCCCCAGTCTTCTATAAGACATAAGAGCGCGCGTTACCTATTATGCACCAGTATTTTGCCAGACGCTACGTTTTACGACTAACCGATGGCTTTCGAGCCACACCACACCACCCCAACACCATGCCCCTGATTCTTTTTAATAAACCATTTAATGTACTGTGCCAGTTTACGCCGCAAGAAGGACGCAAGTCGCTGGCCGATTACCTTACCACGCCGAACATCTATCCAGCCGGGCGGCTCGACGCCGACAGCGAAGGGTTGATGCTGCTGACCGACGACGGCCGGCTGCAGCACAGCATTGCCCATCCCGACCACAAGGAAGCGAAGACCTACCTGGTACAGGTGGAAGGCGACATCGATGACGCCGCGCTGGCGCGGCTGCAGGCACCGCTCGACCTGGGCGACTTCACTACCAAGCCGTGCCGCGCCGTCAGGATCGCCGAGCCGGACTGGCTGTGGCCGCGCGAGCCGCCGATCCGGGTGCGCGCCGGCAAACCTACGAGCTGGGTGGCGATTACTTTACAGGAGGGAAAAAACCGCCAGGTGCGGCGCATGACGGCCGCGGTCGGCTTCCCGACCTTGCGGCTGGTGCGCAGCAGTATCGGGCCGTTTTCGCTGGCCACCAACCCCTTGCTGCCGGGCGAATCGGCGACCGTGGCGGCAGCCGGCTTGAAAAAAATCTAGCTTGCACCGTTATTGCGCTGTTGCCGCCCTCGAACTTGCCGGCAACACCGCTCCCGCATCCACTTCGCGCGCCAATGACAAAAACCCGCCGGACCAGGTCAGGCGGGTTTTTTAACCACAGGCAGTATTGTCTGTACCAAGGCGGCGCCTTGGCGACAAAAAATTAAGCCGACAGTGCTTTCAGGGCAGCAGCCAAGCGGCTCTTGTGGCGAGCAGCCTTGTTCTTGTGGATGATTTTCTTGTCAGCGATGCTGTCGATCTTCGACACCGATGCTTGGAAGATCGTGGTCGCAGCGGCCTTGTCGCCAGCCTGGATCGCTTTACGCACAGCCTTGATTGCTGTACGCAGGGTCGAACGCTGCGACGAATTGTGCGCGTTCTGCTTAACTGCTTGACGAGCGCGTTTGCGCGCTTGTGCGGTATTTGCCATGGAATTTCCTAAAACGGGGTCAAGTTGCGTTTGCAAACACAAGCGTCTGGCAAACCGGTAAGTCCATACGTTCTGAACGACCTTGTTGTCAAACCAGTGCCTGTCAAACAAGTGTGTCTGCGTAACAGAATTCTGTACAGCCTTCGATTATAGCGAAATATTCGTTTCCAAGCAATTCAAAAATCAACAATCGTCGGGGCTGCTCGCTCGCGGCGCTGCTGCCGAGCTATAATCTGGCGCCATGAACTTGCTCAAAACCCTCGCCGCCATTTCCAGCATGACCATGCTGTCCCGAGTCACTGGATTGCTGCGGGAAAGCTTGTTCGCGCGCGCCTTTGGCGCCTCGGCCTACTCCGATGCGTTCATCGTCGCCTTCCGCATTCCCAACCTGCTGCGCCGCCTGTTCGCCGAAGGCGCTTTCTCGCAGGCCTTCGTACCGATTTTGTCCGAATACAAAAACCAGCATGGCCCGGAGGCGACCAAAACCCTGGTCGACCACGTCGCCACCACGCTGGTGTGGGCAACTGTACTCACCAGCATGATCGGCATCATCGGCAGTCCGCTGCTGGTGATGGTGATTGCCGGCGGACTCGACAAGACCCCGGACGCCTTCGACGCCTCGGTCTGGATGACGCGGCTGATGTTTCCCTACATTGCCTTCATGTCTTTCGTCGCGCTGTCGGGCGGCGTACTCAACACATGGAGCCAGTTCAAGATACCGGCCTTCACGCCGGTCCTGCTGAACGTGTCGTTCATCCTTGCCTCGCTGTTCCTTACCCGCCACTTGGCGCAGCCGATCTATGCGATGGCGATCGCCGTGTTTGTCGGCGGCATGCTGCAGGTGGCGATCCAGATTCCCGCACTACGCAAAATCGGCATGTTGCCGCGCCTGTCCTTCAATCCGCTCACGGGACTGCGCGACGCCGGCGTGCGGCGCATGCTGAAAAAAATGGGGCCGGCCGTGTTTGCCGTGTCGGCCGCCCAGATCAGCCTGATGATCAACACGAATATCGCCTCGCGGCTGGCAACCGGCAGCGTGTCGGCGTTGTCATACGCCGATCGCCTGATGGAATTTCCGACGGCGATGCTGGGCGTCGCGCTGGGCACCATCTTGCTGCCGAGCCTGTCGAAAGCGAGCGCCGAACGCGACAACGACGAATACTCGGCGCTACTGAACTGGGGCCTGCGCCTGACGTTCCTGCTGGCGCTGCCGGCGGCGGTCGGCATGGCCACCCTGGCCGAGCCGCTGATCGCCACCCTCTTTCACTACGGGGCATTCAGCGCGCAGGCGATCACCACCTCGGCACTGCCGTTGATGGCTTACAGCGCCGGCCTGATCGGCATCATTTTGGTCAAGACGCTGGCGCCAGCGTTTTATGCGCGCCAGGACATCCGTACGCCGGTACGCATCGCGCTGGGCGTGCTGGTGGCGACGCAATTGATGAACCTGGTGTTCGTGCCGCACCTCGCCGTGGCGGGACTGGCGTTGTCGATCGGCCTGGGGGCGTGCATCAATGCCCTGCTCCTGTACACGAGCCTGCGCAAGCGCAAGATTTTCGTCGCGCAGCCCGGCTGGAGCGGATTTTTCGTCCGGCTGGTCGTGGCGGTGTGCGCGATGGGTGCGCTGTCGTGGTATGCCCAAGGCCTGGTCGACTGGGCCGCGATGCAAGCGCACCCATGGCTGCGCGGCGGCGCGCTGCTGGCCATCATCAGCGCCAGCGCGGTGCTCTATTTCGCGGTGCTGTTCGCGCTCGGTTTTCGGCCCGGCGACTTCAGGCGGCGCGCGCGCTGATCGCCAATCAACGCGTGTTGTCCTGCCCGGCCGGTAGCGCTGTCGTGTCTTCGACCTGCTCTTCCGGCTCCGCGGGCGGTGTTTCCGGCGCCGCCGCGTCCACCGGCGCCGTCGATAACAGCACCGGCGCAAACGCGCCAGCGGTAAATTTCCAGTCCGACAAACGCTGCTTGCCGTCGAAGCCGACGAAGCGCGCGTCGAAGTTGCCGATTTTTAGGGGCTTGGCCTGCGACAGGCTGTACACCGCCACGACGCCCACCTTGTCGGCCTGGTAGGCAATGCCCCACTCGGTGCTGCCGGTGGCGGGATCGACGAAAATCTTGCGCAAGTGGCGGCGCAGCGCCGGCGAGCGCGGGTCTTTGAGCAACTCCTGCAAACTGGGCGGCTGCAGCGGCTGGCCTTTTGGCGTCGCTGCCGCGTAGCTTTGCAGCGCGGCGCTGAAGCCGGCGCCAATGTCGAGCAACTCTTCTTCGGCCTGGGCGCGCTGCATCAGCGCGCCGATCTTGAGGGTGGCGGCGCCGATCATGCCGATCACGCTGACCAGGATGATCAGGCCGAGGTAGGTAAAGCCGCCCTGAGAGGGGCGACGTAATAGACAAGATGAGTTCGAGGATGCGTTCGGCGCCATCGGCCTACCAGTCGAGGTACGGCTTGCCGCTGCGGTCATTGCCGGGCGCGCCGCTCTTGACACCGGCAACAGCGCCTCTTGCGCCCTCTTCCGGAGCCACCACGATCCAGCTGGCGCTGCTGCCGCAGATCGGGTCGAGCGGCAACTGGCGCAGATATTTTTTTTCGACCAGCTGGTCGAGCGAGTCGGGATAGCGCCCGGTGTCGCTGTAATACTGCTCGATCACGCTGCGGGTGTTGCGCAGGTTGTCGGCGAGGATGGTCTCTTTCGCGCTGTCGATGCCGGGGAAAAACCGCGGCACGGCCAGGGTCAGCAGCAGCGCGACGATGCCGAGCACCACCAGCAACTCGATCAGCGTGAAGCCGGCGCGCGTTCGGCGCGAAATAATCACCCGGGTTACCATCTTTTATACGGCACGCCGTTCAGGCCGAGCCGCTCCGAGGTCGAATACACGTCGTACACATCGTCGCCTTCGCGCGGGTCGGCCGCTTCGCTGGCGTAGCTGCGCTTGCCCCAGGTTTGCGCTTCCGGCTGCTCGGGTTCGACATTCAATGGGTCGCGCGGCAGGCGGCGCAGAAAAAATAGCTTGGCGCGTTTCGGGTGGCGCAAATCGGGCACGCCGTCGACCAGCACGTTGAGCTTGGGCGGGTAGCCGGTGGCGCCGGCGTTTTTGGCGATGCGCCCTTCGTCGCTGGCCTTCTTGTAGGCGTCGATGCCGAGCCGGATTTCGCGCAGCGCGCGGCGCAATTCCAGTTCGTTGCGGCGCTGGACCGTGACCTGGACGGCGGGCGCTACGATCGTGCCGAGCAGCGCCAGGATCGCCAGCGTGACCAGCAACTCGATCAGCGTGAAGCCGCGCGCGGTCATTGCGCCGGGGTGGGCAACAGCGAAGGAGACGGCACCGGCGTGACAGTCACGCCGTCAGGCGACGCCGGCAACTGCGCTGGCAACTGCGCCGGCGCCCTGGGCACGGGGTCGGGACGGCGGCGGAAACTGGTTTCGGTGCCGGCCGCAAATTCGGACGCGCCGAGCGCCGGGCGCTGCACAGTGCGCACCAGGTGCGGCGTGATCGACAGCACGATCTCGTTCTTGTCGTTCGAGTCGCGCGTGCTGCCGAACAGGCGGCCGAGGATCGGCAAACTGCCAAAGCCAGGCACCTTGCTGCCACTAGTACGGTCTTCATTGCTGATCAGGCCGGCCAGCACCTGGTTTTCGCCATCTTTCAATTGCAGCATGGTGCTGGCCGAACGGGTGCCGATGCGGTAGGCTACCGAGCCGGACTTGGTGGTAAGGGTGTCGACCAGGTTCGACACCTCCAGTTCGATGCGGATCGCCACCTCGTTGTTGAGGTAAATGGTCGGCTCGACGCCCAGGGTCAGGCCGACGTTGACGTAACTGACCGCTTCCGAAGCAAAGCCGCCGCTGCTGCCGGGGGTGATGATGGTGGTGATGACCGGCACCTTGTCGCCGATGACGACCTTGGCCTTTTCCTTGTTGCGCACGCGGATGCGCGGGTTGGCCAGCGTGTTAGAGTCGCCGTCGGTCTTGTTAGCGTTGATGGTGGCAGCGATGCCGGTCACGCCGATGCTGCCGCCGTTCAGTTGGCGCAGCACGTCGATCGTCAGCGGCCCCGCGCCGCTCGACTGCAGCGGCGCGAAGCCGACGCTGGACGGCCAGGCGATGCCGAGGTCCATCAGCCGGCTGCGCTTGATTTCGAGGATCTCGACATCTAACATCACTTCCGGCTCGGCCACGTCCTGCAAAGCCACCAACCGTGTGGCCAGCTTGATCGCCTCCGGGCTGTCGCGCACGATCAGCAAGTTAAGCTTCTCGTCGACGACGACGTCGCGCGACTTGAGGATGGTTTTAAGCGTGTTGGCGACGTTCTTCGCTTCGGCGTTGGCCAGGAAATAGGTCTTGACCGTCATCTCCTGGTATTCCTTGAGCTTGGCCGGAATGTTTTGGTAGACCAAGATCGTGTTGCCGTCCATGATCTGCTGTTCCAGCTGGTTGCTCACCAGCAAATAATAAATGGCAGCTTCCACCGTACTGTTCTTCAGGAAGATCGAGGTGCGCTGGTCGGTCTTGACGTCCTTGTCGAACAGGAAGTTCAGCCCGGAGCGGCGCGAGATAACCTCGAACACCTGTTTCAGCGAGGCGTCGCGGAACTCGATGCTGATCGGCAGTTTATAAGCGGCGCCAAGGCCGGCATCCAACGCCGGCAGCGCCGTTTTTTCGACTACCTGGGCCAGCAGCACGCGTGCCGGCTCATGGTTCGGCCGCTCCGCCAGCACTGCCGTCAGCTTCTGGCGCGCCAGTTCATGGTCTGCCCTGGCGAAGGCGGCGCCGGCGTCGCCGACCAGGATCGCGTGGCGTGCGTCGGCCTCGAGCAGGCGCACGCCGGCGCGGGCGCGCTCGTTGGCCGGGTCGATCGCCAGCGCGCGCTGGTAGCTGCGTGCCGCCAGGTCGCTCTTGCCGGCCGCCAGTTCGCGCTCGGCCTGCTCGAGCAGGCCGGTGGTGCTGCGGTCGCGCGCGGCCAAAAAGGCGGTGCGGTACAGTGCGTTGCCAGGGTCGAGCGCGATGGCTTCCCGGTACTTGACCAGGCCCGCTTCGACCTTGTCGCCGGCCACCAGTTTTTCAGCGTCGCGGTAAGCGGTTTGCGCCGCGCAGCCGGCCAGCGCCAGCGCGGCGCCCATGACCAGCAGACGAATGACCAGCGCACGACATATGCGGTTCAGGTGACTTGCCATCAGTCGAGTACTCCAATATTAAGCTGTTGAACCTGGTTCAGGGGCAGATAGGTCATCGTCATGCCGGGTGGCGCGATGGCGTCGATGCGGTAGACGCCGTCGAGTACCATCTTGTCGCGAACAATCAAGGTCTCGCTGCCGCGCGCGAGGAACACTTCCCACTGGCCGTTCGAAACGGCCTTGCCGAGGAAGGTGAACGGCAGCGGCGGCGCACTTGGCGGCGGCGGTGGCGGCGGCGGCGATGGCGGCGGCGGTTTTGGCGGCGGCGGCGTCCAGTCGTGGCTGGCGAAGGCGTCGCGGCCGGCGCTGCCTTCGCCAGCCACGACCAGCGCGGTGCGCTCTTCCAGGCGCAGGATGGTGACGGCGGCGGCTTTCTGCGCGGCGCGCGCGGGGACGGCGGCCGCATTGGCCGCATTGGCCGCATTGGCACGCAGCGCCGGCTCCACCACGGCGCCACTCGGACTGTTGTCGCCAAACAGCGCGAAGCCGGCGGCTACCAGCAGCGCGGCGCCCAGCAGCAGGTGGCGCGCCATCATGGCGTCGCTCCGGGCGGCTGGCCGGCGAGCGGGTGGGCCAAATACAAGGTCAGGCGCAGCCGCGCTTCGACCGCCGGCGCGCCGATGGTGTCGCGGCGAAAGCTGATTTCATCTAACGAGGCGAACGGGATCGCCCGCAGCGCCAGCATGGCGAACTGCCAGATGGCGGCGTAGCTGCCTTTGACCGGCAGGTTGAGCTGGTAAGTATGGAAACGGCCGTTCTGCTCGAACGCGCTCTTGTACTCGCCCTGGCTCAGTACCAGGCCGGTCTTGGCGGCCAGCGCAAACAAGGTCTTGACCTGCTGCTCGGCATAGCGGCGTTCGCCGAGGGTGTCGTAGAACAGCGCCAGGTTGGCATCCGGGCTTGGCGGCGGCGCGACGACTGGCACCGCCGCCGGGCCGAGCGCGACGGCGCGGCGCTGGCCCTGCAAGGCGCGCTCGGGCAGCAGCCAGGCCAGTGCCAGCGCGCCGGAGATCATCAGCACAGCGGCGCCGGCGGCGACCGGACCGAGGCTCGACCACGCCAGCCGCAGGCGCAACATGAGCCGCAACATGAGGTGCAACATGCGCCGCAACGCGCCGGCGGAAAACGCCGGGCCGTTCATGGCGCGCTCCACTGTGCATCGAGCTGGAAGCGGATTGGCCGGTTCGGATCGAGCTCGACCGTCTCGTGGCGCAGCAGCGTAACTCCTCCGACGACGGTACCAGCGCCCAGGCCGAACAGCTCCTGCTGCTTGAGCTGTTCGACGTAGGCGATCATGTCATCGCTGTTTTTCGCCTCGGCGGTGATTTTCATGCTGCGCCGGCGCGGATCCGGCTCGAGCGCGATGAGGGCAATCTGCTTTGGCGTGGCCTGCTCGACGGCGTCATGCAGCGCGCGCCACGGCAGGTTCAGTTGCAGCACCGCGGCGTTGACCGCTTGCGCCTGCGGCTCGCCGATCTGCACAGGCGCCACCACGGCCACCGCCACCGGCGCAGCATGGGCGCGCACCAGCGCGAGCTGGGTATCGAGCACGCGCTGGCGCGCCAGCATCTGCCAGCCAATGGCGACGGCAGCAGAGCACAGCAGCACTGCCAGCAGCGCCAGGCTCCAGCCCAGCGGCCCGGTGCGATAAACGGTGCGCGCCAGGCCAGGCGGCGCGAAATCGATGCGCACGCGCTTCATGCGGCGCTCCCGCTGGCGGCCAGCACCGCTGCCTGGGTCCAGCCGGCGGCACCAGGCGAGCCGAGCGCGGTCGTGGTCGTGGTCGTGCCCGCGCCAAGCCACGTCGGCGGCGCACCCCACAGTTGCAGGCGATTCGGCGCGGCCAGGTTCAGGCGCAGTGCTTCGCGCGCCAGGTGTTCGGCCAGCCAGAGCGGGCCTGGTGCCGCCGGCAGCGCTTGTGCGCGCACCGCCACCAGCAGGCCACCTTCGCGCGCGCCCAGGGTCAGCACCTTGTCGTGCAGGGTGCCGAACCAGGCGCCCGCCGCCAGCTCGCCGCGGCAACGGTTCAGCAGCGCGACAAACTGCGGCACGATTTCGACCAGCTTCATGTGCTGCATGGCGGCGCCCTGCCCGAGTGCGGCGAGCAAAGCACGCGGCATCGCCGCCGCCAGGAAGGGTTGGCCCGCGTCCCAGCCGGCGCGCACGATCCAGTCGGCCGCCGGTTCGCCGTACAGCCGCTGGAAGCGCAGCGCGGCGGCAGCTTCGAGGTCGGCCAGGCGCGTGGTTTGCGCAGGCGGCGTCACCTGCCACATGCGCACCAGTTCGTCGCTCAGCACGATCGTCAACGGCCAGCCGGCGTATCCGCCGCCGAGCAGCGCCGCCAGCGCATCGGGCAGCGCGCCAACGCTCGCATACGGCTGCTCGGCGAGCAGTTCCGCCGGCCCGCCCCAGCGGCGCGTTTGCACCAGTGCCAGCGCGCTCGCGGCGACGCCGAGCCGCAAGCCCTGTCCGAAGCGCCTACGCATGCAAGGTCACCCGCCTGATCTCGGCCAGCGTGGTGGCGCCACGCCGCACCAGGTCGAGCGCGGCCAGGCGCAGGCTGCGGGTGCCGTTGTCGTAGGCGGCCGCCTTGATCTGGCGGATCGGCCGCTTGTCGACGATCAGTTCGCGGATCTCGTCGTTCAGGGTAAGGATTTCGGCAATCGAACGGCGTCCCTTGTAGCCGGTGCCGCGGCAGTCGCCGCAGCCCTTGCCCTGCATGAACAGGTAATCGTGGACGTCGGCGCGCGCGAGGTTGACGGCGGCAAGTTCGGCGTCGTCGGGACGGTAGGCGACAGCGCAGTGCGGGCAGTTGGTGCGCACCAGGCGCTGGGCCCAAATGCCGTTCAGGGCCGACACAAACGCGTACGGGTCGATGCCCATATGGGTGAAGCGGCCGAACACGTCGAATACGTTATTGGCGTGCACGGTGGTGAGTACCAGGTGGCCGGTCAGGGCCGACTGCACGGCGATTTCGGCGGTTTCGCGGTCGCGGATTTCGCCGACCATGATCTTGTCCGGGTCGTGGCGCAGGATCGAGCGCAAACCCTTGGCGAAGGTCAGGCCCTTTTTTTCGTTGACCGGGATTTGAAGGATGCCGGGCAACTGGTATTCGACCGGGTCTTCGATGGTGATGATCTTTTCGCGGCCGTTGTTAATTTCGGTCAGCGCCGCGTACAGCGTGGTGGTCTTGCCGGAGCCGGTCGGGCCGGTCACCAGCAGCATGCCGTAGGCTTCCTGTGCCAGCGAACGCAGCGACACCAGCGACGGCGCATCGAAGCCGAGCGCCTCGAGCGTCAGGGCGCCGTAGGCTTCGATCATGGCGCGCTTGTCGAGGATCCGGATCACCGCGTCTTCGCCGTGGATGCTCGGCATGATCGACACCCGCAGGTCGATCTCGCGCCCGCCCGACTCGACCCGGAAACTGCCGTCCTGCGGGATGCGCCGCTCCGAAATATCGAGTTCGGCCAGCACTTTCAGGCGCGAGACGACCTGCTCGGCCACTTCGATGCCGTTGACGGAAGTGGCGTGATCGAGCACGCCGTCGATGCGGTACTTGACGGCCAGGCCGAACGCGGTGCTTTCGAGGTGAATGTCGGAGGCGCCCGCTTTCAAGGCGTCGTACAGGGTCGAATTGACCAGCCGGACCGCCGGGCTGGCCGCTTCGCTGACGGAAGCGAACGACAGCACCGCAGCCGCCTTGCCGTCACGTTTGCCGTCGGCCACGCCTGGCGCCAGGCTGTCGACCGCGCGCGCCGATTCCTCGTGCTTGCCGAGGTAGGCCTGGATGTCGGAGGCTAGCGCAAGACGGGTGTGCAGCATCTTGTGCGGCGTCGCCTGCGCGCGCGCCCCCAGCCAGGTCTGCAGGTCAAGGTCGAACGGGTCGGCCATCACGCCGATCAGCTCTTTCGAGGCACTGCGCAGCAACACGCAGCGGCGCGCCAGCGCCTGCGCCAGCGGCAGCAGGTCGAACGCCGGCGTGAACGCCAGCATGTCGGCCGTCTCGAGCACGGCCAGGCCGAACGGCGCGGCCAGCGCGCACACGATCAGGCGCGGATCGAAGCCGCTCTCGGCTTCGATTTCGTCGACCAGCGAGCGCCGCGACTGCGCGCTTTGCGCGCGCGCGCGCGCCAGCAGCGCCGGGTCGAGTAAAAGCCCCGGCAACTGGGCGGGCAGCGCCGTCACGACATGTCCCCGGCGAGGTCGAAGATCGGCATGTACAGCAGCACCACGATGGCGCCCACCACCAGCCCGATAGCGGCCATTAACAGCGGCTCGAAGGTGCGGGTAAAACGGTCGATCCAGCGGCTGATTTCGCCGTCGTAAAAAGCCGCCGACTGGGTCAGCATCGGTCCCATGTCGCCGGTGCGCTCACCGACGCGCAGCATGCGCAGCGAAATCGGCGTGGTCAGGCCGTTGGCGGCAAAAGCGCTCGACAGCGGCAAGCCCGATTCGACCGCCAGTCTTGCGTTCTGCAATTTTCCCTGCACCGCCGGCGACACCATCGAGCGCACCGTGTCGATCGCCTGCACGATCGGGATGCCGCCTTCGGCCAGCATGCCGAGCGTCAGGTACAGCCTGGATAGTTCATAGATGCGCACCCGCTCGCCGATGCCGGGAAGGCGCGCCAGCAGGCCGGCAATACCGCCACCGCGCATCAGGCGGCGCGCTGCGAACACCAGTAGCGCGGCCAGCGCGCAGGCAGCGGCCAGCAGCCAGGCGGTATGGTTGGCGGCGAACTGGCCCCACGACAGCAGCAGGCGCGACATGAACGGCAGGTTGCGCCCGGCACCCTGGTAGACCTCGGCGAAGCGCGGCACCACATAGGTAATCAGGAAAGCGCTGACGCCGCCGCCGACCGTCAACAGGATCATCGGGTAGATCGCCGCGCTGACGATTTTTGCGCGCACCGCGTCGATGCGCTGCTGGTAGTCGATGTAGCGGGAGAGGGAGCGCGGCAGGTCGCTGGTGCCTTCGGCCGCCTTGACGATGCCGATGTAGAGCGGCGGAAAACGCTCGCCCTGCTCGGCCAGCACGCTGGAAAAGCGCTTGCCTTCGCGCAGGCCGGCGAGCAGGCGTCCGAGCACGTTGGCCAGTGCCGGGTTGGCTTCCTTTTCGAGCAGCGCTTCGAGCGCCTCGACGACGCCGAGACCGGCCGATAGCAGCGCCAGCAGTTCCTGACTGAACAGCACCAGCGAAATGCCGCCGGTGGCGCGCGCGCCGCCGCGCCGCTTGATGGTGGAGACGAACAGGCCGCGCGCTTCGACCTGGCGGCGGGCATCGGCTTCGTCGAGCGCGTTGATGCTCAGCTGTTCAACCATGGAATCGGGCGACAGGGCGCGCACCTCGTACTGCATGCTGTTTCCGGTCCCGGCTAATTGGTGATGTCGGCGTCTTCGCCGCTGCCGCCGGGCTGGCCGTCGCGCCCGAGCGAGAGAATGTCGAACTCGCCCTTCGGACCCGGCGCACGGTACTGGAACGGATGGCCCCAGGGATCGGGCGGCACGGCTTTTTTGAGGTAAGGGCCGTTCCATTTGCCGGCGGCGCTGGCCGGCGCCGCCAGCAAGGCAGCCAGTCCTTCCTCGGTGTTCGGGTAACGGCCGATGTCGAGCCGGTAGGTGTCGAGCGACTTTTCGAAGGCGCCGATCTGGGCTTTGGCGATGGTCACTTCCGACTTGCCCAGCTGCGAAAAGTATTTCGGGCCGACGTAGGCGGCGAGCAGGCCAATGATGACGATGACGACCAACAGTTCGAGCAAGGTGAAGCCGCGCTGGGCGCGTGGGACTGTAATGTAGTTCCGGAAAATTCGCTCGACCATTCGCGTACTCCCTCAATCAATCATTTTTAACCAAACTACACTGCCGCGACGCGTGCAAGCGATGCAAGCGATGCAATTTAGGCAAGCCGGCCCAAAATGCTACCACAGCGCAAGTATCCTTGCCAAATTTATCTTTTCTATCAGGAAGGTTGACGCGTTCTCAACGCATTCTTCCTCTTCCGCCTATCACGGTCCGTCGAGAAAAGAAACTGAACTTTTC
>Ga0326735_1000120_pt1 | contig 16466 bp, 12 predicted proteins | sample 37_GP2_1092_FD_207945 | JGI IMG/M metagenome (GOLD analysis project Ga0326735, IMG submission 207945) | Glacier ice microbial communities from Ngari, Tibet, China - 37_GP2_109.2 | ecosystem: Environmental > Aquatic > Freshwater > Ice > Glacier | place: China: Ngari, Tibet | collected 2018-07-31
GTGGCGATGAGTTGGTCGGCTGGCGTCATGATCGGTACCCGGTAAATGGTGAAATGGTTATTATAGAGTCATGCGCCGTCATGGTTCGATCTCCACGCCTGCGGCAAGCAAACCTCGCCATTTTGGAGCGGGGCGCGTTAATTTGGTGCGATACCAAAAAAACGCACCAATCCGGTGCGTCTTTGCGGCAGCGCAAATTGTCTGGCATGATGATCCATCCGGTTTTTGGCCGATCTTGCAGCCTTGCGGGCACAAACCGTCGTTTTGGTCAGAAATTAGCCGCTGGCATGGTTTCTGCTATGATCCCCATGAGTTTGCGTGCGCCGAAGCGCGCGCGCACCCCCCTTTTCATCTAGGAGATTTGAATGGCAAAGACAGCCGCAGAAGTGTTGCAGATGGCAAAAGACAACGAAGTCAAATTCGTTGATTTCCGCTTCGCGGATACGCGTGGCAAAGAACAGCATGTTACCGTGCCTGTGTCGCATTTCGATCTCGACAAGTTCGAGTCGGGCCACGCGTTCGACGGTTCGTCGATCGCCGGTTGGAAGGGCATCGAAGCGTCGGACATGATCCTGATGCCCGATCCTTCGACCGCCAACATCGACCCGTTCATGGAAGAGACCACGCTGTTCATGCAGTGCGACGTCATCGAGCCGTCCGACGGCAAGGGTTACGACCGCGACCCGCGCTCGATCGCCAAGCGCGCCGAAGCTTACCTGAAGTCGTCCGGCCAGGGCGACACCGCCTACTTCGGCCCCGAGCCGGAATTCTTCATTTTCGATTCCGTGCGCTGGAAAATCGACATGTCGGGCTGCTTCGTGAAGATCGACTCGGACGAGTCATCGTGGGCGACCGACGCCAAGAGCGAAGGCGGCAACCATGGCCACCGGCCGAGCGTCAAGGGCGGCTACTTCCCGGTGCCGCCGGTCGACTCGTTCCAGGACATGCGCTCGGAAATGTGCCTGATCCTGGAGGCGATGGGGATCCCGGTCGAAGTGCACCACCATGAAGTGGCCGGCGCCGGCCAGAATGAAATCGGCACCCGCTTCTCGACCCTGGTCGAACGCGCCGACTGGACCCAGAACATGAAGTACGTGATCTGGAACGTCGCTCACAGCTACGGCAAGACCGCCACCTTCATGCCGAAGCCGATTGTCGGCGACAACGGTTCGGGCATGCACGTGCACCAGTCGATCTGGAAGGACGGCGTCAACCTGTTCGCCGGCGACGGCTATGCCGGCCTGTCGGATACCGCGCTGTTCTACATCGGCGGCATCATCAAGCACGCCAAGGCGCTCAACGCCATCACCAACCCGGGCACCAACTCGTACAAGCGCCTGGTGCCTGGCTACGAAGCGCCGGTCAAGCTGGCTTACTCGGCCCGCAACCGTTCGGCCTCGATCCGCATCCCGCACGTGGCGAACCCGAAAGGCCGCCGCATCGAGACGCGCTTCCCCGATCCGCTGGCAAACGTTTACCTGTGCTTCGCCGCGCTGCTGATGGCGGGCCTGGACGGCATCGCCAACAAGATCCACCCGGGCGAAGCGGCGTCGAAAGACCTGTACCACCTGCCGCCGGAAGAAGACGCGCTGATCCCGACCGTCTGTGCATCGCTCGAAGAAGCACTCGAGAACCTCGACAAGGACCGCGAGTTCCTCACCCGCGGCGGCGTCTTCAGCAACTCCATGATCGATGCCTACATCGAACTGAAAATGCAGGACGTGCAGCGCATGCGCATGACGACCCACCCGGTCGAATTCGACATGTACTACTCGCTGTAAGCGAAACAGTCGTAAATGTCGTGAAAGCGTTATGCAGATGTTAGCAGCTGTGATCGTGCTGTCATCGAATGTGTAAACAAGGTGTAAAAAACGGGAAAAGCCACGGCTTTTCCCGTTTTTTTTGATAGACGCGGCAATCGATGTTGTATATTCGGGCTGAATCTATTTTGAGTACGCATCGCCGTGATCCCATGCTGACATTAATGACAACGAGGTTTTTCGCAAGCCGCATCAAGGTGTCCGTGCTGGCCGCGCTGGCGCTGGCGCTGCCCGGCGCCGCGCGCGCCCAGGCGGTCTACAAGTGCGTCGATGCCGGCGGCGCCACCTTGTACACCGATACTGCGCGGCCCAATTGCAAGACCCTCGACTTGCCATCAAGCGGCGCGACCACCGCCATTCCAGGGCCGGCGCGGCGCGCCGGCGCGCCCGCCCGCGTTGCCGGTGCGGCTGCGCCGGCCGCGCCGTCCGACTTCCCGAAGGTAAATACCTCCCAGCAGCGCGCTCGCGACGACGACCGCCGCGAGATCCTCAACGACGAATTGCGCAGCGAGGAAAGCAAGTTGGCCGAGCTGCGGCGCGAGTTCAATGGCGGCGAGCCCGAGCGCCAGGGCAACGAGCGCAATTACGCCAAGTATCTCGATCGCGTGGCCCACTTGAAGGACAACATCGGCCGCGCCGAAAAAAACGTCGACGCCCTCAAGCGCGAAATCGCGAATATCAAATGACAGTCAAATGACAGACCTTGCATCGCGCTCGGCGTTCGCCGGCCTCGATTTACTGGCGTCGGCGGTGCTGCTGGTCGGCGCCGACGGGCGCATCACCTATGCCAATACGGCCGCCGAGCACCTGCTCGAAAGTTCCCTGAAGGCGCTCTCGCGGCTGCAGCTGACGGCGCTGTTCGTCAACGCCGATGAACTGGACCGCCTGTGCCAGCAAGCGCTGGAGCACAAGTACGCCGACCTGCGCCAGGACCTGACGCTCGAGCGCATCGGGCGCGAGCCGTTGCAGGTGCACAGCATCGTCAGCGCCACCGGCGGCGAGATCGTCATCGAGCTGCGCGAGAACGTCCAGCAGTTGAAACTCGACCGCGAAGAGCGCATCCTCGACCAGAGCCAGGTCAACAAGGAACTGATCCGCAACCTGGCGCATGAAATCAAGAACCCGCTGGGCGGCATCCGCGGCGCCGCCCAGTTGCTCGAACTGGAGCTGCCGGCGGTGCACCTGGTGGCGCTGCGCGAATACACCCAGGTCATCATCAAGGAAGCCGACCGGCTGCAGACGCTGGTCGACCGCCTGCTGGCGCCGCACCGCCGCCCGCACATCGTCGGCGACGTCAACATCCACGAGGTGTGCGAGCGGGTGCGCAGCCTGATGCTGGCCGAGTTTCCCAGCGGCCTGTCGATCCGGCGCGACTACGACGCCTCGATCCCGGAATTTCGCGGCGATATGGAGCAGTTGATCCAGGCGGTGCTCAACATTGCGCGCAATGCTGCCCAGGCCCTCCATCTTCGTATCGAAGCCGGCGACGCCGAGCTGGTTTTCCACACCAGAGTGGCGCGCCAGGTGACGTTGGCCAAGGTCCGCTACGGGCTGGCATTAGACTTGCATATCATCGACAATGGACCGGGCATCTCACCCCAGATCCGCGATCGTATTTTCTACCCGCTGGTGTCGGGCAGGGACGGCGGCAGCGGGCTGGGGCTGACATTGGCTCAGACCTTCGTGCAACAGCACCTGGGCGTGATCGAATGCGAGAGCCGGCCTGGATTGACGGACTTCAGGATTTTGCTGCCTTTGCCATAAGGAACGTACGCGAAATGCCTGAAGACGGATCCCACACAATCGAAGATCCATATTGCGGGGAAGCGCGAATACATGAAACCGATCTGGATAGTCGACGACGACGCGTCGATCCGCTGGGTGCTGGAAAAAGCACTGGCGCGCGAGAACCTGGCCACCCGCAGCTTTTCCAACGCCCGCGATGCGATGGCCGCGCTCGAGACCGAAACACCGCAGGTGCTGGTGTCCGACATCCGCATGCCGGGCGAATCGGGCCTCGGCCTGCTGGCAGCCGTCAAGGCGCGCTACCCGGGCCTGCCGGTCATCATCATCACCGCGTTTTCCGACCTCGACTCGGCCGTCGCCGCGTTCCAGGGCGGCGCCTTCGAATACCTTGCCAAGCCGTTCGACATCGACAAGGCGGTCGAGCTGATTCGCCGCGCGCTGGAAGAAAGCCTGCGCGAGACGAGCGTCGAATCCGGGCCAACTGAGACCCCCGAAATCCTCGGCCAGGCGCCGGCCATGCAGGAAGTATTTCGCGCCATCGGCCGCCTGTCGCAGTCGAACGTGACGGTGCTGATCACGGGCGAATCGGGCACCGGCAAGGAACTCGTGGCGCGCGCGCTGCACAAGCACAGCCCGCGCGCGCAGCAGCCGTTCATCGCCCTCAATACAGCGGCAATCCCGAAGGACCTGCTCGAGTCGGAGCTGTTCGGCCACGAGCGCGGCGCCTTCACCGGCGCCCAGGCCACGCGGCGCGGCCGCTTCGAGCAGGCCGAGGGCGGCACCCTGTTCCTCGACGAAATCGGCGACATGCCGTTCGACTTGCAAACCCGGCTGCTGCGGGTACTGTCGGACGGCCACTTCTACCGCGTCGGCGGACACCAGCCGATGAAGGCGAACGTGCGCGTCATCACCGCCACCCACCAGAACCTCGAGCAGCGCGTGCGCGACGGCCTGTTCCGCGAAGACCTGTACCACCGCCTCAACGTGATCCGCCTGCGCCTGCCCAGTTTGCGGGAGCGGCGCGAGGATATCCCTCTTTTGGTGCGCTACTTCCTGGTGCAGAGTGCGCGCCAGCTAGGGGTCGAAGCGAAGCGCATGAGCGACGGCGCGCTGCAGTTCTTGTCCGGGCTCGACCTGCCGGGTAACGTGCGCCAGCTGGAAAACCTGTGCAACTGGATCACCGTGATGGCGCCTGGCCAGACGGTCGACATCAAGGACCTGCCGCTCGAACTGACGCAGGCGCCCGAGGGCACCGAGCCGGCGCCGGCGCCGATCGAATTTTCTGGCGGCCAGCGCGGCGCCCATGCGGGCGGCCACGTGCTGATCCACCCGGTTGCGGCGGCGGCGCCGGCCCTGGCGGATTTTAACGCAGCGGCTGGCTGGATCGGCCTGCTCGAAATGCAGGCCGCCAGCATGCTCAGCGCCGGCCAGTCCGAGGTGATGGACGTGCTGGGCCGGCAGTTCGAATCGGCGCTGATCAAGACAGCGCTGAAACACACCCACGGGCGCAAGAACGACGCCGCCGTGCGGCTCGGGATCGGCCGCAACACTATTACCCGCAAGATCGCCGAACTGGGCATCGACGGCGCCAAGGACGAGTAGGGCACTGTCTCGCACCCGGTGCTCCGATATAGTAAGCTCTCGCATCGGGGCGCTTGGCCCCGGCTATAGTGGATGCCCATGCTGATCAATTGCGTCGCCTACCAGGCAGGCAAAAAACTGTCCGACATACCGATCGAGGAAATCAGCGATTACCTCGACCGGCCCGACACGTTCGTCTGGGTTGCGCTGCGCGAGCCGGCGCCGGAAGAGCTGGCGGTCATGCAGAAAGAGTTCGGCCTGCACGAACTGGCGATCGAAGACGCCCGGCGCGGCAACCAGCGCCCCAAGGTCGAGGAGTACGGCGACTCGCTGTTCGCGGTAATGCAGACGGTCGAACTGAAGGACGGCAAATTGGTGATCGGCGAAGTGGACGTGTTCGTCGGCCCCAACTACGTGCTGTCTTCGCGCCTGAACGCTTCGCAAGGCTTTCTCGGCGTGCGCGCGCGCGCCGAGCGCGAGCCGCACCTGCTGGCGCTCGGCGCCGCCTTCGTGCTGTATGCGCTGATGGACGCCGTCGTCGACCGCTATTTCCCGGTGGTCGACATGCTCGAGACCGAACTCGAAACGATCGAGGACCGCATCTTCATCCGCGGCTCGCAGCGCGCCAACATCGAGCATTTGTATGAGCTCAAGGCCAAGGTGCTGGTACTGCGCCGCGCGGTGTCGCCCCTGATGGAAAGCGTGGGGCGGCTGTATGGCGGCCGCGTGCCGGCCATGTGCGTCGGCACCGGGGAGTACTTCCGCGACGTTCATGACCACCTGTACCGCATCGCTTCGAGCCTAGACACCATCCGCGACACCATCAGCACCGCCATCCAGGTCAATCTGTCGATGGTGGCGATCGACGAAAACGAGGTGAACAAGCGGCTGGCAGCGTGGGCGGCGATCTTCGCGGTCGTGACGGCGTTCGCCGGCCTGTGGGGCATGAATTTCAAGTTCATGCCGGAGCTCGAATGGAAGTACGGCTATCCGATGGCGGTCGGCATCATGCTCACCGTGTGCTTCGTGCTGTACCGGCGCTTCAAGCGATCCGGCTGGCTGTAGCGGCGCCGTTTTTTAAGTTTGGCGGCAGTAGCCTGGAAGCCGTCGTTGGCGCGCACGCGGCTTGTGCTTCCAGGTTGCCGGGATAGCACAGGGTGAATGGCTCGGAAAGAAAAACCTGTAATAACCAGAGCGTGCCTTCAGCGGCGTCATTCATGCTGCGGACGCGGTAGCGGCGCTGGCTCAAAATGCCAATACAACCGCCTATAACGCCCTGGCGAGTCAGGCCTGCGATACGACGTTTGGCGTACCAACCGATCTCGTCGGATTGACGCTGGTGCCGGGGCCTGACGACCAACGCGACCCTTGCAGGCAGGGCCCTGGCGCAAAACGGCGCCGTCACGCTGGACTCGAACGTGGTGTCGGTCGCCACGTGCGCGGTGCCGCCCACGCTCGGCAAGGCCTTCAGCCCGGCGACCATCGCCCAGGGCGGCAGGTCGACGCTCACGCTCACTCTGAGCAATTCTGCCAGTGCTCCCGCCACCTTGTCGCCGCCGCTGGTCGACAATTTACCCAACGGCGTGAAGGTTGCCGGCTATGGCAGCAATACCTGCGGCGGCGGGTTGCTATGTCAACACTTTGCCCGCTGGCACCTTGCAAACTTGTAACGGCAATAATCTGGCGGCGGCGGCGATGGACACCCTGGACGTCACCGCAGTTCGCGTCGCCCCGACACTGAAAAAAGCGTTCAGCCCGGCCAGCATCACAAGGAGAACGGGGGTGTCGACGCTGACTCTCATCTTGGGCAACGCCTCCCTGACCGAGCCGCCCGTCGACAAGCTTCCCGACATTCGAGGCTGCGGCCGGTGCTGCCATCGAAAAAACCCCTCGGAAGCTGACGCTGCCGAGGGGTTTTCGCTGTTACTTGACTGTATGTTTTGGGAATCGGTCCCTGCAAGGACCGATCGCTCCGTAGGCGAGCGGCTTGCCGCCCGATTTCCTTACTCCGCCATCGACAGCGCCACCGCTTCGGCTACCTTGATGCCATCGACCGCCGCCGACAGGATGCCGCCGGCGTAACCGGCGCCTTCGCCGGCCGGGAACAGCCCGCGCGTGTTCAGGCTTTGCAGGTCGTCGTCGCGGCGCTTGATGCGGATCGGCGACGAAGTGCGCGTCTCGACCCCGGTCAGCAGCGCGTCGGGTTGGTAGTAGCCCCTGATCTGCTTGTCGAACGCGGGAAACGCTTCGCGCATGGCCAGGATGGCGTAGTCGGGCAAAGCACTCCCGAGGTCGGTCAACCGCACCGCCGGCGTATATGACGGCACCACCGCGCCAAATTCGGTCGAGGCACGGCCCTTGACGAAGTCGCCCATCAGCTGGCCCGGCGCCTCGTAGGTGCCGCCGCCCAGCGCAAACGCGGTTTCCTCGATCCGGCGCTGCAGTTCGATGCCGGCCAGCGGGTGGCCCGGATAATCGCTTGGGGTAATGCCGACCACGATGGCGCTGTTGGCGTTGCGCTCGTTGCGCGAATACTGGCTCATGCCGTTGGTGACCAGCCGGCCCGGCTCGGACGCGGCGGCCACCACGGTGCCGCCTGGGCACATGCAAAAGCTGTATACCGAGCGGCCGTTGGAGGCATGGTGCACCAGCTTGTAGTCGGCCGCGCCGAGGATCTTGTTGCCGGCGTGCGGGCCAAAGCGCGCCGTGTCGATCAGCGACTGCGGATGCTCGACCCGGAAGCCGATCGAAAACGGCTTGGCCTCGATGTAGACGCCGCGTTCGTGCAGCATCTCGAAGGTGTCGCGCGCGCTGTGGCCGATCGCCAGCACCAGGTGGCGGGTGGCGATGCGCTCGCCGCTATCGAGCACAACCGCACGCACCTGGCCGCTGGTGGGGTCGGCGCCAGTGCGCTCGATCTCGATGTCCACCACCTTGCTCGAGAAACGGTACTCGCCGCCCAGCGCAATGATGTTCTCGCGCATCTGCTCGACCATCTTGACGAGGCGGAAGGTGCCGATGTGCGGCTTACTCACATACATGATCTCGTCGGGCGCGCCGGCCTTGACGAACTCGGTCAGCACCTTGCGGCCGTAGTGCTTCGGATCCTTGATCTGGCTATACAGCTTGCCGTCCGAAAAAGTACCGGCGCCGCCTTCGCCGAACTGCACGTTCGACTCGGGGTTCAGTTCGCGCTTGCGCCAGAATCCGAAAGTATCGACGGTGCGTTCGCGCACCACTTTGCCGCGCTCGAGGATCAGCGGGCGCAGGCCCATCTGCGCCAGGATCAGCGCGGCGAACAGCCCGCATGGCCCGGTGCCGATCACCACCGGGCGCTCGTTGCGGTCGTGGCCCTGCGGCTGCGCGCCGCCGGCAACGAAGCGGTAGTTGGTGTCAGGCGCCAGCAATACGTGCATGTCGTGCTTCAGACGCGCCAGTACAGCCGCTTCGTCCTTGACCTCGGCGTGGATTGTATAGATCAGCACGATGGCACTGCGCTTGCGGGCGTCGTAGCTACGCTTGTAGACGGTGAAGCCGCGCAGCGCTTCCCTGCTAATGCCGAGCCGGGTGACCAGCGCCGCTTCAAGCTCGGCTTCGTTATGATTGAGTGGCAATTTCAGTTCGTTAATTCGCAGCATTACAGTGATCTGTCAGTACAAAGTGAGGGCGGGGCGGTGCAACCCGCTATTTTACCTGCGAAGCGTAGGTAACGCCGACATGACGATGTCATCCCGCCCGCTTGCGCCCTGTCGGGAGGCCAAAAAAAACCGGCCCCTTGCGGGGCCGGCTTTAAATACTAAGACGTTTTAGGTCAGAAAGAATAACGTGCGCCGACGTACAGCCTACGTGGTTCAACCCAGGCATTGGCCTGGCCAAACTTGAACGCGCCGCTGCCAGCAACCAATGGCATTTCCGACGTCGCCGACTGCTTGTCGAGCAAGTTGAACACGTCGAAGAAAAACTCGACTTTCTGACTGCCGGTCATCTTGTACACGTACTTCAGGCGGACATCGACGGTGTAATACGCAGGGGCGGTCTGGCTACCGACCGAACCCGGTGAAATGAACGTATCGATCACGCCACCATTGAGGTATTCCGCGTCCATGACTGGCAGGTTGCGGCCGGAAATGAGCTGCGTACGGCTATACAACACGCCGCTGTTCCAGTTGAACACACCACTCAACTCGATGCCATTGTTAAAGAAGTACGAGCCATAACCCTTGACCTGATGCTTGATATTGCCAGGCTGAGGGCCATACGCGTTGGGTGCGCGTGGATCCAGTGCAACCCAGTCGCCCTGGAAGTCAGCGTTACTATCCGAGTTGGTATTGCCCTTGGCATCGTTCCAGGAGTACGAAGCCGCACCCTGCCAATTATCGCGCTTTGCCTTCGTCAGACTTACTTCCACGCCCTGGTAGTCGCGTTTGCCGCCTGCAAGGGTACCGATCACGTAGTTCGAATTCGGCTTCGCAGAGTAGCCAAAGTACGAATATGGCAAGTAGTAAGCAGACCCAGGAGCCGCACTACCGTGGGGCGCGGTGGCAACCGTGAGGCTTGGATCCGAGTACAGTTCCAAATCATAATCCTCGAGAATGTCTCTGGTCGCACGCTTGGTGTAGGCTGCCGACAAGGTGTAATCCTTGCCCAAAGAAGTTGCCCAGCCGAGCATGAATTCATCGGTGTAAGGTGTCTTGGTTGTCGGTGCAATCAGGCCATCCGGAGTCTGCGGGCCGCCACGTGTGCGGAATGTCAGCCATTTGTCACCCAGGTGGACCTGTTCATCCAGAATTGGACCGGTCAAATTGCCAGCGAAGTCAGACATGTTGGTGCGAACCGGGTCATAGTAACGACCAACGAAAGCCCAGACTTTGCTGCGGCCATCGCCAGCCAGGTCATAAACCGTGCTCAGGCGTGGCGCCAATTTCCATTTGAACTTGGCGGACTGCTCGTTTTTAGAGTCGAAGTGCGCCCACTCTTCGGCACGCACACCGGCATTGACCGTCAACTTTTTATTCGTCCACGTATCTTGGAGGTAAAAGGTTTTGCCAGTGGCCTTGACGGAGTACGGCGCAGCTTGCACCTCACGGATGCGATAGTTGTTTACCTGCCCGGTCGGATTTCCAGTCGTGCTGGCAAATTTGTAGGCGTTGATTTCAGCCGGGGAAACAGTGCCATTGCGGTCGGTATCGAGCAGGCCAAGGTAGTAGGCCTTGTCTGCACTGTTATTAATAGCATTTTGGAAACGCGGAACATCACCCACGACCAAGCCACGCGTACCGGTCCAGCCGGCACCCGCGGCAACGAATTCGGCAAAGGTAACACCAGCGTTGGCCGCTGCAATGGAGGAGTAACGCGCCTTTTCCGGGCCGGTTACGATGGAATCCTCGAGGTATTCGTTATTTGACTTCGAGAAGCCGGCCTTGATGGTGTGGGAGCCCATCGAAGCGGTCTCGAGGAAATACTCACCACTCACGCCAATTTCGTCACGGTTGCGCGATGATGCCAGCGCGGAACCCAAACCACCCTGGCTACGCTGTGCCGTGGTCGGTGACGGTGATGCATTGCGGAAAGCGATGTCATTGCGTGTCGACAGGTCGGCCGCATACGTCGACACTTGACCTTCATGGTTAAAGGCGTAAACGTTCACCCGAAGGTTGCCCATGTCGCGTGTGTAGTCGACCTTGTAGTTGTCGCCGCCCTGAATCTGTTTCTGGTCACGGTTGTTGAGCGTTGTTGGCGTCGTCGAACCGCTGATGACCGTCGGGTCATTGAAAAAAGACGCCACCAACCGATCGTTCTCGGTCGGCTGCCAGGTGAGCTTGGCGAAACCTAATTTTTCATTGCGACTAACCGTGCGCAATGGTGCGCCGGTCGTTACGTCGGTCACGTCGGTATCGCGGCTTTTTTTCTGATACGAAGTGAAAAACCACAGCTTTTCTTTGATGATCGGGCCGCCGAGCGTGACGGCCGCATCGTAGGTGGAAAAGCCAGAGCTGGTCTTGTTCTTGTTTTTGGCAACGAGGCTGTCGTTCTGGAAGTAATAGTTGATAGAGCCGTGAAGCTCGTCGCTACCCGATTTGGTGATCACCTTGGAGACTAGGCCCGAACCCCCTGCGTACTCGGCCGGAATGCCGCCAGTCAGAATCTGTTGTTCCTGGATGATCTCGGAGTTGATGTTCGAACCAAAAGTACCCGTATTCGAATCAGTGACGTCGACGCCGTCGAGAATGTACACGTTGTCGGATGATGTGCCGGTGGCGCCGCCGATGTCTGCATAGTTGACACCTGACTTCGAAGACGGGTTGCCGCCTGCGGAAGGCTTCACACCAGGCACGAGTTGCAGGTAACCTTGATAGCTGCGGCTCGTCGGCAGCGACTCTACGACGCCCAGGTTCAAAATGGTGCCGACGGTAGCAGAAGTCGCGTCGACCTGCGCCAGGCGCGAGCTGGTGACAACCACGCGTTGCACATTGTCGTTGCCCAATGGATAAGCCAAACTGAGGTTTTGGCCACTGACCACCACGACGTCAGCGGCGCTGAAAGCTGAGTAGCCGGGTGCGACCACTTCCACTTTGTAGTCCGAAGCGGGATCCAGGCCCGCAACGCGGACCGAGCCATCTGCCTCAGTCATAGCGGTCTTGGTCACCAGGCTGCTTGGCGAACTGATCTTTACCGTAGCGCCAGCGACCGGCTTGCCTTCAGCGCCGGTAATTTTAATACGCAAGCCGCCAGATTCAGCCGCCCACGCAGCGCCGATGAAGCACATGCCAACTGCCAATGATATTGCAGACCGGCGCAGCATGGCTGCCCTTGATTTTTGTTTCTCAGAATGCAACATAATTCTCCCGTATAATTGATTTTTTTTAAAATCAGAGCAAATCCAAAATATTTTAAAAGCTAGGCGCAAATCTGATAGATCAGCGGTCAGTTAGCTTTGCTCCGGTATCTTTTCTGCAAAGAAAAGTTAGGAAGCATGAGAACATTCTCTACAGCACGGTGTCAATGTTAAAAGTTTTGAAAAGGTCGCATAAAAACCACACCCGGTACGCCTGTGTTTACGGCTTGTGATTTCGTGGCGCTTCAATCAACTCGTCCTTGGTTTTGAGACTTGCGCACGCAATTGCAGCCCGGTCCAGCGGCACCACGGCCGATAGTTCCGGTTCGATGATTTTAATTGGCGCAGTGCACCATCAGGCCTTCGATTCAGCACCCAAAAGCTACGCCCCGTCCCAGACCGCTGAAATTGCCGCCAGTGCCGCCAGTGCCGCCGTCTCCGTGCGCAAGATCCGCGGCCCCATCGACAAGGCAATTGCCCCGCGCGCGATCGCCGCATCTTCCTCCTGCTGCGTAAAGCCTCCTTCAGGACCGATCATCAGGCTGATTGCCCGCGGCGGCGTGGCGCGCGACCAGTCGGCCAGCGACTGCGTTGCCCGTGGCGTCAGCAAGAGGCAATCCGCCATGTCCGCGCGTGCGATCCACTGGCCGACGTCGCACAGCTGGCCCAGCCTGGCCAGACGGTTGCGTCCGCTCTGTTCGGACGCCGACACGATGACTGCCTGCCAGTGCCCCTGTTTCTTTTCGGCCCGCTCGGCCGACAGGCGCACAACGCAGCGCTGCGCCGCCAGCGGCTGGATCGCCGCCACCCCCAGCTCGACCGCTTTTTCGATGATCCAGTCCATCTTGGCCGCTTCCGGCAGCGCCTGCGCCAGCGTGATTTCGTACGCCAGCTCGCACTCGCGCGGCACGAAAGCAATGACGCGCGCGGTCGCGCTCTTCTTGCCCAGCTCTGCCAGCTCGGCGGCATATTCGCCGCCATCGCCGTTGAATAGCGTCAGCGCGGCGCCCGCCAGCAGTCGTACTACCCAGGCGTGGTGGGCGACCTGGTCGGGCAGGGTGATGGTTTCGCCCACCGCCATTGGCTGGGGACAGTAAAAACGCGGCATGCTAGGGTCCTGTCGAAGTGCTAAAAATTGACCGCATTTTAAGTCGGCGCCTCTTGGTCTGGTAAAATAGTTGGCTCAGTTATTCCTGCCCCGCCCCGCATTTCCCATTTTTGCGACTCCACTAATTCGACCGATGAAACCTATGCAAACCACTACCCTGATGGCCAACGCAATCCGCGCACTGGCGATGGACGCTGTCCAGAAAGCCAACTCCGGCCACCCTGGCATGCCAATGGGCATGGCCGATATCGCGGTTGCGCTGTGGGATGGACATTATCGCCACAACCCGGCCAATCCGAAGTGGGCCAACCGCGACCGTTTCCTGCTGTCGAACGGGCACGGCTCGATGCTGCATTACGCGCTGCTGCACCTGACCGGCTATGCCCTGACGATCGACGACCTGAAAAGTTTTCGCCAGCTGCATTCGAAAACCCCGGGCCACCCGGAAGTCGACATCACCCCCGGCGTCGAGACCACCACCGGCCCGCTCGGCCAGGGTATCGCCAACGCGGTCGGCATGGCGCTCTCCGAATATCTGCTGGCGGCTGAATTTAACCGGCCCGGCCATGACGTGGTCGATCATTACACCTATGCATTTTTGGGCGACGGTTGCCTGATGGAAGGCATTTCGCACGAAGTGTGCTCGCTGGCCGGCACCTTGAAACTGAATAAACTGATCGCCCTGTACGACGACAACGGCATCTCGATCGACGGCAAGGTCGAGGGCTGGTTCACCGACGACACCCCGCAGCGCTTCGCGTCCTACGGCTGGAACGTGATCGCCGATGTCGATGGCCACAACGTCGCCGCGGTCGACGCCGCGCTGACCCAGGCGCGCACCTCCGACAAGCCGACCCTGATCTGCTGCAAGACCATCATCGGCAAGGGCGCGCCGAACCTCGAAGGCGGCGACAAGGTCCACGGCGCCGCACTGGGTGACACCGAAATTGCCGCCGCGCGAAAAAACCTGCTGTGGGATTCGATACCGTTCGACATCCCGGCCGCCGTCTACACCGCGTGGGACGCGAAGGAAAAAGGCGCTGCTCTCGAGGCCACGTGGAATACCGGCTTCGACGCTTACCGCGCTGCCTTCCCGCTTGAAGCGGCCGAACTGGAGCGGCGCATGCAGGGCGATTTGCCGGCCGGCTTCGAGCAAAACGTGGCGGCGGCGATTGCCGCTTGCGTCGACAAGAAAGAAAACATTGCCACCCGCAAGGCCAGCCAGAACGCAATCCAGGCGCTGGCGCCAACGCTGCCGGAATTCCTCGGCGGCTCGGCCGACCTGACCGGTTCCAACCTGACTAACTGGAAAGAAAGCATTGCTTTGCGTTCCGGTAAGCCGGGCAATCACATCAATTATGGCGTGCGCGAATTCGGCATGAGCGCCATCATGAACGGTATCGCCCTGCACGGCGGTTTTATTCCATTCGGCGCGACGTTCCTGACGTTCTCCGACTACAGCCGCAACGCGTTGCGCATGGCCGCGCTGATGAAGCTGCGTTCGATTTTTGTCTTCACCCACGATTCGATTGGTCTGGGCGAAGACGGCCCTACCCACCAGTCGATCGAACACGTTTCGTCGCTGCGCCTGATCCCGAACCTGGACAACTGGCGCCCGTGCGACACGGTCGAGTCGGCGGCGGCCTGGGGCTGCGCGGTGCGCCGCAAGGATGGCCCGTCGACCTTGATCTTCTCGCGCCAGAACCTGCCGTACCAGGCACGCACCGGGCAGCAGATCGCCGACATCGTTCGCGGCGGTTACGTGCTGCAAGACGAGGAAAATGCAAAAGTCATCCTGATCGCTACCGGTTCGGAAATCGAACTGGCGGTCAAGGCGGCAGCCGCCTTGAAAGAGCAGGGCGTGCCGGCGCGCGTGGTGTCGATGCCGTCGACCGACGTGTTCGACCGCCAGGATGCCGCCTACAAGGCCAGCGTCTTGACGCGCGGCACGCCGCGTGTTGCCATTGAGGCTGGTGTGACTGATTTCTGGTACAAATATGTCGGTCTCGAAGGCGCCGTCGTCGGTATCGACACGTTCGGCGAATCGGCCCCAGCGCCGGAGCTGTTCAATTATTTCGGCTTCACCGTCGAAAACGTGGTGGCCAAAGCGAAGCTGGTAATGGCGTAAATAAAGGTAAAAAGAGTGACACGGGCGGGTTGCGACGCGAGCCGAACCTGCCGGTGCCACATGAAAACAATTTTTTATTTCATCAGGAGCAGAGCATGACGATCAAAGTTGCAATCAACGGTTATGGCCGCATCGGCCGCAACGTGCTGCGCGCGTTCTACGAAGGCGGCAAGAAACATGACATCCAGATCGTTGCCATCAACGACTTGGGCGACGCCAAGTCGAACGCCCACCTGACCCGTTACGATACGGCGCACGGTAAATTTCCCGGCACCGTGACCGTCGAGGGCGACAACATGATCGTCAACGGCGATTCGATCCGTGTGTTCGCGCAGCGCAACCCGGCCGAGATTCCATGGGGCGAGCTGGGGGTCGACGTCGTGCTCGAGTGCACCGGCTTTTTCACCACCAAGGAAAAAGCCTCGGCCCACCTGAAGGGCGGCGCCAAAAAAGTCATCATCTCGGCGCCGGGCGGCAAGGATGTCGACGCCACCATCGTGTTCGGCGTCAACCAGGGTGTGCTGAAAGCGACCGACACGGTGATCTCGAACGCGTCGTGCACCACCAACTGCCTGGCGCCGATGGTCAAGCCGCTCAACGACGCGATTGGCCTGGAATCCGGCCTGATGACGACGATCCATGCCTACACCAACGACCAGGTGCTGTCGGACGTGATGCACGAAGACCTGCGGCGCGCCCGTTCGGCGACGATGAGCATGATCCCGACCAAGACCGGCGCCGCCGCCGCGGTCGGCCTGGTGTTGCCTGAGCTGAACGGCAAGCTGGACGGTTTTGCGATCCGCGTGCCGGTCATCAACGTCTCGCTGGTCGACCTGACTTTCATCGCCAAGCGCGACACCACGGTCGAGGAAATCAACCAGCTGATGGAAAAGGCGGCGTCGGAAGGCCCGCTTCAAGGCATCCTGACGTACCAGACCGAGCCGCTGGTATCGATCGACTTCAACCACAACCCGGCGTCGTCGAATTTCGATTCGACCTTGACGAAAGTGTCCGGCCGGCTGGTCAAGGTGTCGTCGTGGTACGACAACGAGTGGGGTTTCTCGAACCGCATGCTCGACACTACCGTGGCGCTGATGAACGCCAAGTAATCCCTCGCCGTTGGGGTCCGTCCCGCGCTGCCAGAACCCGAGCCTTGCCGCTCGGGTTTTTTTTCGCCAACACTCTTGCATGTAGGGGCTTGGTTTTGTTGAAATACAACATATTTACCTGAATCTACACCCCGATGCT
>Ga0326735_1000121_pt1 | contig 16460 bp, 20 predicted proteins | sample 37_GP2_1092_FD_207945 | JGI IMG/M metagenome (GOLD analysis project Ga0326735, IMG submission 207945) | Glacier ice microbial communities from Ngari, Tibet, China - 37_GP2_109.2 | ecosystem: Environmental > Aquatic > Freshwater > Ice > Glacier | place: China: Ngari, Tibet | collected 2018-07-31
GCCGGATCAGCTGTCGACGCTGGAAGCGAGCTGCTATGCTTTGAGGCAGCTGGAACCTGATCCCGAGCACTTGCTGCCTTTGATCGATGCCTTCGACGCCATGATGGCGCACCTGGTGGCGCAGCGAACGCAGTACGCAGTCAACGCACGAGAGCCTGAATCCTTAGTCCCTGGTCACTCGTCCCTTGAGCTTTAATCTTGCTCTTATGGTATCCGGGCCAGATGCTGCTCGATCGCGAACACGTGCGAGTCGCTCTTGCCCAGTGCGCGCAGCGCCACAGCCAGGTCGTTCAGGTAGTCGCGATTCGGGCCGCTCGGCCCCGTTGATCTGGCGATATGGCGTGCGATGTCAATTTCGGACGCTTCGCCCAGGAAGGCGGCATTGTCGTGCGCCGCAATGTAGACCAGCCCTTCGCTGCTGCTGCCATCGTCGAACGCGATGCTGGTCGCCAGCCTCAGGTAGCCATTCTTTTCACGATGGTCGAGATGAAAAAAGACCGCCGGCGTGATCAGGTAAGCCATGCCGTCGCACACGGCGCCGGCCTGCTCAACGATGGTGGCGACCCGCCCGGGCGCCTGCAACGTGCCGCGATGGTCGCTCGACCCTTGCCAGAAACGGCGCATCCAGCCCCGGATGCTGGCGGGGCGGCGCTGCAGGTAAGGAAAGTCGGCCTTGAATATCAACGAACCGTAACCGAACAGCCAGACGCTTTGATGGCCGTCGAAGCGATCCATCAGTTTGTTGCTTGCTGTCGTGTCGTGTGTCGTATCGTGAGTCGTATCGTGAGTCATGCGGGCGGCTCTTGGGCGGGGTGGAGCTTTAATTATAATGTGCGCCGCATTGCTGCGTGCAAGGGCGCTGTTGCTGTCGGTCAAGGGTTTGGCGCGGCGCAAGCTGAATCAGCATTTCCTCAGATCCAGTCGCCATTTTGCAAATAGGTAATAAAATAATGGGGGACTGTTTAGCCCGAGTATGTCGGGGCAGGGCATTGCGCTACAATTCTTCTCTTACGTTTATTCACGCTCAGGCTTTCCCGATGTCCGCACCCGTTTTACCTTCCGCCATCCTCGCTGCGCTGGACCTGGCCGATCCATCCTGGCGCCCTGTGCTGCTGCAGGGATTGCAGGCAGTCTTTGATGCGGACCCGGATTATTTGCCGGCGCTGGGGCAAGCGCCTTATTTGCCGACCGGGCAGCGCTTGTTCGCCGCGTTTGCGCAGCCGCAAGATGATGTGGCTTACATTCTGGTCGGCGAGGGGCCTTATCCGCGCGCCGCCAGCGCCACCGGCTTTTGCTTCATGGATGGCGCGGTCGACAGCCTCTGGTCAAGCCATGGCTTGTCGACACAGGTCAATCGCGCGACATCGCTGCGCAACTTCATCAAGATGCTGCTGGTGGCCGACGGACAATTGTCAGCCGCGAATACGAGCGGCGCCGCGCTATCGCCGGTCGCCGCAGCAGCGCGCGCCAATGGCGCGATCCGGACTTTGTCGCAACTGCAAGACAACTTCATGCGCCACGGCTTCCTGTTGCTGAACGCGGCACTGGTGTTTCGCGCTCACGTTGCACCACTGCAAGATGCCAAAGCATGGCGGCCTTTCCTGCAGACAGTGTTAGCTGCGCTGGCTGAACGCGCGCAGACGCAGGGCAGGGCTGCGCCGGTGCTGGTGTTGTGGGGCAAGCTCGCCCAACAGTTGCAGCGGCTGCCAGTCAGCGGACGTTTTCCGCAAGTGCAATCGGAGCATCCGTACAACTTGTCCTTCATTGTCAATCCAGCCATGCAAGCGTTGTTCGGCCCTCTGCAGTTGTTGCGCGCAAGCGCGTGAGTTCGCAGCCCGATTTTGGGGCGTTGCCTGACAAACTTTCCCGGATTTGTTATACTTGACTAAATCGTTCAACTAATCAGTGCTTTGCCTGCTTGCTTTGCCTGATTTGTCACTGACATTTTTTTCCACTGAGCTGAACCGAGGTTGTATGCGCTTGACCACCAAAGGCCGTTTTGCTGTCACTGCAATGATTGATCTTGCCATGCGCCAAGACAAGGGACCGGTCACGCTATCGGGCATCAGTGCGCGTCAGGCGATCTCATTGTCGTATCTGGAACAATTGTTCGGCAAACTGCGGCGCCATCAGATCGTCGAATCGATTCGCGGTCCCGGCGGCGGCTACAGCCTGGCGCGGCGGGCCGACAAGGTTACCGTGGCGGACATCGTCATCGCTGTCGATGAGCCGCTCGATGCGACCCAGTGCGGCGGCAAGGAAAATTGCCACGGCGCCGACGCAACGACCGGTACGCGTTGCATGACACATGAGTTGTGGGCAACATTGAATGAAAAAATGGTCGATTATCTGGACTCGGTGTCGCTGCAGGATCTGGTCGATCGACAGAAGCGCGCTGAACAAAACGTGGTGGTGATGCACCGTACCCACCTTGCCATCGGTTAAAGAGTTAGTGTGATTGTTTGCATTGGAGTGAATTGATGAACGCCCCCGAAAAAAAAGCTGCACAGGTATTGTTTCAGACAGCACCGCATTTCCCCATCTACATGGATTATTCGGCGACGACGCCGGTCGATCCGCGCGTCGCCGATCTGATGATCCCGTACCTGCGCGAACAGTTCGGCAATCCGGCGTCGCGCAGCCACATGTATGGCTGGACCGCGGAAAAAGCGGTCGAGGAAGCGCGCGGCCATGTCGCTGCGCTGGTCAACGCGGATCCGCGTGAAATCATCTGGACTTCCGGCGCGACCGAAAGCAACAATCTGGCGATCAAAGGCGCTGCCCAGTTCTACAAGACGCGCGGCAAGCACATCATCACCGTCAAGACCGAGCATAAGGCAGTGCTCGACACGGTGCGCGAACTGGAGCGGGTCGGCTTCGAGGCGACTTACCTGGAGCCGCAGGACAATGGCCTGATCACGATCGAACAATTGGCTGCGGCGATCCGCCCGGACACGATCCTGGTCTCGGTCATGCTGGTTAATAATGAAATCGGCGTGATCCAGCCGATCGACGAGATTGGCGAGCTGTGCCGTTCGAAAGGCATCATTTTCCATTGCGACGCCGCGCAGGCGACCGGCAAGCTGCCCATCGACCTTGAAAAAAGCAAGGTCGATCTGATGACCTTCACCGCGCACAAGACCTATGGCCCGAAAGGTATCGGTGCTCTGTACGTGCGGCGCAAGCCGCGCATCCGCATCGAAGCGCAAATGCACGGCGGCGGCCACGAGCGCGGCCTGCGTTCGGGCACGTTGCCGACGCACCAGATCGTCGGCATGGGTGAAGCCTTCCGCCTCGCCAAGGTAGAGATGGACCAGGAAATCACGCGCATCAAGGCGCTGCGCGATCGCCTGGCTGCTGGCTTGCAGCAGATCGAGGAAGTCTATATCAACGGCGACATGGAGCATCGCGTGCCGCATAACCTGAACGTCAGCTTCAACTATGTCGAAGGCGAATCGCTGATCATGGCGATCAAGGACCTGGCGGTATCGTCCGGTTCCGCCTGTACGTCGGCCAGCCTGGAGCCGTCGTACGTGCTGCGCGCGCTGGGCCGCAGCGACGAATTGGCGCACAGCTCGATCCGCTTCACGATCGGGCGCTTTTCGACCGAGGCCGAGATCGACTTCGCGATCGAATTGCTGAAGGCCAAGGTATCGAAATTGCGCGACCTGTCGCCGCTGTGGGACATGTTCAAGGAAGGGATCGACATCAATTCGATCCAATGGGCGGCGCACTGACGCCAGCGTCGATAGCAATACTTTCATGGCGCCGTCGGTGGCGGGGCCCGGTTTTAATTTAGGAGCATCAAAATGGCTTACTCGGACAAAGTGTTGGATCATTACGAAAACCCGCGCAACGTGGGCGCCTTCGACAAGGGCGACGACTCGATCGGCACCGGCATGGTCGGCGCGCCCGCTTGCGGCGACGTCATGAAGCTGCAGATCAAGGTTGGCGCTGATGGCTTGATCGAGGATGCGAAATTCAAGACCTACGGTTGCGGTTCGGCCATCGCGTCGAGTTCTTTGGTGACCGAATGGGTCAAGGGCAAGACGCTGGATCAGGCGCTGTCGATCAAGAATACGCAGATCGCCGAAGAACTGGCGTTGCCGCCGGTGAAGATCCATTGCTCGATCCTGGCCGAAGATGCGATCAAGGCGGCGGTGCTCGATTACAAGACCCGCCATCCGGTCGCGACCGCCTGAGTCCCAAGTCGTTGCGCAGCCTCGTCGAGGCCGGCAGCGCTTAATAAATCCCATCCCCGGTCGGGGCTGGGAGCGGAGAAACAAATGGCAATCACACTGACCGAAAAAGCGGCCAAACACATCAATCGCTACATCGAACGCCGCGGCAAGGGCGTGGGACTGCGTTTTGGGGTGCGTACCACCGGCTGTTCGGGCCTTGCCTACAAGCTCGAATATGTCGATGAAGCGCAAACCGAAGACAATGTCTTCGAATCGCACGGCGTCAAGGTATTCGTCGATCCGAAGAGCCTGCCGTATCTGGATGGTACCGAGCTCGATTTCGGGCGCGAGGGCTTGAACGAAGGCTTCAAGTTCAACAATCCGAACCTGAAGGATGCGTGCGGCTGCGGCGAGAGTTTTCGCATCTGACGCTGCACATTGACGCCAGATTCACCATCGTCCGGGCTTGAACGCTCCCGCTGTCGCCCCGGACAACACCACATGCCATGCAAAATCATTTTGAACTATTCCAGTTGCCGCAGCAATTCGACATCGACGCAGCAAAGCTGGACGCGGCTTACCGCGAAGTGCAAGGTCAGGTTCATCCAGACCGGTTCGTCAATGCCGGGGACGCTGAAAAGCGGGTTGCGATGCAATGGGCGACGCGCGCCAACGAAGCGTATCAAACGCTGAAGAATCCGCAAAAGCGGGCCCGCTACCTGTGCGAACAGCACGGCGTCGACCTGCAGACCGAATCGAACACCGCGATGCCGATGGCGTTCCTGATGCAGCAGATGGAATGGCGCGAAGCGCTCGGCGAGGCGCGCGCCAGCAAGGATGTCGCTGCGCTCAATGCGCTGGAGCAGCAATTGCAGCGCGAGCGCAAGCAGCGCCTGCTGCAGGTCGGCGCGCAGCTCGATGCGATGGACTTCGCGTCGGCCGCGCAGGGCGTGCGCGCGCTGATGTTCCTTGAGAAATTCGGCGAAGAGGTCAGATTCGCCTTCGAGGCGATCGAAGCGTAGAGGCTGCTTTGCAGTTGCGTTTGCGTTTTACAGTCAACATAAAAAACAGGTTTCCCAGATGGCACTTCTGCAAATTTCCGAACCGGGCATGTCGACCGCCCCGCATCAGCACAGGCTGGCGGTCGGCATCGATCTCGGCACCACCAATTCGCTGGTCGCCACAGTGCGCAGCAGCATCGCCGAAGTCTTGAACGACGAAGAAGGGCGCTCCTTGCTGCCATCGGTGGTGCGCTACCTGCCGAACGGCTACGCCAACATCGGCTACAAGGCGCAGGCGGCGCAGACGCTGGACCCGAAGAACACGATCGTGTCGGTCAAGCGCTTCATGGGGCGCGGCCTGCACGACATCGCCTATGCCGAAAACCTGCCCTACGATTTTCAGGATGGCGGCGGCGAAGGCGGTCACGGCATGGTGCAGTTGAAGACCGTGGCCGGCGTCAAGAGCCCGGTCGAAATCTCGGCCGAGATCCTGGCCACGCTGCGCCAGCGCGCCGAAGATGCGCTGGGCGATGAACTGGTCGGCGCCGTCATCACGGTGCCGGCCTATTTCGACGATGCGCAGCGCCAGGCGACCAAGGATGCGGCCCAGCTGGCCGGCTTGAACGTGCTGCGCCTGCTCAGCGAGCCCACCGCGGCGGCGATCGCTTACGGTCTCGACAATGGTTCCGAAGGCGTCTATGCGGTCTACGACCTGGGCGGCGGCACCTTCGACATCTCGATCCTGAAGCTGACCCGCGGCGTGTTCGAAGTGCTGGCCACCGGCGGCAATTCGGCGCTGGGCGGCGACGATTTCGATCACCGCCTGTTTTGCTGGATCATCGAGCAAGCCGGGCTGGCGCCGTTGTCCGACCAGGATACGGCGATCCTGATGGTGAAAGCGCGCGAAATCAAGGAATTGCTGTCGACTAAGACAGAAACCAGCATCGATGCGGTACTCAATTCGGGCGAGGAAGTGCATTTGCGCATCAGCGCGGCCACGCTGGTCGCGTTGACGCAGCACCTGGTCGCAAAGACGATGACGTCGATCAAGAAGGCGTTGCGCGACGCCAGCCTGGATGCCGACGATATCGATGGCGTCGTCATGGTCGGGGGCGCGACGCGCATGCCGCACGTGCAGCGCGCCGTCAGCGAATTTTTCCACTCCACGCCGCTGGCCAATATCGATCCCGACAAGGTGGTCGCGCTGGGCGCGGCGATCCAGGCCAATTTGCTGGCTGGCAATCGCGCGCCCGGCGACGACTGGCTGCTGCTGGACGTGATCCCGCTCTCGTTGGGCATCGAGACGATGGGCGGCCTGGTCGAGAAGATCATTCCCCGCAATTCGACGATTCCTTGCGCGCGCGCGCAGGAATTCACGACCTTCAAGGACGGCCAGACGGCGCTTGCGGTGCACGTGCTGCAAGGCGAGCGCGAACTGGTCGCCGATTGCCGCTCGCTGGCCCGTTTCGAGCTGCGCGGCATTCCGCCGATGGTGGCTGGTGCGGCGCGCATCCGCATCACTTACCAGGTCGACGCCGACGGCTTGCTGTCGGTCTCGGCGCGCGAACTGCGCTCGAATGTCGAAGCGTCGATCAGCGTCAAGCCGGCCTATGGTCTGGCCGATGACGCGATCGCGCGCATGCTGCAAGATTCCTATGCCTCGGCCGATGTCGACATGGTCGCGCGCGCGCTGCGCGAAGAGCAGGTCGAGGCCGAGCGCATGTTGCTGGCGACCCAGTCGGCGCTGGATCAGGATGGCGCCTTGCTGTCCCTTGAAGAGCGCGCCGCTGTCGACTTGTTGATGCAACAGGCGCGCGCTGCCCATGCGCTCTCAAGCACCGGCGAACTCGATCACCATGGCTTGAAGCTGGCCGTCGAAGCGCTTGCGCTCGGTACTGAAGAATTTGCATCGCGCCGGATGGACCGCAGCGTGCGCAGCGCACTGGCCGGCAAGACGCTGGACCAGGTCATTTAAGCGTTCGCAGCCATTCCCACACTTACATTGTAAATAAAATCACCATGCCCCAAATCGTATTCCTGCCCCACCCAAAATTGTGCCCCGAAGGCGCCGTCATCGATGCGCCCTCCGGCAAGTCGCTGTGCGATATCATGTTGGAAAACCACATCGAGATCGAGCATGCATGCGAGAAATCGTGTGCCTGCACCACTTGCCACGTGCTGGTGCGCGAAGGCTTCGCCTCGCTGACCGAGGCCGGAGAAACCGAGGAAGACTTGCTCGACAAGGCCTGGGGCCTGGAAGCGGTGTCGCGCCTGTCGTGCCAGTCGATCGTCGGCGATGTCGACCTGGTCATCGAAATCCCGAAATACACGATCAATCAGGTCAGCGAAGGCAGCCACTGATGTTTCACGTATGCACCGGGAGCGCAGCATGAAATGGACTGACGTCAGCGCCATCGCCGAAGCCTTGTACGACAAATATCCGGACATCGATCCCTTGACGCTCCGCTTCGTCGACCTGCACAATTGGGTCATCGAACTGGACGGCTTCGACGACGATCATGGCCGCGGCGGCGAAAAAGTGCTGGAAGCGATACAAATGGCGTGGATCGATGAAGCGCGCTGAACGGGCGCCGAAGGCGGCCAAGGCACTACCCGCAGTTGCCATCCCCGTGGCCACGACCACCGAGCAACATCCCGACATCCGGCCGGGCCAGTCGATCGCGTTGCTGCAGGAGTTGCACATCCTGACGCGCGACGGCAAGTTGAACCAGGATAGCCGACGCAAGCTGAAACAGGTCTATCACCTGGTGCAATTCATCGAGCCGCTGCTGGAGCAAGTGCTGCAGGATCACGCGGGCGTCACGCTGGTCGATCACGGCGCCGGCAAGTCGTATCTCGGCTTCATCCTGTACGACCTGCTTTTCAAGAATTTGCAAAATGGCTCGCATATCTATGGCATCGAAACGCGCGATGAGCTGGTGCAAAAGTCGCAAGAGCTGGCGACCAGATTCGCCTTTCCCGGCATGTCATTTTTGAACCTGTCGGTCGCGGCATCGACCGGGTCGACGCTGTTGCCGCAGCAGATCGATGTCGTCACCGCTTTGCACGCCTGTAACACGGCGACCGACGATGCGATCCATTTCGCGCTGACCAAGCGCGCCCGCTTCATCGTGCTGGTGCCGTGCTGCCAGGCCGAAGTGGCCTCGGTGCTGACCAAAAACAAGCGCCAGGCCTTGAAGAACAATGCGTTGATCGGCAATGGGTTAGCCGAGCTGTGGCGCCATCCGCTGCATACGCGCGAATTCGGCAGCCAGATCACCAACGTGCTGCGCTGCCTGCAGCTGGAAGCGCACGGCTACCAGGTCAGCGTAACCGAGCTGGTGGGCTGGGAGCATTCGATGAAGAATGAATTGATCGTCGCCAGCTACAAGAACTTGCCGCGCCAGCGCCCGAGCGAGCGCTTGCAGCAGATGCTGCAGACGCTGGGGCTTGAAGAGATGGGGCAGCGCTTCTTCAGCGAGCAGCTGGCCGGGGCAACAGCCGAGGTGGCGATATGAGCGCCGTCGCCGACAAGGGCGCTACCGAGCGCCTAGCCAAGCGGCTGGCCGACATGCTGCCGTGTTCGCGCCGCGAAGCCGAGCTGTACATCATGGGGGCCTGGGTCAGCGTCGATGGCGAGCTGGTCGAGGAGGCTGGCGCGCGCGTCACGCCGGAGCAAGTCATTGTTCTGTCGCCGAACGCCACGCTGCATGAAATTGCTCCGGTGACGCTGCTGCTGCACAAGCCGGTCGGCTACAGCGCCGGGTTCGATGGTGACGGCAAGCCGGCGTTCACCTGCATCACGCGCGAGACGTTGACGCAGCAATCGGGAGGATTGATCAGCGCCGGCCAGCGCTTCCTGAAGCATCACTTGTCGGGATTGACGCTGACCAATGCGCTCGATCTTGATGCGAGCGGCTTGCTGGTCTACACCCAGGACTTCCGGGTCGCGCGCAAACTCATCGACGAACAAGCCCGACTCGAACAGGAATTCATCGTCGAAGTGTCCGGGGCGATTGCACCTGGCGCACTGGCGCTGCTTAATCATGGCTTGCCGTTCAATGGCAAGCCGCTGGCGCCGATCAAGGCCAGTTGGCAAAATGAAACCAGGCTGCGGATGGCGATCAAGGGCGTGCAGCCGGGCCAGATCGCGCACATGTGCAAAATGGTCGGCTTGACGGTGGTGGCAATGAAGCGGCTGCGCATAGGGCGCATATCGATGGCAGCCTTGCCGGTCGGGCAGTGGCGCTACCTGCAGGGGTTTGAGCGGTTTTAGCGGACTATTTGGCTGCCGGCTGCTTCTTGGGCAACTGGATCAGCCTGGTGCCGAGCAGCTTGTCATGCAGGAATTGCCGGTCCTTGTCGAACAGCGCGCTGGCCGCCCACAGGGCGACGCCAAACACCATCACGGCCAGCTCGGACCAGGTTTTCAGGCTCAACCCATAATTGACCAGCAGCGCGGGCAGGAACCACATCCAGGCCAGCAGGTAGCGTGCAGCGGCGATGCGCGGCGAAATGCGCGCTGCGCCGGGCTTGATCAGCTTGATGCGCCACGTCTTCATCGCCAGCGTCTGGCCTTCGCGGCTCCACGAATGGATGAAATACGCCGCCATCACCAGAAACAGCAGGAATTGGCGCACATGGCGCAAGCTCAACGGGTCATGGCTTTGGGTCACGATATCGAAGATCAGGCCGGCCAGAAAAACCACTGCAAACAAGAGAAACGCCTCATAGACCATCGCGATCATCCGGCGTCCTATGCCGGGTGTCGCGTGCATATCGCGCTTACTGTGCATACCCTGCGGGATGTTGTTCGACGTACTATTTTGCATTGGATGGCGCGCTGTTTACGGTGGGTGGGGAGGCGTCGGGCGCCGAAGCCGAGCCCGATGCCGGCGTCGGCGCTGGCGTAACAACTGCCGCCTGGCCAGGCGCTGTTGCTGGCGCTGGCGTTGGCGTTACAACTGCGGCCGCCGGCGGCCGGGCAGACTGGATCGGAGGCAGCAGCGGCGCCTTGCTCTGGGCCGCCGATGGCAGGTTCGCGACGCGCTTCCTAGAGGGTGCATCGTCTGCAAGTTTCTTTTTTTGTTCTTCCGGCAATTGCTGGTATTGCTCCCACTGCAGCGATTTTTGACCGGGATCGATCCGGGTGCTGCGCGCATAGTTCTCGCGCACGACACGGCGTTGTTCCGGCGTCAATTTGACCCAGTCGCGCATCCGCTGCTGCATCCGTTGCTGCTCGTCCGGCTTCATCGACGAAAAGTGGTTCGCGATTTCCAGCCATTTCTGCTTGCGCAATAATTCCAGCTGGTCCCATTCGCCCGCCAGCGGCGCCAGCGCCTGTTGTTGGACCGGGTTCAAACTGGCCCAGGCCGATTTTGTCATTTTCTCGGCGGCAATGAGGGTCGCCTTGGGCTGCGCCTTGACAGCGGGGGCGGGCGCACTTGGTTCGACTGCGCTGGCACAGGAACAGGCGGCGCCCGTCAGCAAGGCGATTGCGATCAAGCCATTGCGGCTGTTGGTGGAGGCCATGGCTATTGCCCGGATTGAGTCAGGTAGGCGTTGAAGCCGTGATCCAGATAAGCCGACAGCGGCAACTCGTCGGACAATACGGCCACGTCCAGTTCCGCCAGTACGGCGATGTGTTGCTGCTGTTCGAACTGATAGATGCCGACCAGGCCGGCGGCGAGCGCCAGCAGCGGCAGCGCCACGCCGACCCGGCTGATCCACGAAAAAGGTCGCAAAAATGGCTTGGACAGCGCGCGCCCGAAACCATCGCCCGCCCATGCATTTTGCGCGACCAGCGCGGGGGCATGCGGTTTTTTTCGTACCAGTGCGATCTGGCGCGCGGCAGCCAGGCGCTGCGTCGTCGATGGCCGCAAATCGTCCAGCTTTTCATCGAGCGCATGGCGCACTTTGTAAGCAAAGTTGAGATCATCGGTATTCATAACTGTATTCCCTTGGATTTGAGCGATTCGGCGAGGGCATGCGTTGCTCTGGAACAGTGCGTCTTGACGCTGCCCTCGGAGCAACCCATCGCTGCGGCTGTTTCAGCCACATCCATATCCTGCCAATAACGCATGAGGAACGCTTCCCGTTGACGCGGCGGCAGTTTTTGCACTTCCGCGTCGATCACGGCCAGCACTTGCATGCGCTCGACCTTGTCGGCACTCGATTCCGCCGCCTTTGACCCTTGTTCCGCTTCATGGGTGTCGAGCAAGTCGAGATCATCCTGACCGTCCGTAGTGCGGCCGATGTTTGAAAACAGACTGACCCAGGTGTTGCGCACTTTTTCGCGCCTGAAATAATCAAGTATCGTATTTTGCAGTATGCGCTGAAACAGCAGCGGCAGTTCGCCGGCCGGCTTGTCGCCGTATTTTTCTGCCAGTTTGATCATCGCGTCCTGCACGATGTCGAGCGCAGACTCATCCTTGCGCACTGCATACACGGCTTGCTTGAAGGCGCGCCGCTCGACATTTTCGAGAAAATCGGAGAGTTCTTTGTCTGTTGCCATGCGATCTGGAACAAGTTGCGCGAGTTCAGTAGTTGAGGTGGCCCGGGAAGCGAGGGGCATGCCAGCATGCCCGGTTTTGCGAGCAGAGCGCATGCTAGCAAAAAAATGGCTATTGTTGCAGGTTTTTTACACTTTTTACGACAGGAAAAATAAAATTTGGATAATTTGACTTGACCTTCGTGGTGCCAGGCAGTACCGTATGGAACGCTTTGTTCTCCACAAAGCTTTATGGTCTGGTCGCAATCGACACACAAGGTCAACAGCGGCACGACGCGCTTCATATGTAGGCAGTTTGCTCTAACCCGCGCCACAAGCGCGAGAGGCATGCGCCAAGCGCGATGGAAACTCCGGCTGAACGAGTTGCGTAGCGCGACGTTTTGCAGGGCATCGGTATCACTACTAATGTCTGACGAAACGCCGCGACCGCAAAAAAAAGGGACGCAAGAGCACTGTTGCACAGCGTAAGCTTCGTGAGGAAAGAGCATCCGATCAATCTCCAATGGACCTTGAAAGGAATGTTTAATGAATACCGAAACAGCAGTACCGATTACCGGCGCAGAAATACTGGTGCGCTGCCTGGCTGAAGAGGGCGTCGAGCACGTCTTCGGTTACCCGGGCGGATCCGTGTTGTACATCTACGACGCGATTTTCCAGCAAGACAAATTTCAACACATTCTGGTGCGCCACGAGCAAGCTGCGGTGCATGCCGCCGATGCTTATTCGCGCAGTTCGAACAAGGTCGGCGTCGCCCTCGTCACGTCCGGTCCGGGCGTCACCAATGCGGTGACCGGCTTGTCGACTGCGTACATGGATTCGATTCCGATGGTGGTCATTTCGGGCCAGGTGCCCAGCCACGCGATCGGCCAGGATGCCTTCCAGGAATGCGACACGGTCGGCATCACGCGCCCCGTCGTCAAGCATAATTTCCTGGTCAAGGATGTCAAGGATTTGGCGCTGACGATCAAGAAAGCTTTTTTCATCGCCAAGACCGGCCGTCCCGGCCCGGTGCTGATCGATATCCCGAAGGATATCAGCATGCACAAGTGCCTGTTCGATTATCCAAAAGAGATCGAGATGCGCTCCTACAAGCCGGTCGACAAGGGTCATTCCGGACAAATCCGCAAGGCCATGCAATTGCTGCTGCAAGCCGAGCGACCGATGATCTACACCGGCGGCGGCGTGATCCTGGCTAATGCCTCGCCTGAACTGAACCGGCTGGTCGATAAACTTGGCTTTCCGTGCACCAACACCCTGATGGGCTTGGGCGCGTATCGCGCATCGAGCGATCAATATCTGGGTATGCCCGGCATGCACGGCACCTACGAAGCGAACATGGCGATGCAACATTGCGACGTCTTGATCGCGATCGGTGCCCGTTTCGATGACCGCGTGATCGGCAACCCGAAGCATTTTGCATCGCACCCGCGCAAGATCATCCACATCGACATCGACCCGTCGTCGATTTCGAAACGCGTCAAGGTCGACATTCCGATCGTCGGCAACGTCAAGGATGTGCTGATCGAATTCCTGGCCCAGCTGGACGCCTTTGACGCGAAGGTGAATGCGGCGCCATTGAAGCAATGGTGGAAGCAGATCACCGAATGGCGCGGCATCGACTGCCTGAAGTACGCCACGTCGGACCTGGTCATCAAGCCGCAGTCCGTCGTCGAAAAGGTGTTTCAGTTGACCAAGGGCGACGCCTTCATCACATCCGATGTCGGCCAGCACCAGATGTGGGCAGCCCAATACTACCGCTTCGACAAGCCGCGGCGCTGGATCAATTCCGGCGGCCTGGGCACGATGGGCGTTGGCTTGCCGTACGCGATGGGCGTGCAGATGGCGAACCCGGATGCGACGGTGGCGTGCATCACGGGCGAAGGCTCGATCCAGATGTGCATACAGGAGCTTGCGACCTGCAAGCAATATCATCTGACGCCGAAAATCATCATGCTCAACAACCGTTTTCTCGGCATGGTGCGCCAGTGGCAACAGATCGACTACGGCGGACGCTATTCCGAGTCGTACATGGATTCGCTGCCTAACTTTGAAAAACTGGCCGAAGCGTATGGCCACGTCGGCATGAAGATCGAAAAACCGGGCGACGTCGATGGCGCCCTGAAAGAAGCGTTCGCAATGAAAGACAGGCTGGTATTCATGAACTTCATCACCGACCAGTCGGAAAACGTCTGGCCGATGGTCAAGGCGGGCAAGGGTCTCTCTGAAATGCTGCTTGGTTCGGAGGACTTATGAGGCACATTATTTCCGTCTTGCTGGAAAATGAAGCGGGTGCCTTGTCGCGCGTCGTCGGCCTGTTTTCGGCCCGCGGTTACAACATCGAAACGCTGACCGTGGCGCCGACCGAAGATGCGACGCTGTCGCGCATGACGATCGCCACCAACGGCTCGGACGATGTCATCGAGCAAATCACGAAGCACCTGAACCGCCTGATCGAAGTCGTCAAGGTAGTCGATCTGACCGAGGGGGCGCACATCGAGCGCGAATTGATGTTGATCAAGGTGCGGGCGGTGGGCAAGGAGCGCGAAGAAATGAAGCGTACCGCAGACATCTTCCGCGGCCGCATCATCGACGTCACCGAAAAGACGTACACGATCGAACTGACCGGCAACAAGGTCAAGCTCGACGCCTTCATCGAATCGATCGACCGCACTTCGATCCTGGAAACCGTGCGTACAGGCGGTTCCGGCATCGGGCGCGGCGAACGCATCCTGAAGGTTTAAGCAGCACGCATCTACGCAACGCACGCAACGCCCGTAACTCAAGCAGCGCGCTTTACACACCCATACAAAATACTAGGATTATCATGAACGTTTTTTACGACAAAGATTGCGACCTGTCCCTCATCGCCGGCAAGAAAGTGGCCATCATCGGCTACGGTTCGCAAGGCCATGCCCACGCGCAAAATCTGAACGATTCCGGCATCGACGTGACAGTCGGCCTGCGCAAGGATGGCGCATCGTGGAACAAGGCCAAGAACGCCGGCTTGAAAGTGGCGGAAGTGAACGACGCGGTGAAGGCTGCCGATGTCATCATGATCTTGTTGCCTGATGAAAATATCGCTCAGGTGTACAATGAAAACGTCGCACCGCACGCGAAGCAAGGCGCCGTGCTGGCGTTTGCCCATGGTTTCAACGTGCATTACGGCCAGGTCGTGCCACGCTTTGATCTCGACGTCATCATGATCGCGCCAAAAGCACCAGGCCACACCGTGCGCGGCACCTACGCGCAAGGCGGCGGCGTGCCGCACCTGATCGCCGTCTATCAGGATAAATCCGGCGTAGCGCGCGACATCGCCTTGTCGTATGCGATGGCCAATGGCGGCGGCCGCGCCGGCATCATCGAAACCAACTTCCGCGAAGAAACCGAAACCGACTTGTTCGGCGAGCAAGCCGTGCTGTGCGGCGGCGCGGTCGAGCTGATCAAGGCTGGCTTCGAAACGCTGGTCGAGGGCGGTTACGCTCCGGAAATGGCGTACTTCGAATGCCTGCACGAATTGAAGCTGATCGTCGACCTGATCTATGAAGGCGGCATCGCCAACATGAATTACTCGATCTCCAACAACGCCGAATACGGCGAATACGTGACCGGCCCGAAAATCGTCACCGAAGACACGAAAAACGCGATGCGCCAGTGCCTGAAGGACATCCAGACCGGCGAATACGCGAAGAGCTTCATCCTGGAAAACAAGGCTGGCGCACCGACCTTGATCTCCCGTCGCCGCCTGACGTCCGAGCATCAGATCGAAGAAGTGGGCAGCAAGCTGCGCGCGATGATGCCTTGGATCGCGAAGAACAAGCTGGTCGATCAGTCGAAGAACTAAGCAAGTTTATCAAGAAAGCAAGCAAGTTCAGCCCGAATCAAGCGCGATTTGGGTTAAAGTTGAAGCGAAGGCCGGTACCCCTGGCTTGCGCGTGAAATGGGGCATGTTTGCCCCATTTTCTTTTTCAACCGGAGACCCTGCATGAACCTAGCAAGCACCATTTTCCTGGCCTCAGTTGCCTCAGTTTCCTTTACTGCGCAAGCCCAAGCCGTTGCCGAAACCCCCTTCATGCCGACCTCCGGCACTGTCGTCATTGTGCCCGCCTACGGTGAAGTCAAGCATGTCAACGATCAGGTCGTGGCCACGTTGGCGATCGAAGAGCAGGACAAGGACAAGCAAGCCGCAGCCTCGCGCGTGAATCAAAAAATGAAGCAAGGCATCGCGATCATCAAGCAAGCCGATCCGCAGGCGACGCTGAAGACCGAGGGCTATTACACCTATCCGGTCTATCCGGAGCCGCGTCCGCTGGCCGACAGTGCGCCCGCGAAGGCGCGCGTCGCCACCAGTTGGCGTGTCGGCCAGTATTTGCAGCTAACCACGACCAACCTGGCCGCATTGCCGAAAACCGTCGCCGCAGCGCAGCGCCTGCTGACGTTGAATGGCTTGCAGTTCGGCTTGTCGCCGGCCACCACCAGAAAACTCGACGATGAGCGCATCGCCGTCACCTATCAAAACTTGCATCAGCGCATGAGTTCGATCGCCCGTGCGATGGGGCGTAAAGTCAGCGATGCGGTGCTTGATACGGTCGACTTCGAAGGATCTGGCGCCTATGCCCAGCAAGACAGCACTGCCTCGGCGTCGATGATGCGCAGCGCGATGATGAAGGGTGAATCGGCGCAGGTGGAGGAGCCGAGTTTCGAACCGGGCGAGACTACATTGCAGATGCGTCTGGTTGGCAAGGTCAAGTTCAGGTAGGGTTGCCCCTT
>Ga0326735_1000122_pt1 | contig 16418 bp, 16 predicted proteins | sample 37_GP2_1092_FD_207945 | JGI IMG/M metagenome (GOLD analysis project Ga0326735, IMG submission 207945) | Glacier ice microbial communities from Ngari, Tibet, China - 37_GP2_109.2 | ecosystem: Environmental > Aquatic > Freshwater > Ice > Glacier | place: China: Ngari, Tibet | collected 2018-07-31
CTGGGTGCCGGCCCATACGGTGCAGCTGTCGGCCTTGAGGTCGACGACGCAGTTGAGCGGTTCCATCGGTGCGTGCGCCAGGTAGGGAAATTCATACACGGCCGAGATTTTGCGCGCCGCCGAGGCCAGCTTGGAGACGTCGGCCTCGATCGCCTTGGCGCCCGGCGTTGTCGCCAGCGCGGCGAAGTCGGCCATCTGTTTGGCGCTGCTGACTTTTTCGACGCTGCCGGCGTCCCAGTCGATCGTCAGCGCCTCGCGCCCCTGTTTCGCCGGCCAGTAGCCGTCGGCGATCACGGCCACGCCGCGCCCGCCCCGGTCAAGCGGCACTTCCAGCACGGCGATCACGCCGCGGATGGCTTTCGCCTTGGTGGCGTCGAAGCGGGCGACTTTGGCGCCGAACACCGGTGGCCTGGCCACCACCGCCACCTTGGTACCCAGCGGCATGAAGTCGATGCCGAACTGCTGCTTGCCGTTCGACTTGGCGCGCGCATCGATGCGCCTGGTCGGTTTGCCGATGATGGTGAAGTTTTTGGCGTCCTTCAACGTCACGGCTGCCGGCATCGGCTGCTGCATGGCGGCGTCGGCAAGGACGCCGTAGCTGGCCTTCTGGCCGGCCGGCCCCATCACGAAGCCCTTCGAGGTGGTGCACTGTTCGGGCTTGACCTTCCACTGCTCGGCCGCAGCTGCCACCAGCATCGCGCGCGCGCGGGCGCCGATTTCGCGGTACTGCACGTACGAGTGGGCGATGGTGCCCGAGCCGCCCGTCATCTGCATGCCGAAGGCCGGGTCCTTGTAGACGTCGGCGGCCGGCGCCAGTGCGCCGCGCATCTGCGACCAGTTGCAGTCGAGCTCCTCGGCGATTAGCATCGGCAGCGACGTGTGCACGCCCTGGCCGAACTCGAGCCGGTTGACCATCACCGTCACGGTGTTGTCAGGCGCAATGCGCAAAAAGGCGTTCGGCGCGTAGCTCGGCTTGGGAGCGTCGGCGGCGGCGGCAAACTTGTGCGCGCCGGGCATGAAGAAGCCTAGCACCAGGCCGCCGCCGGCAGCCGCGCCGGCCTTGATGAAACCGCGGCGCGACAGGCCGCCCTCGCTTGGGCGCGCAAGCGCCTCGGGATTGATCCATTCGATACGCATGATGTTCCTCAGGCCAGTGTCTTCGCCGCGTCCTTGATGGCCGCGCGGATCCGTTGATAGGTGCCGCAACGGCAGATGTTGCCGCTCATTGCGCCGTCGATGTCGGCGTCGCTGGGCGCCCTGTTGGTGCGCAGCAGCGCCGTCGCACTCATCACCTGGCCGCTCTGGCAGTAGCCGCACTGCGGCACGTCGTGCCTGACCCAGGCATCCTGCACCGCGCGGCCGACCTTGTCCGCGTCCATCGCTTCGATGGTGGTGATCTTCTTGCCGGCGGCGGCCGATATCGGCGTGATGCAGGAGCGGATCGCAGCGCCGTCCAGGTGCACCGTGCAGGCGCCGCACAGGGCCGCGCCGCAGCCGAACTTGGTGCCCGTCATATTGAGGTTGTCGCGCAGCGCCCACAGGATCGGCGTCGCTGCATCGGCGTCGACCTGCATGTCGCGGCCGTTGATATTGAGTGTGACCATGTGCTGCCCTTCGTTTTGGTGCTGCGTGGTTTTTATCGTCGGTGCAGCTTTAGTGCTGCGTTGTCAGCTTACTGCAGACTGGACAGTTTCGCTTCGAGCGTCTTGGTGTCGACCGCGCCCGGGATGCGGCTGCCGTCGGCAAAAAAGATCGCCGGGGTGCCCTGGATGCGCAGCTTCTGGCCCAGCGCCAGCACCTTGTCGTTCGGCGTCGTGGCGCACGACGCTGGCGCGGCAGGCGCCGCTTTGCCGGCAATCATCCAGTCTTCCAGGGCCTTGACGCGATCCGGGGCGCACCAGATGTTCTTCGACTTGACGAACGAGTCTTCCGACAGGATGTTGTAGAGGAAGGTGTAGATGGTGACGTTGTCGACATCCTTCAGCGTCGCCTGGCGCAGCCGCTTGCAGTAGCCGCAATTCGGGTCTTCGAACACGGCGATCACGCGCTTGCCGTCGCCTTTTACCTGCTTGAGCGCCAATTCGAGCGGCAGGTCGGAGAACTTGATCTTGTTGATCTCGTCAATGCGCTCCTTGGTCAGGTCTTGCGACGTCTTGGCGTTGTAGACGTGGCCGATGAACAGGTATTCGCCCTTTTTGTCGGTGTACAAAATGTCGCCGGCGGCGCGCACTTCGTACAGGCCGGCGTATGGCGTCTCCTTGACCGAGTCGATTTTGACCCCGGGGCCGAGGCGCGGCTCGACGACCTTCTTGATGCTCGCTTCAACCGGCGACTCGGCGCCGGCGCAAGCGGACATCAACGCGCTTGCCAGCAGCAGCGCAATGTGTGATTTACCCATTATTTCTCCGTGTTCCTGATGTGTTCATGACGTGTGCAGTATAAAAATGCGTGCTTGCCCTACTTGCCCAGCGCGTGGGCCATCAGGCGACGCTTGAGCGCGGGCAACTTATCCAGCAAGTTTAGCCCCAAATTGCGCACGGCGCGCACCGGCTCGAGATCGGTGCCGAACAGGCGCGCCAAACCATCGGTGGCCAGCTGCATCAGCAGCACGTCTTCCCTGCGCGCGCGGGCGTAACGCGCCAGCACGCGTTCGTCGCCGATGCCGCGGTGTGGTTCGCGCGCACCAACCGTCTCGAGCAGCTGGGCGACGTCGGCAAACCCCAGGTTCATGCCGTGGCCGGCCAGCGGATGCACCACGTGGGCGGCGTCGCCCACCAGCGCCACGCGCGGCGCGGTGATCGCGTGCGGGCGGATCAGCGCCAGCGCCACGTCCTTGACCGTTTCGGGCACCAGCGGGCGCAAGGGGCCCAGCTTGTCCTCGCACAGCACCGCCAGGCGCACCGCCATTTCGCTCAGCGTCTCGCGCATCAGCGTATCGGCCAGCGTGTCGGGCGCCGACCACACCAGCGAGACCCGGTCGCCCGGCAGCGGCAGCAGCGCGACGATGCCTTCGTGGCCGGTAAACCACTGGTGGGCGACGCCGTGGTGCGGCCTGGCGCAGCTGAAATTGGTGACCACTGCGCGCTGATGATAGGAGCGGTAATCGAGGCCGATGTCGCACTGCCCGCGCACCCACGACTGGCCGCCGTCGGCGCCCACCACCAGGCGCGTGTCGATGACGGCGCCGCCGTCGAGGGTGACGCTGGCGCCGTCGTCGCCCGTGTGCAGGGCACAAGCGCGGCCGCTAATGATGGTGACGTTGGCGGCGAAGTTAAGGGCGGCGTCGAGCGCCTGGTTCAGGTTGCGGTCCTCGACGATCCACGCCAGCGCGCCGACGTGGGCGCCGAAGGCATCAAAGGCCAGGTCGCCCGGCTGCTTGCCGTCGCCGTTGATTACCATCGACTCGACCGCCTGCACCCGCGTGGCATCGAGCGCGCCCCACACCTTCAGCGACGCCAGCAGCGTGTGAGCCGTGTGATTGAGGGCGTACACCCGCACATCCCACGGCTGCCCGGCGCCAGCTTGCAGCGGCGCCAGCGGCAGCGGCGACGCTTCGCTTGCGGCGGGAACCAGCAAGGTGACACGATGGCCGGCCTGGGCGAACCCGAGCGCGGTGGTTTTGGCGATCGCGCCGTTTCCGACGACGCAAACATCGCTGTCGTGGCGCGCGGTGGAGGAAGGTTGGCTGTTCATCCAAAGCATTATAGCGGTATGAAAGGCGACAGTTTTGCCTGCCATCGCAGCAATTTGTTTGCAAAATCGTCAGCCACACTTGCCAACCTGCTTCGGGGTGTCTATAATCATGCCTCTTGGCCTGGTAGCTCAGTCGGTAGAGCAGAGGATTGAAAATCCTTGTGTCGGTGGTTCGATTCCGCCCCGGGCCACCAAGAACAGTGTTCACGCAACGCCCACTCAAGTAAGTGGGCGTTGTCGTTTCTGGGGTTCGAAGTTTTCGTGTCCGGTCTATTTCCGACTCGCTTAACCGGAACAGCCATCTCACCAAGTCGCCCAATCTTGGTCAGCATGTGCTGGCTAACGCCTGCACGCGCCTCCGGCCGAGCACGAAAAGCCCTGCTGCCAACAACGCGTACGACGCCGGTTCCGGTATGGCACTCACGACCTGGACAGAAAAGCTGGTTGCCTTGCCACCCATCGGCCAGAAGCCGGGCGCATCAGGGTTGGAAGGGTATGCATTGATCCCGAAAAAACCGCTGGTGATGCCACCAACGTCGCGCATGGTCGGCGCCCCACCGGGGCCAGGCGTGCCTGTCGGCGCATATCCGGTTTGCCAGAAGTGCAGATTGTCCAGTCCGACCTCATGAAGATACGCATCTCCGTATCGAACGGCGTATAGACGTTTGCCGATGTACTTCCGCTGCCGGTGTAGTGGTACGTCATGCTCCCGATTTTGAACTCGACGAGCACTTGGCTGCTCTGGTCCGTTACCCATTCACCGCGGCCGGGTAAGTCCGCGACAGGGTCAAAGGTCGAACACATAGCCATTATCTGGTATACCGATCCAGTATAAGCATGCACGATGCCGATGGCGCACGCAACGTGAAGCTGTTGCGCGCGAACGCTCCAGCAGCAGTCAGACAGCGGCGCCTGCTGGCGATCATTGCGAGTGTCCGGCAAACCCGAGGCGATCAAACCTCATTCTTTCCTTTCCCTGAATTCACCATCAATCACCGTGCCGTTGGTGCTTTTGAAAGGGTTTCGGCCAAGGAATTTGAAGACAGACGATAGCATCCGATCGAAAATCGCTCGCCTCAACCAAGGGTATGTGAGAAGAAAAGCCGTAGCGAAACCCGTGAACAGTGCGGGCACGTCATCGCCTCGCGACAGGAAGTGCAACAAGCAGAGTGCGAGTATGCCAAGGATGAGTGGTCGACGGGCAGGTTTGGGTAACAGGCCAACGATGTGCAGCTTACCTTTCCTTATCCAAGGAAATCTTGCAAAAAAACCGCCAAGAAGCAGTCCTGCCATGACCCGACCTGTGCCAAGATAATCGGCCAAAACCCCGACGACAAGGAAACCGGTGTAGGTCATCGTGCTGGCCAAAGCTGCCAGCACTAATAATGCAACAGCGATCGTTAGCTTTGGCATACGCATCGCCGCAATGACTAAAAAACGTAGGATTTTTGTACTCCGGCAAATGGACATTGGAAGGCTATCGCAAATTTTAACAGCACTCTCCCTGTCAGGGCTTTTCAATCAGTACCGGGTAAAGCGCGGCGCGAGTGATTGGTTCCAGGTCTGGTAGCACATTACCAGTCACACGGCTGTTTGCCAAGAACAAGGTTCCAACGACGCGCAGTATGCCGTCCGCCTCGACGGCAGCGACTGCCAGTTCCCCCGGTCGCGTGTAACGGCCTGCAAGCGCCTGGATATTGACCTCATGAGTAACCATGACAATGTTGCCCCTGCCCATGGGGGACCGCAGGTACGCACGCACGTCGCGCAGTTTGCGCTGCCTGGCGTCTGCTTGATCAAGGAACATGGAATCGAGCATCGGCGCAGGCTCGGCGCGTCCGAATGCCAGCCGCGCAGTATCGAGACAGCGGCACCAGCGACTGGACAATACAGTTGCAACCGGAATGCCATTTTTTTGAAACCGTTCGCCTATGTGCATGGCATCCATGCGCCCTGCTTCCGACAGGTTGCGCTGCGTGGCGCACTGCCCCAGTTCGAACTCGGCCGGATCGCCAATGCCGGCCACAGTCCTTGCATGGCGCATCAGGATGACATGCCCGCCGCGACGCAGGAGACGCCACAATTGCGCACTGCCGTCAGCGGCCACAGCCAGCGTAGGCACGCCCATCAGAGTCAACAAACCAAAGCATGATCGCCGTTTCATATTGCCGCCTCAGTGTGGGTAGCCGCGCAGGATAACGCGACGTTGCATCGATTTTTCAGGCACCAGAACCATATTGGTGTTGACAGCTGGCAAACGACATGGCCATCGAAAACTATCGGCAAGCCGTGCGGATCAACCCGGGCAACCGGATCGCGCACGAGTTTCTCGGCCCGGCGTTGCTCGATTACGGTCGTTTTGCCGACGCCACGCGCAGTTTGCGACGCGCCGTTCAACCTGATGCTCCTCGGCCCCCTGGCCGATGACGGCCCGCTGACGTACGAGGCCGGCGACGTGCGCATTCTCGGCCAGACCATGGGCCGCATGGCAGTATCGGTGGCAAGGCAGGCTTCCACGGCGTGGCGCAGGCAACCCTGTCGGAATGGCCGGGCAAACAAGCCCGGCAACCAGTCACGTTACCCCTACAGCCTGCCGATCGAGTTTGCCAGTTGGCGCGGCGTGAGCAGCGCCGGCATCATGCTCCAGCGGTCGTAGGCTTCATTACCAAAGCGAATCATCCCGGTATGTTGGGACAGGTCGCCATCGACCTGCGGATCGCGGTCAAAAAAGCCCAGTTTGCGCCGGATGGCATCCATGTCGCGATGTGCGCCCGTCAAAAACGTCCAGCCCGGTTTAACGCCGTACATTTTTGCGTACGCACGCAACGCGGCCGGGCTATCCATGTCCGGTCGCAGCGTGAGCGAGTAAAAGAAAATATCGCGGCCCACGCGCTCGCCCAGCAGTGTCTGCACCTGCAGCAAATTGGCCGTATTGGGCGGACAGATGTTGGCGCAGACGGTATACATCATGTTGAAGACAACAATTTTGTTGCCTTTCACCACGTCGTCGTAAAAATGCACCTGCCTGCCGTCGTGCGTCTGCAACAGCGCATTAGGAAAATACCCGGCACGCGGGCCGGCGCTTGCAGGCCTGCTTGCGCTGACCAAGGCAGGAAACGCTGCCACCCCGGCCAGCGCCGTTTTGAAGATCATTCGTTTGTTTGCCATCGCATCTACTCCCCTTCATCCATGGTCATCGCTGAAATTTCATGGGAATAACACTGCCATAAGTGCGCGCAACCGCTTACGGCACCACATCGAAGCGGATCATCATGGCGTGATCCTCATGCGCGTGTTGATGGCAATGCATCATGTACTTGCCGGTGAAGTCCCGGAACCGGACCAGTACTTCCACCCGCCACCCTGGCAACAACGAGATGACGTCCTTGCGGCCGGCCCACTCGGGCGGAGGCGCCTTGCCATTGATGGACAGCACCCAGAAGTCTTCCAGGTGGATATGGACCGGGTGGGCCCAGCCGCCACCGGCTTCCAGTTCCCAGATTTCCGAGACACCCTGCTTGATGACGGCATCGACCCGTTCCGGATCAAAGAACTTGCCGTTGATCGACCATTGGCCGTTATTCCTTTCAAACTTCCATGCTCTCCTTCTGGCGCCGACAAGGCTCGCGCGCGGACCTTGCGGACGCAGCACTGCCGGGATCACGCTGTTGTCGGCCGTGCGCTCGCCCACCTCGATGCGCATCATGCGGATGCCGGGATAAAGCCGCTCGTCGCGCGGCTTTCTCGGATCGTCCTGCGCGATCCGGTTCACCAGGTACAGCACCGTGCCTGGCGCGTAGCGGGAAAAGTCGACGATGATGTCCGCACGTTCGCCCATCCCCACCAGGATTTTCTTGAGCGTCAACGGGCGCCCCAACAAGTTGCCGTCGCTGGCGATGAACGTGAAGTCGTGATTGAGGTCGCGCTCGTCGGTCAGGCATATTTCAAAATAGCGCGCCATGCTGCCGTTGAGAAGACGGAAACGGTACTTGCGCCCCTCCACGCGAAAGTACGGCTGGACTTTCCCATTGATCAGAAAATGGTTGCCCAGGAACCCCTCGTTATCGAACTGGTCAAAAAAAAGATTGCCGCCGGAATCAAATTTCTTATCCTGGAGAAGCATGGGAATGTCATACCGGCCCACTCCGCTCGGCAAGCGCAAACCGCTCGTCTCATCACCCGTGTCGAGCGGGTCGAACAGCAGATAAAAACCGGCGAGGCCCTTGTACACATTTGCCGCCGTAAACTCGTCGCGATGGTCGTGATACCAAAAAGTGTTGGTGATCTCGCGCATGTCCCCGGCGTGGGGGTAATTGGGATAGTGATAGTCGTAGAACGCGCCCGGGTAGCGCAATGTTGCCCCCGCCTTGCGCGGGCTGAAATAATCATTGGCAAAGCCATCGGATGCCGGCCCCACATGGCCACTGTGCAAATGGGTGGAGATTTCGGGCGAACCGAAACCGACATGGTCAAGCGGCAGCTGATTACGAAACCGCACCAGCGTCGGCGTGTTGACGCGCCCGACGAATGTCGGGCCCGGGAGCAAGCCGTCATAACCCCATATCTGTTCTATGGGTAATTGCGTGTGAAACCGATGGGGCGCCGCCCGCACATTGACTTCGTAGGAAACCTGGGGCGGAAAATCTTCGAACCGCTGGTGCGGATCACGGCCGGCTTCGCCGTCAACGGGCAACTTGCCCGGAAGTGGCGTCAAGGTCGTCGGCGCCTTGACCCGCGGTATCGGCAGCGGGTCGAGAAAAGGCTGCAGGTAAGGCGCGGCAAACGACGTACCAGCAGCGGTGGCATCGCTGGCCTGGTAGGAAAACAAGCCATATCCGGTTGTTGCCATGCCTGTCGTCATTCCCAGTTTCAGTAACCGCCGGCGGCTCAATTTTGGCAAATCGTTCGGTAAAAAATGCGTCATCGCAGAGTCCTTGGCAAAGTATGGTTGAATTCGAAGATTGATCATGACGCTGCTAAATGCACCACATTTGATCTGGCTCAAATGCGCCATGGCGCATGATTGGCGACCCGTTCTTTGTCCCGGTGTGTTCTAATCGGTGTTCAAGGTCAAGCGTTTCAGGCCATACTTGTTTTGATCGAACGCGACGTTGTAGCTTAGGGCGCTGCCGCCAGTGCTCGTTTCGCTGATCACGCTGCTCGGCCAATTGCTGCAACGGGCGACTCCTGGAAACACGCGCTCGCGCCCGGTCGACGGTGCATTTCCCCCCGCACGCAATCTGGCCGGGCTGGATGTTTTCGCCATGATCGACAAGCTGGCAGAACTGCGCGGCCGAAATATTCTCAACGCAGCCGAATTCGACGCCAGGAAGACCGAATTGCTCGCCCGCCTGTAATAAGCACACTGGCCACATTTGTAAGCACACTACGCACACGTCCGGGCCACAGATCCGCGCTGCAGAATTGAATAACCGTGCCGCCCGGGCCACCGGGACCACATGAAACGCCGCCTGCGGGTGGCTTTTTTGTTTTTGACATACTCAGTTCCGCCATGGCCGCCAAGCCGGCGGCGCACCCGCACGGCAAATCAAATCCTGAAAATCAATTTCACATTGTGCAATTGGCGTCATCAAAAATGATGCAGCGCGCCATTGCTTTTTCTTGAAAATATCACATTGCGAAATCACGAATGTAACTCATTGAAAAACAAGGAATAAATTTATGTCCTATGTCTTATATAAGACATGTTTTAATGCTGAAAACTGGCTATGATTTCATATGCGCCAAAGACTTATGACCTACCGCCTTTCTTAATTGAGCATTCCTTACCAGGAGATCCACATGTCCCAGTACCACACCGATATCGAAGCCATCGCCAACCTGAAAGACAAGGAAGGCAGCGCCTGGAACTCGATCAACCCCGAGTCGGCAGCGCGCATGCGCGCCCAGAATCGCTTCAAGACGGGACTCGATGTCGCCCGCTATACGGCCAAGATCATGCGTCACGACATGGCTGCCTACGACGTTGATCCATCCAAGTACACCCAGTCGCTGGGTTGCTGGCACGGCTTTATCGGTCAGCAAAAAATGATTTCGATCAAGAAGCATTTCAACAGCACCGACCGCTGCTACCTGTATCTGTCGGGCTGGATGATCGCTGCGCTGCGCTCCGAGTTCGGCCCCCTGCCCGACCAGTCGATGCATGAAAAAACCACCGTGTCCGCCCTGATCAAGGAGCTGTACACCTTTTTGCGTCAGGCTGATGCCCGCGAGTTGGGCGGCCTGTTCCGCCAGCTGGACGGCGCCGACGGCGTCGCCAAGCAGGCAATCCAGGACAAAATCGACAACCACATCACCCACGTCGTGCCGATCATTGCCGATATCGATGCCGGTTTCGGTAACGCCGAAGCGACTTACCTGCTGGCCAAGCAGATGATCGAAGCGGGCGCCTGCTGCATCCAGATCGAAAACCAGGTGTCCGACGAAAAGCAGTGCGGCCACCAGGATGGCAAGGTCACCGTTCCCCACGAAGACTTCCTGGCGAAAATCCGTGCGATCCGTTACGCCTTCCTCGAGCTGGGCGTGGACGACGGCGTGATCGTCGCCCGTACCGATTCGCTCGGCGCCGGCCTGACCAAGCAAATCGCCTTCACCCGCGAACCTGGCGATCTGGGTGATCTGTACAACTCGTTCCTGGACGCGGAAGAAATTTCCACCGACGCGATGAAGAACGGCGACGTCCTCATCAACCGCGGCGGCAAGCTGCTGCGCCCGAAACGTTTGCCAAGCAACCTGTTTCAGTTCCGCGAAGGCACTGGCGAAGCGCGCTGCGTGCTCGACAGCATCACTGCGCTGCAAAATGGCGCCGACCTGCTGTGGATCGAAACGGAAAAACCGAATATCGCGCAGATCAACGGCATGGTGCAGGAAATCCGCAAGATCGTTCCAAATGCCAAGCTGATCTACAACAACAGCCCGTCGTTCAACTGGACGCTGGCCTTCCGTCAGCAGATTTTCGATACGATGAAAGCAGAAGGCAAAGATGTGTCAGCCTTTGACCGCGCCGCCCTGATGAGCGTTGAATATGACGGCTCGGAACTGGCGCAGGTCGCCGATGAGAAAATCCGCACCTTCCAGGCCGACTCGGCCCGTGAAGCCGGCATCTTCCATCACCTGATCACGCTGCCGACGTACCACACCGCGGCCCTGTCGACTGACAACCTGGCCAAAGAGTATTTCGGCGAGCAAGGCATGCTCGGTTATGTCGCCGGTGTCCAGCGCAAGGAGATCCGCCAGGGTATCGCCTGCGTCAAGCACCAGAACATGGCCGGCTCCGACCTCGGTGACGACCACAAGGGTTACTTCAGTGGCGAAGCGGCATTGAAGGCATCCGGCAAAGACAACACCATGAACCAGTTCTAAGCACCCGGTTTATTGTAAAAAGTAAAAAATAAAAAAGCTCGCTGCGGCGGGCTTTTTTATTGGGCGTTCCACAGCCGCCGATAGGCGCCGTCAGGATCATGCTCACGCTGCTGCTTTTCGATATTGAACCGCCTGCCATTGCGCGGATCGGTGCCTCGACCGGCGATGTACAGCCAATTGCCTTGATTGCTGTAGACGTCGTAGTCAAGCAATTGCGCCTCGAACCAGGCCGCGCCTGCGCGCCAGTCGCAGCCCAGATCATACACCAGGTAACTTGCGACAATCTGGCGCAGGCGGTTCGACAGATAGCCGGTGGTGCACAATTCCGCCATCCCGGCGTCAACCAGCGGCGCGCCGGTTCTGGCCTCGCGCCAGGCGTCGAACCGGCGCCCGTCGTGACCGGGCCGGGGCAAGCTGGTCAGGCCTTGTGCACGGTACAGTTGCGCGCCATATTTCACATGCAGCAGGCGGAAATAATCGCGCCACAGCAACTCGAACCAGATCCAGTAGGTGCTGTCGTTGGCACCGTGCGCCGCTTCAAATTGTTTCAAAGCTGCATAGGCCGTGCGCGCCGACAGCGCTCCGGACGCCAGCCACGGCGAAAATTTGGTCGAATAATCGATTCCCGTCACACCATTGCGCGTCAGTTTGTAGGTGTGCGCCAGCTGGCGATCGAAATACTGGCGCACGTGCGCAGCGGCGGCGATGGCGCCGCCGGCAAACTGCGGCGCACCATACGGAAACGATGAGCGGCTGTCAGTGTGATGCATGGCGCGATGTGCCGCCTGATGCGCCGTTGCTTGCGCATCGTTGACCCCGGATTCGACTGCGCGACTGGCCGTGCCCCATTGTTCGACCAAGGCGGCATATGCCGGCGGCAACGGCGGGATTTTCTGCGGGCTTGCCAGCGGCGCCGGCGGCAGCACGTGCTGGCGCTCAACCTTGGTGCGAAAGCTGGAAAAAACGTCGGGTAAGGCGTCCGGCAAGAACGGCAAATCGGCCGGATCGAGCAGGCTCGATTGCCACACCGTCTTGACCGTCAAGCCCGAGGCGCGCAAGGCGGCCACTTCCGCTTGCTCTTCTGGTGCAGCAATTTCTTCGCAATACAGCGTGGTCGCGCCAATCGCACGCGCCAATGCGGGCAGCAGTTCTGCCGGGTTTCCTGCCACCTCCAGCAACTGGCTGTCGCGCGATGCCAGTTGCTGCGCCAGGTCGGCCAAGGTTGCGCTCAGAAACTGCTGGCGATGCCCGCTCGTGCGTGGGACCTGCCAGCGCGTCATCTGCCACGCGGTGGCGCGATGGCAGTAGACGAGCAATACGTGATTCGCCTGCTGGCAGGCCTGCAGCAACGCCGGATTGTCATCCAAGCGCAAATCGTTGCGGAACCAGTAGATGAGCGTGGTTGGTGACGCCGGTGACGTGACGGCAGCGCCGGCCGCAGCAAGCGGTAGCGGATTCATGCCTGATGCTTGCTGTCATGCCGACAGCGATCCGAACAGTATTTCACGTCGGCCCACACCTTTGCCCATTTCTTGCGCCATGTAAATGGCAGATTGCACTGCTGACAGAGTTTGCTCGGCAGGTCAGATTTTTTTCGCATGCGCATTTGAGCCGTCTCCATCTCATCCAATTTATAACACACCCTGTATGGACCGGATAGTCTGCACAATGTTCGCCCTATGCTGCGCCAGTTGCTGCACTTGGTGCGCATAATGGAGGCTACTTATTGAGCGAAGGACAGAAATGACAATACACACTGAAACCGCCATCTTGGCGGGCGGCTGCTTTTGGGGCATGGAAGAACTGCTGCGGCGCATCCCCGGCGTGCTGGGCACGCGCGTTGGCTACACCGGTGGCGACGTGCCCGACGCCACCTACCGCAACCATGGCACGCATGCGGAAGCACTCGAAGTCGTGTTCGACCCGGGCCGGATCAGCTACCGCCAGATCCTGGCATTTTTCTTTCAGATCCACGACCCGAGCACGCCGAACCGCCAAGGCAACGATGTCGGGGCGAGCTATCGTTCGAGCATTTTTTATCTTGATGACGCCCAAAAGCGCACCGCCGAACAGACCGTGGCCGACGTCGACGCCTCTGGCCTCTGGCCCGGCAAGGCCGTCACCACCATCGTCGCGGCGGGCCCCTTCTGGGAGGCCGAACCGGAACACCAGGACTACCTTGGACGTAATCCGCACGGGTACACCTGCCATTTCATTCGGCCCGGATGGACGCTTCCCGACGCGTGAGGTCGATTGATAGGGGCTGCGATGACGCTTGCGGCCAGATTTCCAATGCGGAAACTGGCGCGCACCGGAACAGTTGCGAGCGCGGACATGGAATGCAAATTGAACCTACATTGAACCGCAATTAAACCTGTTATTTCATAATATCGAACAAATCACGTTGGACATCACGTTTTTTATTCATTATTATTGGAGTAACAGGTTCAAATCAGGTTCAAATCGGGTTCCAACCCATGCAATTCCTACTGTGTCAGTGCGACATAGCCGCTCAAAACCGCCGCGCCTTGCGTTGGCTCAACTCCAGGAGTTTTACAATGAAGAAGTTCCTTATTGCAGCAGCCCTTACCATGGCATTTGGCTCGGCAAATGCGGCCGACATCGTCGATACGGCCAAGTCGGCGGGCACGTTCAACACGCTGGTGGCGGCGGTGGAAGCGGCAGGCCTGGTCGACACGCTCAAGGGCGCGGGACCATTCACCGTGTTTGCGCCGACCGATGCCGCATTTGCCAAGATCCCCAAAGCCAAGCTCGATGCACTGCTGAAAGACAAAGCAGCGCTGACGAAGATCCTGACTTACCATGTCGTCGCAGGCAAGGTCATGGCCGCTGACGTCAAGCCGGGCATGGTCAAGACAGTCGAAGGCGCCTCGTTCACCGTCAAGTCCATGGGCGGCAAAGTCATGGTCGACAAGGCGCACGTGACGAAAACCGACATCGCCGCCGACAATGGCGTGATCCACGTCATCGACACCGTGATCATGCCGAAGGGCTGACCTGTCGGGCAGAAACACGGTTCGGGTTCGCATAGCGCCAACGTCGATGTTGGCGTTTTTCCGCACCGGCCAAACTTGAGCAAACCCGATCACATTCGCGCACATTACGCGCATCACGCGCAGAGCGAGAGCGGCACATCATGATGGACAGTCTTCCCGACCAGTTTCACGCCTTGGTGATCGGCGCGTCCGGCACCCTCGGTGCCGCCTTCGTCGATCTGCTGCGCGATTTGCCGCGCTGCGCATCGGTGCATGGCCTGCATCGCCACTCGCCGTTGCGGCTCGACTTTGCCGACGAAGATAGCGTGGCCCAGGCCGCGCGCGAACTTGCTGCCGGCCCGCGCTACCACCTTGTCATCAACGCCGCCGGTTTACTGCACACGCAAGCGTTCATGCCCGAAAAGCGCCTCGCTGACCTCAATTACGCACAAATGCAGGCGACTTTCCAGGCCAATACCTTTGGCCCCGCACTGGTGCTGCGCCACTTCGTGCCGCTGCTCGATGGCGAGCGCGCCATCATGGCCACGTTGTCGGCCAAGGTGGGCAGCGTCGGCGACAACCGGCTCGGCGGCTGGTACAGCTACCGGGCGTCGAAAGCGGCGCTGAACATGCTGATCAAGACGGCTGCCATCGAGGTGGCGCGTAGCCAGAGAAACAGTGTGCTAGTCGCGCTGCATCCGGGCACGGTGTCGTCGCGCCTGTCGCAGCCGTTTCGCGGCGACGCCATCGGGCGCCCGGCACATGCTGCCGCCGCCGACATGCTCGGCGTGCTCGACACACTTGCGCCGGCCGACAGCGGCTCGTTCAGATCGTACAACGGCGCCGAACTGCCCTGGTAGCGTGGCGCGGGCGGCGCGGGCGCCGACACGCTGTCGATCTTCCCACAGCTTTTTGCTAGCGCGCGCCCATGCGCTGCGCCAGTGCGCGCCCGCTCAGCCAGGCCGCTTCGACGGTGCCGCCATTGAGCCAGTCGCCGCACAGACCCAGAGCCTGTCCACGATCCCAGCTGCAGACGTTATTTTTTGCCGCCGCCCCAGCCTCGGCCTCGGCTTGTACGGTGCTGGCGTAGCGCCAGCGGTGCGCGCTCCAGTGTGCGGGCGCCGGCCCGCCCAGCTGCGCGAATTGCGCCAGCAGCAGCGCGGCAACACTTGCCGCATCGTATTCGATATGCGCTTCGCTCCATTCGGCGCTGGCGTGCAGCAGCCAGGATTCAGCGCTGCCGCCGCGGCCCGGCTTGGTGCTGTCGCGCGCAACCCAGCGCAACGCGCCGCGGTTGACGAAGGCAGCGTCGAAGCCAAGTGCGAGCGGCGCCGGGTACTGCAGCATCATGGCCCAGCAGCCTTGCATTCTTGCCCCGGCCGCCAGCGCTGCCTGCAACGGCGCGACGTCGCGCAGCAGCGCTGCCGCTTGCGGCGCCGGCACCGCCAGCACCACCGCGTCGAAGCGGCGCGCGAGCAGCGCTCCCCCTTCCAGTTGCAGGCGCCAGCCGGCTTGTTCGCGCTGCAATGCACTGATCGCCGTGGCGGTGCGCAGATCCAGCGTCGATGCGAGGAAGGTGGCCGGCGCCGTCATGCGCGGGGTGCCGACGAAACGTTCGGCGTCGCTGCAGCGCTGGCCAGCGCCGTCGGCATTGGCATTGGCATTGGCATCGAAGCGGACCACTTCCGGGCGCCACCGCGCGGCGGCGCCAGCCTGCTCCCAGCGCGCCACCTCGGCACGGAAATCAGCGTCGTGCGCAGTGAAATACTGGGCGCCGTGGTCGCATTGCCAGCCGTCGCCCTGGCGGGTGCTCATGCGTCCGCCAGGGCCGCGGCTCTTGTCGAACAGGCGCACATGGCAACCCGCGTGCTGCAGCGCTGCCGCGCACGACAGGCCGGCGATGCCGGCGCCGATGACGGCGACATGGGGAAAATCGAGGGAATTGGACAAATTGGGTGTATTAAGTAAGTTGGGCAAGATGATCACGCTGCTTTCACGTTGGTGTGGCCGCCGCGCCCGGTGCTCAGCGCCAGCCTTGCAGCCACTGAGCAGTGTCGTTCAGTTCGCGCCAGCGCAAGGTAAAACTGCGCCTTGTCAGCACCGCCTCCATCGAGACGGCGTCGACTTGCGTGCCGGGCGCTTCCGGCGCGACCAGGCTTGTCACGATGAAGTGCTTTTCGCCGTTGACCGGGACGGCAGCGGTCCATTTGCTGTGCAGCAGCTTGGCGGCCTGCACATGCAGCGTTGTTCGCCCGCTCATTCGCGTCCACGCACCAGCGAAAAAAATTCGCTGCGCAGCGACGCGTTATCACGAAACGACCCTCGCATCACGCTGTTGGTCATCCG
>Ga0326735_1000123_pt1 | contig 16395 bp, 13 predicted proteins | sample 37_GP2_1092_FD_207945 | JGI IMG/M metagenome (GOLD analysis project Ga0326735, IMG submission 207945) | Glacier ice microbial communities from Ngari, Tibet, China - 37_GP2_109.2 | ecosystem: Environmental > Aquatic > Freshwater > Ice > Glacier | place: China: Ngari, Tibet | collected 2018-07-31
CCGTTGGTACTCGGCCTATCCATTGAGCTATCGCCATCTGGAGGAAATGATGCAGGAGCGCGGCGTGTTTGCCGACCATTCCTCGATCAACCGCTGGGCGATCCGGTTTCTGCCCTTGCTTGAAAAAGTGTTCCGCAAGCACAAGCGCCCGGTGGGCAGCAGCTGGCGCATGGACGAGACTTACATCAAGGTCAAGGGTGCCTGGAAATATCTCTACCGCGCGGTGGACAAGGAGGGAAAGACGGTCAACTTCTTGCTGACGGCCCAGCGCGACAAGGCCGCAGCCATGCGCTTCTTTGACAAAGCCATGAAGGCCAACGGTGTTCCCGAGAAGGTCACGATGGACAAGAGCGGCGCCAACAAAGCGGCCATGGACGGGATCAACCAGGACCGCGACGTGCCGATCGAGGCGCGCCAGGTCAAGTACCTCAACAACATCGTCGAACAGGATCATCGGTTCGTCAAACGCATGACCAGACCGATGCTGGGCTTCAAGTCATTCAGAACTGCCAGCGCAGTCCTCGCGGGCATTGAGCTGATGCACATGATCCGCAAAGGCCAAATGAGTACCGAAAAAGGAATGGGACTTTCGTTCGCCAAGCAGTTTTATGCACTGGCAGCATAAGTGCGCCCGGGGCCAACGCGCGCTTGAAGAATTCGCCCAAATTTTGTCCTTGACTGGCTAATGCGACAAAACCCATCTCGGCCACACTCATGAAGTTTGTCACCTGTCTGAAAGCCCATGCGCAGGACTCGTTGCCCCCGAGCCCTTTCACGCCGCCAAGTGCGTAGTGCCCGGACCGAGCGTGCTAGCTAATCCACCAAACTTAAGCCGCAGTCATCCCTTCTAAGCGATGAAGTAGCTGCGTGACGAACTCACGCACAGGAAGGGAGCAATTCAACGCATACCCCTAAGATAACTCGCAAAATCAAAGTTTTTTTTACGCTGGCTCCCCGTGCATTGAGATCGGGCAAGGGGGAAAATGAAACCCGTCAGGTAGGCTCCGTTCTTTCAGACAGGGCCGGCATAGGGTGGAAGGACCACACTGAGCTGCGTCATTTTGGTGCTATTACTGGCCGGGTGTCATTGACGTCGCTGATGTAGGCAGTCACGTGCCGTTCCATTCTCCGCGCAGCTGCCTCGCCGTCGCGCTCGACGATTGCGTCGATCACGCGGCGGTGGGCGCGAATCACGGCTTGCCGCACTTTGGGCAAATTGAAGCCCTCAACGTCGCTCGCCACGTAGACCGACTGTGCAATCGCCGAAATAAAGGCGATCAGCAATTCGTTGTGGCTGGCCCGAACGACCTCGACGTGCCAGTCCAGATTAGCGCGCACGTAGCCCGGGATGTCGTCCGCTTTCGAGGCCTGCTCCAGCCGGAGGTGCGCCTTTTCCATGGCCTTGATGTCGTCCTCGTCACGGTGCATTGCGGCGAATCGCGCCGACGCTGGCTCGATGGCCGAGCGCGTTTCGAGAACGGCCGTAAAGCGCAAGCGCTGACCGCGAATGAAGATGCCCACGGAGCGCTCGATGGTCGTGGCGTCGGGCCGAACGACGGCCGAGCCGCCGTTGCGCCCGGTGCGGGTGGCAATCAAGCCCTCGCCCTCGAGGATGCGCAAGGCCTCGCGCACGGTTGCGCGCGACAGGCCCGACTGTGTGCAGAGATCACGCTCGGTCGGCAGGGCCGAGCCTTCTGGCAGTTGTCCTTCGAGGATCTTTTCGCGAAGAACACCAGCCAGGACATCGCCCGCCTTGGGGACATTGATGGGGCCGAGATCTAGCATAGTGAAGTGAAACGTTGCATACCGGCCAGATTAGACACCAACCCCGTCGGACGACAGCGCCCCCGGCCTGGCTCGCAAACCCGGCCCAACAAGCTGCTCATGGCAGCACCACGGCCTTGCCCATCACCTGGCGCTTCATCAGCGCCTCGATGGCGTCGCCCGCACCTTCAAGCGGGCAACGCAGCGAAACCAACGGGGCGATGCTGCTCTGTGCGTACAGGCGCGAGAGTTCGCGAAGGTCAGCTGCTGCGGCGTCGGGCTCTCGCTTGAGGAAGTCGCCCCAGAACACGCCCACGATGGCGCACCCCTTGAGCAGCGGCAGGTTCAACGGCAGGCGCGGGATTTCGCCATCGGCAAAGCCAATGACCAGCAGGCGACCGCGCCAGGCGAGCGAACGCAGGGTAGGCTCGGTGAACTTGCCGCCGACCGGGTCGCACACCACGTCGACGCCGCGCCCGCCAGTCAATGCCTTCAGGCGCTCGCGCAGGTCCTCCCGTACATAGTCTATGGTTTCGTCAGCGCCCTTGGCGCGGCAGATTTTCAGCTTCTCCGCCGACGATGCCGCAGCGATTACGCGGGCACCCAGCGCTTTGGCGATTTCGATCGCGGCGATGCCGATGCCACCGGCCGCGCCGAGCACCAGCACCGTCTCGCCCGCCTGCAATTGCGCCCTGTCCTTCAGTGCATGCCAGCTGGTGCCGTAGGTCATCAGGAAGGAACCCGCGATCTCGAACGGCATGCCCTCGGGCATGGGGATAAGCCCTTCGGCCGGCAGCACGGCCTGCTCAGCAAAGGCGCCCCAGCCCGTAAAGCCGATGACCGCATCGCCCACGCGCACGCGCGTGACGCCGTCGCCCACTGCAGTCACCACGCCGGCCAGCTCTCCACCGGGCGTGAACGGCAAGGCAGGCTTGAACTGGTACTTGTTCTGGATGATGAGCGCGTCGGGAAAATTGACCCCTGCCGCCTTGACGTTCACCAGCACCTCGCCGGCCTTCGGCACTGGGGCGGCGACGTTTTCCACAGTCAGCAGTTCGGGGCCGCCGTGCTGGCTGCAGCGAAGCGCTTTCATGCCGAGGCTTCCGGGCTGGATGAACCAGATGCGGTGGCGTTGCTGGCATCGCTGCTGTTGCGCCGCACCACCGACTCGGCGACGCAAGCCGGCCGCTCGACGCCCTCGATGTCGATCGTCACGGTGAAGGTCAACTGCAGGCCGTTCTGGATACCATCGACCTTCGCCAGCACGAAGCGGCCACGCACACGGCTGCCCGACGGCACCGGCTGCGTAAAGCGTACTTTGTTGAGGCCGTAGTTCAAGCCCATGTCATAAAAAGGCATAGCCGCCATCAGATAGTCCTCGTAGAACTTGCCCAGCAGCGACAGCGTGAGGAATCCATGGGCGATAGTGCCGCCATACGGCGACTCTGCACGGGCGCGCACCGCGTCCACATGGATCCACTGGAAGTCGCCCGTTGCTTCGGCGAACTTATCGATGCGGTCTTGGCCGATGGTCACCCAATCGGTGACGCAGACTTCCTGGCCAGTGGCAAGGTAGACACCGGCCGGTGATTCGAATGTGATGGTTTTGTTCATGGTTGATGTGTGTGGACGGTTGCCCGAAACAAACTTCAGGGTTATTGCCGAGAGGGTTATTACTGGTGCACCATTTAAATGGTCTGACCATAATTTAAACCAACAACAGTTTCATGCCCACTTAGCACATTCCCTAATCATGATGAGATTCCAACTGCACAGAGCTCGCTTTGCGATCGATCACCTGATGGGCCGAGTCGCGCCAAAAATCGTTCGCGAGCACGGCCCGAGGCGTCAGATCATCCGGTGCAATGACGCGAAAGCCGGGTGCTCGCGTCATGCAGGCCCACAAACACTAGAGTGGGTTAAAGAGGCCATAGCACCACGCTTACCGGGGCCGTGCTGGCCCAGCGTCAGCACATCATCTCGTGGCGCTTCGTCGCCATTCAATGCACCCGTGCGCCCTGATGCCTGGATCGCGCTGCAGGCCTCAGGGCGCATGGGTGTGCGGGTTACCAGTCAGCTCGGTATCACGCCAAATCTAACGAAGGACAAACGGAAATGAGCAGTATTGTGGGCATCGACGTCGGGGGGACCTTCACGGACCTCTACTTCTCCGGCACCAAGGGCCGGCCTCATCAGATCCTCAAGGTGCCGTCCACCCCGAAGGATCCTTCCATCGGGCTGCTCGATTCACTGCGAGAAGCAGGCCTACAACCCAGCGACCTCGACGCCATCCTGCACGGCACGACTATCGCCACCAATGCCATCATCGAGCGCCGCGGCGCGCGCTGCGCGCTGATCACGACGCGGGGCTTTCGCGACGTGCTCGAGCTCGGCCGTCGCGACCGCCCCAAGATGTACGGACTGGAAGGAACGCATGAACCGCTGGTGCCACGCGACCTGCGCTTCGAGATCGACGAGCGCATCGACTACGAGGGCAATGTCGTTCGCGACCTCGACGAGCAGGGCGTGCGCGATCTCGGTGAAGTGCTTAAGTCACTCAATGTCGAGTCCATCGTTATCGCCTACATGCATGCTTACGCCAATACATCGCACGAGGACCGGACCCGCGCGATTTTGCTAGACATTAACCCGCAGTGGGAGCTTGTGACCGCGACGTCGGTCGTACGCGAATATTATGAATTTGAGCGCACCAGCACCGCCGTGGTGCAGGGCTTCCTGCAACCACTGGTGGCGCGCTATGCGAAGAACCTTGCCGCCAAACTCAACGACTGGGGCTTTACGCGGGAAGTCGCGATCATGCAGTCCAACGGTGGCGTCGCGCCGCTGCGCCAGCTGGGCCAGCGCGCGGCATACATCGTTCGCTCGGGGCCAGCGGCCGGCGTCACAGCAGCGGCTCGCATCGCAGCTGAAGCGGGCTTTAGCCATGTCATCACGGGCGACATGGGCGGCACCAGCTTCGACGTGGCCGTCATCATCGACGGCGAGCCCAAGGTTGCCGAGCTGACCAACCTCGACTTTCGCATTCCGCTGCGCCTGCCGATGATCGACGTGCATACCATCGGCGCCGGCGGCGGCAGCATCGCGCACCTGGACCGCGGCGGCATGCTGCTGGTAGGCCCGCGCAGCGCCGGTGCAATGCCCGGGCCAGTCGCCTTCCGCCGCGGCGGCACCGAACCTACCGTGACCGACGCCAACGTCGTGCTAGGCCGCATCAACCCCGGCAGCCTCATGAACGGCAAAGACGTGACGCTCGACATCGAGGGCGCTCGCACTTCCGTGCGTGCACTTGGCGAGAAAATGGGCCTGGGGCTGGAAGACACGGCCGAGGCTATCTTGTCCATCGTCAACCAGCGCATGGCCGGGCGTATCCGGCTGATGTCAATTGAGCGCGGACTCGACCCACGTGACTTCGCACTCGTTGCCTTCGGCGGCGCTGGCCCGCTGCATGGCGGCGCGCTGATCCGCGAGGTGGGTGTTTCCACGATGCTGGTGCCGGTCTATCCCGGCGTACTGTGCGCGCTCGGCTGCGTCTACGCCGACCTGCGCTATGACCTGTCGCAGACGCTGGAAAAGCGCATCGACCGGCTGGCACCCGGCGAACTTGCCGGCATCGTCGCCAGCCAGCGCGCCCAGGGCGCACGGCAGCTTGAAGAAAGCCAGGTGCCCATCGATGCATCAACCATCACCCACTTTGCCGACATGGCGTACTCGGGTCAGATCCATGCACTACGCGTGCCCATCGAAGGCGATTGGGAGGCAGAGCGCCTCGGCAAGGCCTTCAACGACGCCTACCGCAACAAGTTCGGCAACACGCTGGACGACATGGCGGTGGTCATAGTCAACCTGCGCACCGTGGTCGTCGGCACGCGCTCCAGTGCGGCGCTGCCCCACGCACGAGAGGGCGGAGGGGGAACGCCCCAAGCGGTTTCACGGCGTCAGGTCCACTTCGGCAAGCAGTGGCATGACACGCCCGTGTATTTGCGCGAATCCTTCTCGCACGGCGTGACGCTCGACGGTCCGGCGATCATCGAGCAGAGCGACACCACCACCGTTATCGAACCCGACATGTCCCTCACAGTGGACATGCAAGGCAACCTCCTCGTCAAGGTGAAATGAACATGGCCATTGATCCCGTCACCCTTGCCGTCGTTCGCGGCAGCCTTGAACAAGTCGCCGATGAAATGGATCTGCAACTGATCCATGCAGCGATCTCGCCCATCATCTCGGAGACCAACGACTGCGCCAACGGCATCTTTCACCCCATCACAGGCGAGACCATCGCACAGGGCCGCTACGGGCTGCCGGTGTTCCTGGCCTACATGCAGTTCACCGTGCAAAAAGTGATTGAGCTGGCCAATGCCGAAGGCGGCTTCAAGCCCGGTGACATGTGGATCATGAACGACACCTACCTGGGCGGCAGCCACCTGCAGGATGTGCAGATCATCGCACCCATCTTTGCCGAGGGCGAGCTATTCGCCGTGATGGCCACCACTGGCCACTGGATGGACATGGGCGGCAACGTGCCCGGGGGCTGGGCCCCACGCGCGACCGAGATCCATCAGGAGGGCATCATCATCCCGCCGGTCAAGCTCTATGATGAGGGCAAGCTGAACAAGGCGCTGGTTGCGATGTTCCGCGCCAACGTGCGCCTGCCGGCGGAGATTCTTGGTGACATGGCTGCGATGAGCAACGTGTTCACCATCGGCGCACGCGGTATCGAGGCCCTGGTCAACCGGTATGGCCGGGGCGTGCTGTCCGAGTGCCTCAACGAGATGATCGCGTACTCGGAGCGCCAGATGCGCTCCTACATTCGCGAGATTCCCGACGGCACCTACGATTGGGAAGACTTCATCGACAACGACGGCATCGTCGACATGCCCATCCCCGTCCGGCTGGCGATCACGGTCAAGGGCGAACAAATGCACTTTGATTTTACCGGCACCGGGCCAAAGTCGCGCGGCCCGCTGAACATGTCGCGAAACACCACAGTCTCGTCGGTTTTCGTGGCCATCAAGCACATCTTCCCGGATGTTCCGGTCAACGGCGGCACCTTTCGGCCCATCACCATCGAGGTGCCTGCAGGCACGCTGCTGGCGGCCGAGTATCCATCTCCCTGCGGCGGTTACCTTGACCCCATGGGCCGTGTCATTGACGTGGTGTTCGGCGCGATGAGCAAGGCCCTTCCCGACAAGTCGCCCGCAGCCTTCTTCGGCACCATCGGGGTTGTCGCCATCAGCGGCACGCACCCCAAGAGCCACAACTATTACGTGGGCGTGTTTCCCTACCCTGGCGGCTACGGCGCCACCAAGGCCAGCGACGGCCTGATCAATGGCACGCCGCCGCAGTCCATGGCCAACTTCATGTCGCTGGAGATGTCGGAGCACCGCTTTCCGCTGCGCTTCGACCACTACCGCATCCGTGAGGACTCGGGCGGCGCCGGCCAGCACCGCGGCGGCTGCGGCACCGAGTACGGCTTCACCGCCTGGTCGGACCTCACCATCTCGGTGCTGGGCGACCGTGTCGATCACGCGCCCTTTGGCATCTGCGGCGGCGAATCGGCTGCCTCGAACAAGGTCGAGTTCGTCAGCGGCGGCAAGACCTGGACGCCTGAGCTGCGCAGCAAGATCGAGAAAGAGCCACTGGGCGTGGGCGATGCGATCCGCGCTGCCTCGCCAGGCGGCGGTGGCTATGGCCGCCCTTTCGACCGCGAACTCGCCGAGGTCGAGCGCGACCTCAACCGCGGCTACATCAGCCGCGAAGTCGCTGAGTCGGTCTATGGTGTCGTGATCGCCGAAGCCCACGCCGCCAAGGCCGGTTATGCCCGCTACACGCTGGACACTCAGGCCAGCGAAGCACGCCGCCATCTTTGCGCCACCCGAACACAGAAAGACCACCCATGAGCCAGCACAACGACCCGACCGGAAGCTGGGAACTGCCCGAAGAGTTCCGCATGCTGCAGGAAACCATCCGCCGCTTCATGCGCGAGGAAGTCAAGCCCGTTGAAGACAAGCTGCCCCACGACGCCTACACACCTGCGCCGGCCGACCTCGAACGGCTGCAAAAGCGGGCGCGCGATGTCGGCCTGTGGTGCTTTGAAACACCGGGTGAGCACGGCGGCGCGGGGCTGAACCTGTTGGGCCAGTGCATCGCGGCCGAGGAAACCGCCAAGTGCCGCATGGGCGCCTACATCGCTGGCTGCGGTGCATTCGGCTTCGACCCACCAGTTGTGATCTGGAAGGGCACTGAGCACCAGCAGCGCTTTGCACGGCAGGACGTCAAGAACGGTACCAAGGCCTTCGTCGCGATCAGCGAGCCCAGCGGCGGTTCGGATCCGGGTCGGTCGATTCAAACCCGCGCCGTGAAGAAGGACGGCCGCTACGTCATCAACGGTACCAAGATCTGGATCTCCGGCGCTGGCATGGCCAACTGGGGCATCGTGTTTGCCCGCGTTGGCGACAGCAAGGGCCGCGAAGGCATCACCAGCTTCGTCGTCGACAAGAGCCGGCCAGGCATCTCGCTGTCGAAGATTCCAGTGATCCGCTCCTACGCGCCGTACGAGGTCCACTTCACTGACTACGAGGTGCCCGAGGAGGACCGCCTGGGCGAGGAAGGCAAGGGCTTTAGCTTTGCCGAGGAATGGTTGATCCACGCCCGCCCCCCCTATGCCGCAGCCACCATCGGCATTGCGCAGGCTGCGCTGGAACTGGCCAAGGAATGGGCACGCGAGCGCAAGGCCTTCGGCGGACCGTTGTCGGACAAGCAGGCCGTGCAATGGATGATCGCCAACAGTGAGGTCGAGCTTCGCGCAGCACGCCTTCTGGTCTATCAGGCCGCTTGGAATGCCGACATGGGCAGGGATATCAAGGTGGACGCGTCTGTTGCCAAACTGTACGGTACAGAAACCGCGGGCCGCGTAGTTGACCGCTGCATCCAAATCTTCGGCGGACTCGGCGTTGCCTGCGAACTGCCGCTGGAGCGCTGGTACCGCGAACTGCGTATCAAACGCATCGGCGAAGGCCCCTCCGAAGTTCACCGCATGGTGATCGCACGCGACCTGCTAGGTGGCCGACGCAGCAGCACCTCCTGAAAGAGCCCATACATGTCGATCGATTTCAAGGTCTCGGACGAGGGCATTGCCCTCATTACCATCAACCGACCCGAGCGTCTCAATGCAATGGACGCTGAGCACTACCTGGGTTTGTCCAACGCCTGGAAGCAGGTCCAAGGCGACGCGGCAATCCGCGTGGCCATTGTTACCGGCGCAGGTGAACGGTCCTTTACCACCGGCGCAGATATCAAGAGTTTTCTTACTGCGCCAACGGATCTCTCGGAAATGTGGCTGACGCAGCGCGACCAGTTGCTCAACCGCGGCCTGGAAGTGTGGAAGCCTGTGATCGCCGCGGTCAACGGTTATTGCCTGGCTGGCGGCATGACGCTGTTAATGGCCACGGACATCCGCGTCGCCTCGACGTCAGCAACTTTCAGTTTGGCTGAGGTCAAGCGCGGCGTGATTGCGGGCAACGGCGGCACGCAGCGTGTGCTCCAGCAATTGCCGTATGCAATCGCGATGGAAATGCTGCTTACAGGTGACGGCATCACCGCCGAGACCGCTGCGCGCTGGGGTCTGGTCAACCAGGTCGTTGCGCCCGAGGCCTTGCTGGACACCGCTTATGCCTATGCCCGCAAGATCGCTGCCAACGCGCCGCTGGCTGTTCAGGCAGCCAAGGAACTGGCGGTGCGCAGCCGCGAAATGGACCTGACCACCGGCCTGCGTGTGGAAGCGGTGATGAACCGCTTACTGTCAATGACCGATGACGCCAAGGAAGGCCCGGCCGCCTTCGCGGCCAAGCGGCCACCGCAATTCAAGGGACGTTGAACACCATGGCAAGTTACCCGCTCGAGGGCGTCACTGTGGTCGACCTAGGCCAAATCTACAACGGCCCCTATTGCACCTTCCTGATGGCGATGGCCGGTGCGCACGTTATCAAAATCGAGGCCAAGGGGGGTGAGAACCTGCGTCGGCGCGGCGTAGTGGGAGGCGCCGCACTGCCTTTCGCGATGCTCAATTCGAATAAGACTTTCGCGACACTCAATCTCAAGAGCCCGCGCGGCCGTGAGTTGCTTCAGGCGATGGTCAAACGCGCCGACGTGCTGGTCGAGAACTTCGCGCCCGGCGCGATGGAGCGGCTCGGCCTTGGGTACGAATCACTGCGCGAGATCAACCCGCGCCTGGTCTACGGATCAGGATCCGGCTACGGCCGCTCTGGCCCGAACTGCAATTACCCGGCGATGGATCTCACCGTGCAGGCCATGGCGGGCATCATGAATGTTACTGGCTATCCGGACCGGCCGCCAGTCAAGGCCGGCCCGGCGCTGGCCGATTTCTTTGGCGGTGTGCACCTCTACGGCGCCATTGTCACCGCGCTTTACGAGCGCGAGAAGACCGGCGTCGGCCGTCTTGCCGAGGTATCGATGCAGGAGGCTGTCTACACCTCCCTGGCCTCGAACCTGGGGTTGCACCATAGCCGCGGCAACGAAGTGCCACCACGCACCGGCAACCGTCACGGCGGACTGGCTGAGGCGCCGTACAACGTTTACCCTACTACCGACGGCTACCTGGCCATCATCTGCGTCAACGAAGTGCACTGGCAGTCGCTGCTCAAGGCGATGCAGCGTGAGGACCTGCGCACAGACCCGCGCTATACCGACCTCAAGCGCCGCGTCGAGCACATGGATGAGATCGACGAACTGGTTAGCGGCTTCACCTTGCAGCACGCCAAGCAAGCACTGTTCGAGCTGCTCATGGACCACCGCGTGCCTTGCGCGCCGGTGCGCAATCTTGACGAGGTCGTCAATGACGCGCACATGCACCAGCGCCGCGCGCTTGAATGGATCGAGCATCCAATGTATGGCCGCGTATGCCTGCCAAATTCGCCGCTGCGCTTCGATGGCGTCGAACCCATAACCCTCAAGCCTAGCGGTGAGTTGGGCCGCGACAACCAGCTGGTCTACGGCGACTGGCTAGGCCTGTCGGATGCGGAAATCGCCGAGCTTGCCAACGGGGAGGTAATCTGATGGCCAACCTCAGCGGCAAGGCCGTCATCGCCGGCGTTGGTCACACGGCCTTTGGCAAGCTCACTGGGCGCAGCACCATCTCCCTCAACGTCGAAGCCATCCGCAAGGCGCTGGACAACGCGGGCATTGAAAAAAACCAGATCGACGGCCTCTTCGTGAAGGCGCCGACCTCGCGCTTTGAGATGATGTATGCGCAAAAACTCGCCGAAGCGATGGCGCTGCAGCCGCGCATCGGCGGCGTCTGGGACCACGGCGGCGCCAGCAACATCAGCATGATCAGCTACGCAGTGATGGCCATCGAGGCCGGGCAGTGCGAGATGGCCGTCGTCGCGCTGGCTGACAACCCGGCCACCGGCTCGCGCCAGGCCTACGAAAAATCGTATGGCGACGACGACAGCGCCACCTACGGCTGGTTCGGCACGCCCGCCGGCTACGCGATGATCGCCCAGCGCCACCTGCAGCAGTACGGCACACCGAACGACGGCCTGGGCGCTATCGCCGTGGCCTGCCGCAAGCACGGCGCAGCCAACCCGAACGCGCAGTTGCGCAAACCGCTCACGCTCGACCAATACCGCGGGTCGCGCATGATCGTCGAGCCACTGCGGCGCGACGATTGCTGCCTCGTTTCCGATGGCGCGGCTGCGGTAGTGGTCATGAGCGCCGAGCGCGCCAAAGCGATGAAGATCGCCAAGCCCGTGCCCATCCTCGGCTTCGGCCAGGGCCAGACTTCCTGGGATGTCGTGCAGCGCGCCGACCTCACGAGTACTGCTGCCAAGGTGTCTGCCGAGACGGCCTTTCGAATGGCCGGGCTCACGCCGGACGACATCGACGTGGCGCAGATCTACGATTGCTTTACCATCGCCGCGCTGATGACGTTGGAGGACTATGGTTTTTGCGCCAAGGGTCAGGGCGGCCACTGGGTGCAAGACGGCCGCATCGAGCTCGGCGGCGATCTGCCCATCAACACCTCTGGCGGCCTGCTGTCCGAGACTGGCATGCCCGGCCTGCAACTCGTCATCGAAGGCGTGCGGCAGATACGCGGCGAGTCGGTCAACCAGGTCAAGGGCGCGCGCAAGTGCATCGTGAGCAACCAGGGCGGCGTCATGCATACCCATTCGACCCTCATCCTAGGCCAGTAAGAAGCCGAAAGCACATATATGAGCGAAGCACTTACCCCTATCCCGGTGCCCGAGATGACCGAGCTGAGCCGTCCGTTCTGGGACGCTCTGCGCCAGGGCACGCTGACCTTTCAGCGCTGCCAGGCATGCGGTCACGCCTGGCTGCCGGCGCGCAGAGAATGCCCCAGTTGCCTGGGCGATGCGTGGCGGCGCGAAGCCGCTAGCGGCGACGCCCGGCTGGTGAGCTGGGTCGTTTACCACCAGCCCTATCACCCTGCGTTCAAGCAGCGCCTGCCCTACACCGTGGCTGCTGTGCAGCTCGACGAGGGCCCCCGAATGATCAGCAACATCGTCGGCGCAGAGGCCGCGCCGCTGCAGATCGACCAGCGCCTGCGCCTTCGGATCGAAAACGAAGGCGAGATCTCTGTGCCCCACTTCACCCCCGTATGAGGAACCCCATGCGCCCCTTGCTCATTGCCACTCTTTCGGCCCTGGCCTTCGGCGCCATGGCTCAGGATGCTTACCCCAACCGCCCGCTGCGCATCGTCGTGCCGACGTCGCCGGGCAGCGGCTCGGACACCACCGCGCGATTCTTCGGCGAACAACTCGGCACCGCGCTTGGTCAGCCGGTCGTGATCGAAAACAAGCCAGGCGCCAACGGCGTAATCGCTGCGATGACAGTCAAACAGGCGCCGGCCGACGGTTACACCCTCTTTCTGGGCACCAACACCCATATGGCGGTCAATCCCATCGTCGTCAAGGCGCTGCCCTATGACGCAGTCAAAGACTTCAAGTTTGTCGGCGGCCTGGCACGCGGCATGATGGCTTTTGTCGCCCCGTCAAACACAAAGATCAACAACGTCGAAGAACTGGTGGCCGCTTCGAAAGCCGCGCCAGCCAAGCTGAACGTGGGCTCCTACACCTCGGGCTTCCAACTCTCAGCTGAATGGTTCGCCAGCCTCACGAACACGCAGCTGATGTACATCCCGTACAAGGGCACGCCCGAAGTGTTCACCGCGCTGATGGGCAACCAGCTCGACTGGTCGGTCACCGACGTGATCTCGGCGCTGCCACAGGTCAAGGCCGGCAAGCTCAAGGCCATCGCGGTCTCTGGCGAAAAACGCTTCCCCGACATGCCGGACGTGCCCACTGTCAAGGAAAGCGGCTACCCCGACTATGTGAACTACACCTGGACCTCGATGGTGGTGCGCACCGACACGCCCGATGCCGTTACGAACAAGCTGGTCGAGGCGCTGCGACGCATCCTGGCCGCGCCGGCCGCGAAGGAATTCGCCACCAAGATCGGCTCGGAACTGATGCAGGCCGACCCGACCGAGATGCGCAAGTTCCAGCTCAGCGAGACCGAGCGATTTCGCCGCATCGCCGACGTCGCGGGAATCAAGCCGCAATGACCCAGTCCGCGCGTTCACAGCAAGCCACGCAACCCCCGCCACATGGCGCCGATTGGCACGGCAAGGCCGTCGTCGTTAGCGGCGGTGCGCAGGGCCAGGGCGCCTCGCTGGCCCTGCAGCTGCTGCAGGTCGGCGCCATCGTGCACGTGATCGACGTGCTGCCGCCCGATCACGTCGCCTGGCAGCCGCTGCGCAATGCCGCGCCTGGCAACTTGTTCGAGTGGTCGCACGACGTGGCCATGCCCGGCACCTGGTCGCGTGTAGCCGATGCGCTGCGCGAGAAGGGTCATGCGCTGCAGGGCCTGGTCAACAACGCCGGCATCACTGGTCCGCGCAACACGGCGACGCAGACGCAGCTGCCCGATTGGGAGCGCGTGATGGCAACCAACCTCACCGGCGCGATGCTCGGCATCCGTGCGATGGCGCCGCTGATGGGACGCGGCGCCTCTATCGTCAACATCTCGTCGACCGTTGGCATGACCGGCTACTACAGCTGCGCTTACACGACCAGTAAATGGGCGCTTCGCGGGTTGACACGCAGTGCGGCTCTCGAACTTGCGCCCAGGGGCATCCGCGTGAACTGCGTGTGCCCTGGCGTGGTTGACACCGACATGATCCAGACCAATCCGGCTCTGGTGGCTGCGCTGCAGGACACGATCCCGATGCAGCACATGGCTCAGCCCAGCCAGATCGCCGACGTCGTGATCTTCCTGCTCGGTCCTCAGGCCTCGTACATCACCGGAGCCGACCTCGCGGTCGACGGTGGCGTGACCGGCGGCGGCATCTACTGGCCTGTGGGGCGCCGCGTGGGCGCGCTCGGCCAACCCGAAACCGCATCCAGCAGCAAAGCGTAGTTCCCCCAAAACACACAAGGAGACAAGCCATGATTCAATTCAAGAAATGGGCCGCCGCGGCGGCTGTGACCGCAATGCTCATGCCCACCGCCTGGGCGCAGCAGTCGATCAAGATCGGTGCGCTCAACCCCTACAGCGGTCCGCTGGCGCTGTACGGCACAGAGGTCACGCGCGGCTACGAGCTCGCGGTCGACAAGCTCAACGCCGGCGGCGGCGTGCTTGGCAAGAAGATCGAACTTGTGCGCGGCGATGTCACCACGCCGCAGCAGGGCATCGCCACGGTCGAGCAGCTGGTCTCCCGCGACAAGGTCGACCTCTTCGTCGGCACCTACATCAGCGCCATCGCGCTGACCGCCAGTGACGCCGCGCTGCGCTATGGAAAGCTCTACTGGGAAACCAACGCCGTGGCGCAGAGCCTGACGGAACGGGGCCTGCCCAATTTCATCCGCAGCGGTCCCGACAGCAATGCCTTCGCCACTACGTCGTCCTCGGTAGTTCGTGAACTGGTGGCGCCAGCCCTTAAGAAGGACATCAAGGACCTCAAGGTCTGGATCCAAAGCGAGGATTCGATCTACGGTACCTCGATCGCGCAGAGCCAAAAGCGCATGCTCGAGTCCTTTGGCGCCAAAGTCGTTGGCCAGGGCACTCATTCGAGCCGCTCCATCGACCTCAACGACTCGGTGCTGCGCATCAAGCAGTCGGCGCCCGACGTGCTGCTGCAAACGGGCTACGTGCCCGACGGCAACTTGATGCTGCGCACACTGCGCGAGCAAGGCGTCAAGCCCGGCGCCATTGTCTACGTCGGCACTGGCGACACACCCGAAACGCTGCAAGCCATCGGTGCTGAGCAACTTGAGGGCGTGATCGTCGTCGGCTATCCGCGCAATGATATCAACGAGAGTTTCGGGCCCGGCAACCGTGCTTACCTGGCCGCCTACAAAGCCAAATACAACGCCGACCCTGTGGCACCGCAGGGCATGAATGCCTATTCCGGCTTTCTAATGCTGGCTGAGGCCCTAACGGCCGCCGGCAGCGTGGACCCGGCCAAGGTGCAGGCGGCGGTCGCCAAGATCGACAAGCCGGACAGCACTTACCCGACCGGCTTCGGCACTAAGTTCGACAAGAACTACCAGAACACGCGTGCTTACTTCACCGCCTCGCAGTGGCAAGGCGGCAAGATGGTCACCGTGTTCCCGAAGGCCGCCGTGCTGCAGGACGTGACACTCAAGCCACTCGGCCGCCCCTGAGAGCGCCTGTCATAAAGCGTCCGATCCATCACTGGTCTGGACGAGCGTGACGCACCGGGATGTGACCGTCAGTCGTACCCCGGCTTAGTAACAACTTCAGGAGGCTCAAGGCCATGGACCAGATATTGACCGTGCTGACCGTCGGCATTTTGTTGGGAGGCATCTACGGCCTCGTCAGCATCGGGCTGAACCTCATCTTCGGCGTGGTGCGCATCGTTAACTTCGCGCAGGGCGAACTGGTGATGTTCGGCATGTACGGCACTTACTTCGCTTATACGCACTTGCACATCCATCCCTACCTGTCGGTGTTCATCGTGGCGCCGCTTGTGGGCTTGCTCGGCATGGTTATCCAACGGCTGGTGATCCAGCCGTTGACAAGCGAGCCCAACATGCAGATCTTCGCCACCTTCGGGCTGCTGATGTTCTTTCAAAACACCATGCTGGCCGTTTCGCGCGGAGAGGCGTACAGCGTCGGCAGCATGGCGGGCACCGGCGTACTCGAGCTTGGCGACCTCAAGCTCAGTTCGGTGCGGCTGGTGACGCTGGGCGCAGCGACGCTCATCACGATTGGCCTGCACCTGTTCCTCTCGCGCACGATGGCCGGACGAGCGATCCGCGCGGTGACGCAGGACAAGCGCGCGGCGCGGGCCATGGGCATCAACGTTGAGCGCACTTTTCTCATCACCTTCGGCATTGGTGCGGCGCTGGCCGGCATGGCTGGCGCGCTCCTGACGCCGATCTATTCGATCACGCCGGCGGTGGGCGGCAACTTCATCCTGGCCGCTTTCGCGGTCGTGGTGCTTGGCGGGCTCGGCAGTGTCTGGGGCGCTTACATCGGCGGGCTGATCGTCGGCATCGTCGAAGCCTTTGCTGGGTTCTACATCGACCCGGTGCTGCGCAGCGC
>Ga0326735_1000124_pt1 | contig 16360 bp, 22 predicted proteins | sample 37_GP2_1092_FD_207945 | JGI IMG/M metagenome (GOLD analysis project Ga0326735, IMG submission 207945) | Glacier ice microbial communities from Ngari, Tibet, China - 37_GP2_109.2 | ecosystem: Environmental > Aquatic > Freshwater > Ice > Glacier | place: China: Ngari, Tibet | collected 2018-07-31
CCGGCATGTCGGGCAACGTCACCGCCTTGGATAATCGGGGCCACGAGTACGATACCCGGTGCATTAAATACGCTCGTAAAAAGGACCAGGACCAGGACCAGGACCAGGACCAGGACCAGGACCGACACGATGTACGCGCGCCCAAACTTGACGCGCTTCACCATACTTCACGTCCTACCGGTTTGGTGTTGCTCCTTCCCGTCATATGCGCAGGTTCGGGTGCAGTGCTGTCACACCGAGCCACCAGGTCATCAAGCGAAAATGCAGGGCGCCTGGCCTCCAACAACACGCCATCAACCCGAACCATACCCAACAATTAGTGGCGGGCGCGGTTGCGCCGGCAGAAAACCCGGCAACAGTCGATGGCCAGGCAGTCCGGCAGCGAAAAGGCTTGCGTTTCGCCGGAACCGGACGCATAATTTAAATGCGAATGATTCTCATTTAGCTTCCATGAAAACCGACCTGTTGAACCAACCCTGACCGCATCGCCTTTTTTTGGAGGATGGCATGGATTACCACATTACCTATCAAGCACCGTTGGCGCCTCAAGATTGCTGTAATCAAAACGCGCTTCTCGTTGGCTCCTTGCTGCACCTGATGTCGCATTACAGCGCGCGCAGTCAGCAGGAAGAGCCATGCCTCAAACTGGCCGCTGTCATCGAGCGTCATCTTGCGGCATTGTCGCGCGTGCCAGGTATCGACCCGGTGTTGCGCGCAAGTTGCGAGCAACTCAGCGAAACCTGGGGCGACCTGGTCGATGCCAGCCTCCCGGTGCCAACCAAGTCAACTATTTTCGCTCGCTTCATGAGCCTGAACCAGAAGAGAGGCCTACGTTACCCCTGATCCAACTGCGCCAGATACCGCTCGATGGCGAACACGTGTGGATCAATCTTGCCCAGCGCGCGCAGCGCGTCGGCCAGCTCGATCAGGTAGTCGCGGTTGCGTCCGCTCGGGCCGCTCGCGGCGGCGATCTGGCGGGCGATGTCGCGCTCGGCCGCTTCGCCCAGGAAAGCGGCGTTGTCTTCGGCGGCAATATATACCAGGCCCACTTCGCTGCCGCCGGCGTCGAAATCGATCCCGGTGGCCAGGCGCAGGTAGCCGTTCTTTTCGCGGTGGTCGAGGTGGGCGAATACTTCCGGCGTGATCAGGTAGGCCATGCCGGCGCACACCGCGGCGGCGTCGCGCACCAGGGTCAGCACGCGGCCGGGCGCGCTATCGGTGCCGCGATGGTCGTGCGAGCCTTGCCAGAAGCGCCGCGTCCAGCCGGCAATGCTGGCGGGGCGCCGTTCGATAAACGGGAAATCGGCCTTGAAGATCAGCGAGCCATAGCCGAACAGCCAGACGCGCTGGTGGCTGTCGAATTTGTCCATGCGCTGGTTGATGGCGATGGTGTTGTGTGACATGAAAGGGTTCCGGAAAAAGAGCGACAATAATTATAGCGCGGCGGCTGACCGCGGCATGCTTCCCGCATGTTCTCCATAACGTGCCCGCACCCCGAAATAATATTTGTACGATTGCCAGTTTTGCACTCTAATGGTGAAAACTGCCGAGGAGCCCACCATGCACATCAAAAAAATCCACCATGTCGCCTACCGCTGCATCGATGCCAAGCAGACCGTCGAATGGTACGTCAAGTACCTGGGTATGGACTTTTTGCTGGCGATCGCCGAAGACCAGGTGCCATCCACCGGCGCGCCCGACCCGTACATGCATGTGTTCCTCGACGCCGGCGCCGGCAACGTGCTGGCGTTTTTCGAGCTGCCGAATCAAGGCGCAATGGGGCGCGACGAGAACACCCCGGCCTGGGTCCAGCACCTGGCGCTCGAAGTGGGGTCGGTGGACGAACTGCTGGCCGCCAAGGCGCGCCTCGAAGCAGACGGTATTGGCGTCATCGGTCCGACCAACCACACCATCTTCAAGTCGATCTATTTTTTCGACCCGAACGGCCACCGCCTCGAACTGGCGGTCAACACCGGCACGCCCGAGATGATGGACAAGCTCGACGCCGTGAAGTGGGACATGCTCAATGAGTGGGCCGAAACGCGCAAGGCGCCGCAGCACGCGGCCTGGATGCACGCCAGGACCGGGGTGGCGGCATGAAGCTCGCTACCCTCAAAAGCGCCGGCCGCGACGGCGTGCTGGTGGTCGTCAGCCGCGACCTGGTCACCTGCCAGCGGGTGCCGAAAATCGCCGCCACCCTGCAGTTCGCGCTGGATCACTGGGACCTGGCCGCGCCGCGCCTGCGCAATGTGTTCGCCGACCTGAATGACGGCAGCGCGCTGGCGGCCGAGCCGTTCGTCGAGTCGCTGTGCCATTCGCCGCTGCCGCGCGCCTACCAGTGGGCCGACGGTTCGGCCTACATCAACCACGTCGAACTGGTGCGCAAGGCGCGCAACGCCGACGTGCCGGCCTCGTTCTACACCGATCCGCTGATGTACCAGGGCGGCTCGGACTCCTTCATCGGCCCGTGGGATCCGATCTGCGCGCTCGACGAGGCCTGGGGCATCGACCTCGAAGCCGAGGTCGCAATCATCACCGGCGACGTCGCGATGGGCGCCGGGGTTGAACAGTGCGCCGGCGCCATCCGGCTTGTCATGCTGGTCAACGATGTCTCGCTGCGCAACCTGATCCCGGGCGAGCTGGCGAAAGGTTTCGGCTTTTTTCAGTCGAAGGCGGCCAGCGCGTTTTCGCCGGTGGCGGTCACTCCTGACGAACTGGGGGCGGCCTGGCGCGACAGCAAACTGTGCCTGCCCTTGCACGTGACGCTCAACGAACTGCCGTTCGGTAAACCGAATGCCGGCGAGGACATGACGTTCAATTTCGCCCAACTGGTGGCGCATGCCGCCAAGACGCGCGAACTGGCGGCCGGCACCATCATCGGCTCCGGCACGGTGTCGAACAAGCAGGGCGGCCTGCACGGCTCGAGCATCGAACATGGCGGCGTCGGCTACTGCTGCCTGGCCGAATTGCGGATGTACGAGACGATCGAGAAGGGTGCGCCGACGACGCCGTTCATGCAATTCGGCGACAACGTGCGCATCGAAATGGTCGACGCCGACGGCGCCAGCATCTTCGGGGCGATTGACCAGGAAGTGGCGCATTATCACGGGCGGCACTCATGACTACCTGCATCAAGCTCTACACCTATTTCCGCAGTTCCGCCGCCTGGCGCGTGCGCATCGCCTTGAGCCTGAAAGGGCTGCCGTACGAAGCGGTGCCGGTGCACCTGGTCAGGAACGGCGGCGAGCAATTGACGGACCAGTACCGGGCCATCAACCCGGGTGCGCTGGTGCCGAGCCTGCAGGACGAGGGTGCCGAGGGAGCAACAATCACCCAGTCGATGGCGATCGTCGAATACCTGGAGGAGACGCATCCGGCGGTGCCGTTGCTGCCGTCCACGCCGCTCGAGCGCGCCCGCGTACGCGCACTGGCGCAGATGATTGCGTGCGACATCCATCCGCTCAACAACCTGCGCGTGCTGCGCTACCTGGTGCGCACGCTCGGCGTCAAAGACGAGGCCAAGACCGAATGGTACCGGCACTGGATCGGCGAAGGGTTCGCCGCGCTCGAAGCGCAATTGACCCGGAACCCGGCGCGCGATTCAGATCGCAACGCGGCGCCCGCACGCTTCTGCCATGGCAGCACGCCGACCATCGCCGATTGCTTCCTGGTGCCGCAGGTGTACAACGCGCAGCGTTTCGACATCGATATCGCAGCGTACCCGAACATCGCCCGCATCAATGACGCCTGCGCCGAACTGCCGGCGTTTATTGCCGCCCATCCGGCGCAGCAGGGCGATTCGGAGTAGGGCGCGTATCGGCGCTTGGCCTTCGACAGCGAGCTGGAGAAGAGCGCCGGGCCAGGCGGCGTGGCATATCCGCCGCGCAGCCTGTCTTGTTGCGTCGCGCCTTACGCCCCCGGCGCCGAGATCTCGCCCAGCGCCTTGTCGGTGGTTGCCGCATGCTTGGTGGCGATGTCGCCCAGCGAGACGATGCCTACCAGGCTGTGCGATTGCTGGTCGACGACCGGTACGCGGCGGATCTGCTCGTCGCCCATCTCGGCCAGTACTTCTTCCACCGATTGCGTGGCGTAACAGGTGCGCACCTCGGTGCTCATCACGTCGCCCACGCGGGTGGTTTCCGGCGCCTGGCCTTCGGCGCTCGAACGAATTGTTATGTCGCGATCGGTCAGCATGCCGACCAGCTTCGGGCCGTCGCATACCGGCACGGCGCCGATATCGAGTTCTTTCATCAGCTGCGCGGCGCGGCGTACGGTGTCTTCCGGCGAGACGCTGGTGACATCGCGGGTCATTACGTCTTGAATGGTTTGCATCTGAATCTCCTTGCTCGATTGATTGGTGGCCCCAGGTAATACTTAACCGGCACAGGGAGAATGATGCACGTTTTTCAATAAAATCGACGCATGGTTGACACTGCATTATTCGGCCAGCTCCGGGCGGCAACAGGCGCGCAAACACGGCCCTCGGCTACAATCAGCGGTTTCCAACTCGCCCCCTCATCGCCATGCCTTCGACCCTTCCCGGCCCAATCCAGGACGCCCTCGCGCTCGCCCATCCCAGCTGGAAGCCGCACTTGCTCGAGGGGCTGCATGGCGTCGCTGCCGCCAATCCGGGCTACCTCGACGCGCTCGCCCTCGATCACTATTTGCCGACCGGGCAGCGGCTGTTCGCCGCCTTCGGCTTACCGCTGCCCGATGTGCGCTACGTGCTGGTGGGAGAGGGGCCGTATCCGCGCGCCGAAAGCGCCACCGGCGTCTGCTTCATGGATGGGGCGGTCGGCACGCTATGGAGCGAGACCGGCTTGTCCAAGCCGGTCAACCGCGCAACGTCGCTGCGCAATTTTATAAAAATGCTGCTGGTCGCCGACGGCCAGCTCGCAGCTGGCGACACCGGCGGCGCGGCCCTGGCGCCGGTCGCCGCCAAGGCGCGCGTCGACGGCTCGATCCAGACCCTCGCCCAATTGCAGCAGAACCTCACGCGCCACGGTTTCCTGCTGCTTAACGCGGCTTTAGTGTTTCGCCCGCATGTCCCACCTGCCATCGAGGCGCGTGCCTGGCTGCCTTTCCTGCAGACGGTGCTGGCAGGGTTGGCCGATAGCGGGGCCGGCGCCGGTGCAGGTGTCAAGCTGGTGCTGTGGGGAAAGATAGCCGAGCAACTCAAGAAACTGCCGCAGTGCGCGGCGCTCGAACAGGTGGTGTCGGAGCATCCGTACAACCTGTCGTTCATCACCCATGCAGGAATGCAGGAACTGTTCGGGCCGATGCGGCTGCTGAGGGTTACTTGACGACGGTTTGCCTGCCGGCGCCCGGCTGCCGGTTTGGGGGGCTTCAGGACAACATCCGCCAAATTTGCTATACTTGACTAATTCGTTCAGGTAATCAGGTCATTCGGCATCTTAGGCGGGCTTGAAAAATGAACGTATTTAATTGAACTTATGCAATATTCTAACATTGTTGACCGGGGTTGAGATGCGTCTGACCACTAAAGGCCGTTTTGCTGTTACCGCCATGATCGACCTTGCCCTGCGCTCGGGCAAGGGGCCGGTTTCGCTGTCGGGCATCAGCCAGCGCCAGTCGATTTCGCTGTCGTACCTGGAGCAGCTGTTCGGCAAGCTGCGCCGCCACGAGATCGTCGAATCGATCCGCGGACCGGGCGGCGGCTACAGTTTGGCGCGCAGGGCCGACAAGGTGACGGTGGCCGACATCATCATTGCCGTCGACGAGCCGCTCGACGCTACCCAGTGCGGCGGCAAGGAAAACTGCCACGGCGCCGATGGCGCCGCCGGTGCGCGCTGCATGACACACGAGCTGTGGGCCACGCTCAACGAAAAAATGGTCGACTACCTCGATTCGGTCACGCTGCAAGACCTGGTCGACCAGCAGCAGCAAAAGCATGCCGAACAAGCCGTCGTGGTGCTGCACCGTAGCCACGCCGTTGTTGGGCAAAATTGAAACACGGACAAAATTGAAGCATATTGGAGTGATTTGATGAACGCCCCTTTGAACAAAAACTTAGCCCCTGGCATTGACCCCAAGCTCGAGCACACTTTCGTGACCGCTCCGCATTTCCCTATTTATATGGATTACTCGTCGACCACGCCGGTCGATCCGCGCGTCGCCGATAAAATGATTCCCTACCTGCGCGAGCAGTTCGGCAATCCCGCCTCGCGCAGCCACATGTACGGCTGGACCGCCGAAGCGGCCGTCGAGGAAGCGCGCGTCGAAGTGGCCAAGCTGGTCGGCGCCGATCCGCGTGAGATCATCTGGACCTCCGGCGCGACCGAAAGCAACAATCTTGCGCTGAAAGGCGCGGCCCAGTTCTACAAGACAAAGGGCAAGCACATCATCACGGTCAAGACCGAGCACAAGGCAGTGCTCGACACCGTGCGCGAACTCGAGCGCGTCGGCTTCGATGCGACATACCTCGCGCCGCAGGACAACGGCCTGATCACCGTCGACCAACTGGCGGCGGCGATCCGGCCCGACACGATCCTGGTCTCCGTCATGCTGGTCAACAACGAAATCGGCGTGATTCAGCCGATCGAGGAACTGGCCTCGCTGTGCCGCTCGAAGGGCATCATCTTCCATTGCGACGCCGCCCAGGCGACCGGCAAGGTCGTCATCGACCTGGCCAACAGCAAGGTCGACCTGATGACGTTCACCGCCCACAAGACCTACGGCCCGAAAGGCATCGGCGCCCTGTACGTACGGCGCAAGCCGCGCGTGCGCCTGGAGGCGCAGATGCACGGCGGCGGCCACGAGCGCGGCCTGCGTTCGGGCACCTTGCCGACCCACCAGATCGTCGGCATGGGCGAAGCGTTCCGCCTTGCGCGCGAAGAGATGGACGTCGAAATCGTCCGCATCAAGGCGCTGCGCGACCGCCTCGCCAAGGGTTTGCAGGAAATCGAAGAGGTCTACATCAACGGCGACACCGACCACCGGGTGCCGCACAACCTGAACGTCAGTTTCAACTACGTCGAAGGCGAATCCCTGATCATGGCGATCAAGGGCATCGCCGTGTCGTCCGGCTCGGCCTGCACTTCGGCCAGCCTGGAGCCGTCGTACGTGCTGCGCGCGCTGGGCCGCAGCGACGAACTGGCGCACAGCTCGATCCGTTTCACCATCGGCCGTTATTCGACCGAAGCCGACATCGATTTCGCGATCGACCTGCTGAAATCGAAAGTGCACAAATTGCGCGAACTGTCGCCCCTGTGGGATATGTTCAAGGACGGGATCGACATCGCATCGATTCAATGGGCAGCCCACTAACACCACATCAATCAGGAGTTTTACCATGGCATATTCGGACAAAGTGTTGGACCACTACGAAAATCCACGTAACGTCGGCGCCTTCGACAAGGGCGACGAGACGATCGGCACCGGCATGGTCGGCGCGCCGGCCTGCGGCGACGTCATGAAACTGCAGATCAAGGTCGGCGCCGATGGCCTGATCGAAGACGCAAAATTCAAGACCTACGGCTGCGGTTCGGCCATCGCCTCGAGCTCGCTCGTGACCGAATGGGTCAAGGGCAAGACGCTCGACCAGGCGTTGTCGATCAAGAACACCCAGATCGCCGAAGAACTGGCGCTGCCGCCGGTCAAGATCCACTGCTCGATCCTGGCGGAAGACGCCATCAAGGCGGCCGTGCTGGATTACAAGACGAAGCACCCGGCGCTTGCCTGAAGGTACAGAGTAATTCGCGGAGAAAACCATGGCAATCACACTGACCGAAAAAGCGGCCAAGCACATCAACCGCTACATTGAACGTCGCGGCAAGGGTGTCGGCTTGCGTTTTGGCGTGCGCACGACGGGCTGCTCGGGCTTGGCTTACAAGCTCGAGTACGTCGATCAAGCCACGGCTGAAGACAACATTTTCGAGTCGCACGGCGTGAAGGTTTTCGTCGACCCGAAAAGCCTGCCGTACATCGATGGCACCGAACTCGACTTTACCCGCGAAGGCCTGAACGAAGGCTTCCGTTTCAACAATCCGCACGTCAAGGACGAGTGCGGTTGTGGGGAAAGTTTCCGCATCTAAGCGCTTTTTATTTTCGTATCTATTCTCGTATCAATGCAGAATCACTTCGACCTGTTCCAGCTGCCGGCCCGTTTCACGCTCGATGCCGGCGCCTTAGATGCCGCCTATCGCGATGTGCAAGGGCAAGTGCATCCCGACCGCTTCATCAACGCCACCGCCGCCGAAAAGCGCGTTGCGATGCAGTGGGCGACGCGTGCCAACGAGGCCTACCAAACGCTCAAAAATGCGCAAAAGCGCGCGCGCTACCTGTGCGAATTACACGGCGTCGACCTGCAGACGGAGTCGAACACGGCGATGCCGGTGGATTTCTTGATGCAGCAGATGGCGTGGCGCGAAGCGCTTGGCGAGGCGCGGGCGGCGAAGGATGTCGATGCGCTCGAGGCGTTGGACGAGGAGGTCAAAGGCGAGCGCAGCGCGCGGCTGGAGGCGGTGGGAGCGGAACTCGACGCCGGCAAGTATGCCGAAGCGGCGCAGGGCGTGCGGGCGCTGATGTTTTTGGATAAATTCGGCGAGGAAGTGCGTTATGCGTTCGAGGCGGCGGAGGCGTAGGGGAACGCATATCCAGCATGGATCCCCGCTTTCGCGAGGATGACGGTGTTGGGGCTGGCGGCTAAAATACCGTCGTCCCCGCGAAAGCGGGGACCCACAACCCGCATCCGAAGCCGTACCATCAAATAAAAACAAGACAGAATATAAACCATGGCTTTACTCCAAATCTCCGAACCCGGCATGTCGACTGCCCCCCACCAGCACCGGCTGGCGGTCGGTATCGACCTTGGCACCACCAATTCGCTGGTCGCCACCGTGCGCAGCGGCATTCCTGAAGTGCTGAGCGACGAAGACGGCCGGCCACTGCTGCCGTCGATCGTGCGCTACCTGCCTAACGGCCACGCCCACATCGGTTACAAGGCGCAGGCCCACCAGACCACCGACCCGAAGAACACGGTCGTTTCGGTCAAGCGGTTCATGGGCCGCGGCCTGGGCGACATCGCCCACGCCGAAAACATGCCCTACGATTTCCAGGATGGCGGTCGCGAAGGCGCTCAAGGCATGGTGCAGATCCGTACCGTTGCCGGCGTCAAAAGCCCGGTCGAGATATCCGCCCAGATTCTCGCCACCTTGCGCCAGCGCGCCGAAGATGCGCTCGGCGACGAGCTGGTCGGCGCCGTCATCACGGTGCCGGCCTACTTCGACGACGCCCAGCGCCAGGCCACCAAGGATGCCGCCCAGCTGGCCGGCCTGAACGTGCTGCGCCTGCTGAGCGAACCGACGGCGGCGGCGATTGCCTACGGCCTCGATCACGGCTCTGAAGGTGTCTATGCCGTCTACGACCTGGGCGGGGGCACCTTCGACATCTCGATCCTCAAGCTGTCAAAAGGCGTGTTCGAAGTGCTCTCGACCGGCGGCGATTCGGCCCTTGGCGGCGACGATTTCGACCATCGCCTGTTTTGCTGGATCACCGAGCACGCCGGGTTGGCGCCGCTGTCCGACGAAGACACCGCGACCCTGATGGTCAAGGCCCGCCATGCGAAAGAGCAGCTGTCGACCAACGCCGTCACCACCATCGACGCGATGCTTAATTCAGGCGAAATGGTGCACCTGAAGGTCACGGCCGAAGAGTTCTGCGAGATGACCCGTCACCTGGTTGCCAAGACCATGACGGCGATCAAAAAAGCCATGCGCGACTCCGCCGTGTCGGTCGACGACGTCGACGGCGTGGTAATGGTCGGCGGCGCCACCCGCATGCCGCACGTGCGGCGCGCCGTCACCGAATTTTTCAAGACGATCCCGCACGCGAACATCGACCCGGACAAGGTCGTCGCGCTGGGCGCGGCGATCCAGGCCAATTTACTGGCCGGTAACCGCGCGCCTGGTGACGACTGGCTGCTGCTCGACGTCATCCCGCTTTCGCTCGGCATCGAAACGATGGGCGGCCTGGTCGAGAAAATTATCCCGCGCAATTCGACGATTCCGTGCGCCCGCGCCCAGGAGTTCACCACCTTCAAGGACGGCCAGACCGCCCTGTCGGTGCACGTACTGCAAGGCGAGCGCGAGCTGATGTCCGACTGCCGCTCGCTGGCAAAGTTCGAGCTGCGCGGCATTCCGCCGATGGTGGCCGGCGCCGCCCGCATCCGCATTACTTACCAGGTCGATGCGGACGGCTTGCTGTCGGTGTCGGCGCGCGAAACCCGCTCCGGCGTCGAAGCGAACATCACGGTCAAGCCGTCGTACGGCCTGGCCGACGACGACGTGGCACGCATGCTGCAGGAGTCGTACAGCTCGGCGCAAGTCGACATGGCGCTGCGCGCGCTGCGCGAACAGCAGGTCGAGGCCGAGCGCATCCTGCTCGCCACCCGGTCCGCATTGGACGGCGATAGCGCCCTGTTGTCGGCCGTCGAAATGGCCGACATCGATCGCCTGATGGATGCGGTGCGCCACGCCGCCGCTGCCGCTGCCGCACCATCCTCGCCAACCTCACCATCCTCACCATCCTCACCATCCTCGCCATCTGCGCAATCGGCGCTGCACGCCGCCGTCGAGGCGCTGGCCCAGGGCACCGAAGAATTCGCCTCACGCCGAATGGACCAGAGCGTGCGCAGCGCGCTGGCCGGCAAAACGCTCGACGAAGTCTGAGCCAGCTTAAGTCATATAAAATTGAAGAGGTAATTCCAATGCCGCAAATCGTCATTCTTCCCCATCCGCTGTTTTGCCCCGAGGGCGCGGTCCTCGAGGCGCCGGCCGGCAAATCCGTGTGCGACGTCATGTTGGAAAACGATATCGACATCGAGCACGCCTGCGATCGCGTCTGCGCCTGCACCACCTGCCACGTGCTGGTGCGCGAAGGGTATGACACCTTGAACGAGCCGAAAGAAAACGAAGAAGACATGCTCGACAAGGCCTGGGGCCTGGAAGCGGTATCGCGCCTGTCGTGCCAGGCGATCGTGGGAACTGCCGACCTGGTGGTCGAGATCCCGAAATACACGATCAACCACGCCGCCGAAAAAAACCATTGAACGGACATACTGCCATGAAGTGGAGCGACATCTCGGCGATTGCTGAAGCCTTATACGAAAAATTTCCTGATACCGACCCGGCTGCGATCCGCTTCGTCGACCTGCACAACCGGGTCGTCGAGCTGGCCGGGTTCGACGACGACCATACGCGCGGCGGCGAGAAAGTGCTGGAAGCGATTCAGGCGGCGTGGATCGATGAAGCGCGCTGACACTGGCAGGGCGGCCAAACCTGTTGGCACAACCATACCCGCAGCGCACGAACTGGCACCAGAAATCCGCCCCGGCCAATCGATCGCGCTGCTGCAGGAACTGCACATCCTCACGCGCGACGGCAAGCTCAACCAGGACAGCCGCCGCAAACTCAAGCAGGTATACCACCTGGTGCAGTTCATCGAGCCCTTACTAAAAGAGATCCAGCAGGACCATCCGGCGATCTCGCTGGTGGACCATGGCGCCGGCAAATCCTACCTCGGCTTCATCCTGTACGACCTGTTCTTCAAGGGGCTCGATGACGGTTCGCGCATCTACGGCATCGAGACGCGTGAAGAACTCGTGCAGAAATCGACCGAACTGGCGGCGCGGCTGGGTTTTCCCGGCATGTCCTTCCTGCCGCTGTCGGTGGCCGAATCGACGACCTCCAAGCTGCTGCCGGAGCGGATCGACATTGTCACCGCGCTTCATGCCTGCAACACCGCCACCGACGACGCCATCGACTTCGCGTTAAAAAAGAAGGCGAAATTCATGGTGCTGGTGCCGTGCTGCCAGGCTGAAGTCGCCACGGTGCTAAAGAAAAACAAGGGCAAGGACCTGGGCAAAAGCGCACTGACCGAAATCTGGCGCCACCCGCTGCACACGCGCGAATTCGGCAGCCAGGTCACCAACGTGTTGCGCTGCCTGCAGCTCGAAGCCCATGGCTACCAGGTCAACGTCACCGAACTGGTGGGTTGGGAACACTCGATGAAAAACGAACTGATCATCGCCAGCTACAAGAACCTGCCGCGCAAGCGCCCGAGCGACCGGTTGCAAGAAGTACTGGTGACGCTGGGCCTGGAAGAAATGGGCCAGCGCTTTTATACTGAAAAACTCACCGAACAAGCGACGTTCGTAAAATGACAATCATGAGCGAACACTGGATCGACCTGCGCAGCGACACCGTTACTCAACCCTCAACCGCGATGCGCGCCGCCATGCAGGCGGCGGCCGTCGGCGACGATGTCTATGGCGACGACCCGACCGTCAATCGGCTGCAGGAAGTCACCGCGGAGATGTTCGGCTTCGAGGCGGCGCTGTTTGCGCCGTCCGGCACCCAGAGCAACCTGATCGCGTTGATGCTCCATTGCGGGCGCGGCGACGAATACCTGGTCGGCCAGGACGCGCACACTTACAAGTACGAGGGCGGCGGCGCCGCGGTGCTGGGCAGTATCCAGCCGCAGCCGATCGCCAACCAGCTTGACGGCAGCCTTGCGCTGGCCGACATCGCGGCCTACATCAAACCGGACGACATGCACTTCGCCCGCACCCGCCTGCTGACGCTGGAAAATACCATCGGCGGCAAGGTGCTGGGGCCTGACTACATGCGCGAGGCGACCCGGTTCGCGCGTGCGCGCGGTCTCGCCACCCACCTCGATGGCGCGCGCATCTGCAACGCGGCGGTCAAGCAGGGCATTAGCATGGTCGATGCCGTCGCCGGTTTCGACAGCCTCTCGGTGTGCCTGTCGAAAGGCCTCGGCGCGCCGGTCGGTTCGGTGCTGTGCGGGTCGAAGGACTTTATCGAGCAGGGCAAGCGCTGGCGCAAGATGCTGGGGGGCGGCATGCGCCAGGCCGGCATCCTCGCCGCCGCCGGGCTGTACGCGCTCGAGCACAACGTCGCCCGGCTGGCCGACGACCACGTCAACGCGGCGCGCCTGGCCAGCGGCATCGGCGAGATCGCCGGCCTGACAGTGGCGACGCCGCAAACCAATATCTTTTATGTCGAGGTGCCCCCTGGCGCCTGCGATGCGCTGCGCGCCACCCTCGCGCGCGCGCGCATCCGCGCAACCGTGGGCCCGCGCACCCGCCTGGTGACCCACCTTGACATTAGCGCGGTGGATGTCGAACGCATCATCGCCGTATTCACCGCATTTTTTAACGACTGGCGCGCCCCACAATGACCGACACCACGATCCGCCTTGCCAAACGTGTGGCTGAAATGATGCCATGCTCGCGCGCCGAAGCCGACAAGTACATCGCCGGCGGCTGGGTCAGCGTCGACGGCCAGGTCATCGAGGAAGCCGGCGCGCGTGTCGCCGACGACCAGGAAGTCACGCTCGATCCGGACGCCACGCTGGTCGAGCTGGCGCCGGTGACGATCCTGCTGCACAAGCCGGCCGGGTTCAACGCCGGCCTCGACAGCGACGGCGCGCCGGCTGCCAGCCTGCTGACGCAGCAGACACTGGTGCTGCCCGACCATGGCAAGCAGCGCTTCCTGAAGCGCCATCTGGCCAACCTGACATTGGTCTCGCCGCTGGAGACCAAAGCGAGCGGGCTGGTGGTCTATACACAGGACTTCCGCGTCGCGCGCAAGCTGGTCGACGAAGGCCAGCGGGTCGAGCAGGAGTTCATCGTCGAAGTATCGGGCACGATCCGCGAAGGCGGGCTGGCGCTGCTCAATCACGGCTTGCCGTTCAACGGCAAGGAAATCGCGCCGATGAAAGCGAGCTGGCAGAACGAAACGCGGCTGCGCTTCGCGGTCAAGGGCGTCAAGCCGGGGCAGCTCGCGCACATGTGCCGGATGGTGGATTTGACGGTGGTATCGATCAGGCGCCTGCGCGTAGGCCGCGTGCCGATGGCCAGTTTGCCGGTGGGGCAGTGGCGGTATTTGCACGAGTACGAGCGGTTCTGAAGTTGTCCCCGCATGCGGGGCGCAGTTTGCACGATAAGTTGATCAACTTCTGATCAACTTCTGACGGACGATGCCGGGCGTTGTCGCTGTTCCCGAAAAATTGGATCCCCGCGTGCGCGAGGACGACGAGCTTACTTCTTCGTCTGCTTGACCGGCTTCGGCAACAAAATCATCCTGGTCCCGGCTACCCGGTCATGCAGGAACTGCCCGTCCTTGTCGAGCAGCGCCGTCGTGGCCCAGGCAAAAATCCCCACCGCCAGCGCCGCGCCGACCTGGCCGTAACTTGTCAAGCCAAACGCGTAACAGACGACAATCGCCGGCAGGAACCAGCCCCACGCCATCAGGTAACGGATCGCGGCGGTGCGCAGCGGCACCCGCGCATAGCCCAGCTTGACGACCTTGATGCGCCAGGTCTTCATCGCCAGTGTGTGGCCGCTGCCGGTCCACGCATGGATGAAATATGCCGCCGCCGTCAAGAAAAACACGGCATTGCGGCCATGGTCGATGGAAGCCGTGTGCTGGTTTTGGGTTGCAAACAGGTAGACGAAGATCGCCAGCGCCTCTACCGCGGTCAGCAGAAAGGCTTCATAAACCATACAGATCAAGCGACGTTTCAGGGTGGGTGTGGCGATCGGCGACTTGCTATTTTGCATTTGGAGCGGGAGCGGGCGCAGCCGGTGTTGGATTGACTGACGTGACTGGCGCAACTGGCGCAACTGGTACAGTTGGAGCAACTGGTGCAACTGGCGATGCGGCGGTGGGGGCGGCAACGCACGGCGCCGCGCCAAGCGTGGCAGCGGTGTTGTTCACCGTACCCGGCGCGCAGCCGCCCATCGGCGGCGTGCGTTTAATTGGCGTCACTGCCTTGGCATTCGATTGCGACGCCGATGGCAGGTTGGCAACCTGCTTCTTCGCGCGCGCACTGGCTTCGTCGGCGAGCTGCTTCTTTTTCTCTTCCGGCAACTGCTGGTATTTTTCCCATTCCTCGGACTTCTGGCTCGGGCCGATTTTTTTCGACCGCGTGTAGTTTTCGCGCACGACGCGGCGCTCTTCCGGGGTCATCTTGAACAGGTCGCGCATGCGCGCGTGCACGCGGGTCTGCTCGTCCGGTTTCATGGAGGCGAAACGATTGGCGATGTCGAGCCATTTCAGCTTGCGCACGCCGTCGGCCTGGTCCCACTCGTCGGCGATCGGCGCCAGGGCGACTTTCTGGGCCGGGGTCAGGCTGTTCCACAGCGGCTTGTCGAGCGGCTTGGGCTTGACCTGGGCCGCTGTTGGGGCAGCCACGGAAGTTTGCGCGCCGGCGTTTGCCATCAGCGCGCCGCACAGGACCAGCGCTGCCGCTGATGCAGCCGTTGTCAGGGAAGAGAACAAAATAGTGCGGGCCACCTTATTGAACGCGCTGCGCCAGGTACGCATTGAAGCCATGATCGAGATAGGCGGTCAGGGGCAGTTCGTCGGACAGGACGGCGGCGTCAAGTTCGGCGATTTCTTCGATACGGCGTTCCTGCTCGTATTGGTAAATCCCGGCCAGGCCGGCCACCAGGGCCATCAGCGGAATGGCGACGCCTGCGCGGCCTAGTGACGAAAACGAAAAGAACGCGCCGATATTGCCCGCCAGCGAGCGCTGCGCCAGCTTGGCCGGCGCATGCGCTTTTTTGCGCGAAACCGCCATCTTGCGGGCATTGGCCAATCGGTCGGCGGTCGAAGCCGGCATCTCGTCGAGCCTCGCGTTCAGGGCATGGCGCACTTTGTACGCGAAGTTGATGTCATCGGTATTCATAATTTTAGTCCCTTGGCTTTCAGCGATTCGGCGAGGGTATGGGTCGCCCGTGAACAGTGTGTCTTTACGCTTCCTTCTGAACACCCCATCGCTTCGGCTGTTTCAGCCACGTCCATGTCCTGCCAATAACGCATCAGGAAGGCCTCCCGTTGACGCCCGGGCAGTTTTTGTACCTCGGCTTCGATGATGGCCAAGGTCTGCATGCGTTCGACCTGATCCGCGCTCGATTCCGCCTGCGCGGAACCTACTTCGGCTTCGTGCGATTCAAGTATATCAAAATCGCCATCGTCGCTATCGCGTTTCCCCATGCTTGAAAACAAGCTTACCCAGGTATTTCGCACTTTTTCGCGGCGGAAAAAATCGAGGATGGTATTTTGTAAAATGCGCTGGAACAGCATCGGCAACTCGCCGGCCGGCTTGTCGCCATATTTTTCGGCGAGTTTGATCATCGCGTCCTGAACGATATCAAGCGCGGCCTCGTCCTTGCGCACGGCGTATACGGCCTGCTTGAAAGCACGCCGTTCGACATGTTCGAGGAAATCGGATAATTCTTTGTCTGTGGCCATGCGCTGTGGGAAGGATGCGTATCGGCATTAATAGTGCCAAGATGAAAACTGACGCATCCTAG
>Ga0326735_1000125_pt1 | contig 16305 bp, 14 predicted proteins | sample 37_GP2_1092_FD_207945 | JGI IMG/M metagenome (GOLD analysis project Ga0326735, IMG submission 207945) | Glacier ice microbial communities from Ngari, Tibet, China - 37_GP2_109.2 | ecosystem: Environmental > Aquatic > Freshwater > Ice > Glacier | place: China: Ngari, Tibet | collected 2018-07-31
TCGATGATGTTCGACTTGCCGCACCCGTTGGGACCGACCACGCCGACCAGCTGACCCGGCACCTGGAAATTGGTGGGATCGACGAAAGACTTAAATCCCGACAATTTGATGGAAGAGAGACGCACGTTGCTTGACTTACCTTATGGCCAGGTCGAAAAGGAAAAACCGCCGTCGAACTCGGAAAAGCCGGAGCATACCCCGATCATACCATTTGTTGCTTGCATTTCGGCCAAGATCGGCGCTCGGCGCCGCCTGCTTTCATTCCTATAAGCAACCTTACAAGCAACGATCAAGCAACGATCACGCAACAATCACGCAACAATTGCCGAGAGACCAGGCTGATGGATATCGCCAGTGACGCAGTTTGGCATGCAGACAGGCTGAACTTGGGCGGCGTGGACCCATCAAGCGCCTGGTGCCCATTTTTTGATTTGGATTGGCCACCCCAAGGCCGCCGGCGCGCGCAATGGCCGCGTTTTAAGTTGATACCACGCAATGTTTTACGTCAACACATTGCTTACCATAAATGATTCTCCCGTGCCTTTCGAAGGAATCTGCCATGAAAATGATTCGCCAGCTGGAAACCAGTACCAAGCTGTTTGGCTGTTTTGCCATCGTGCTTTGCCTCGGCGTGATGGTGTCGTCGTGGCTGCTGGGGCAGCTTGCCCAGATGAGCGAACTGGCGGTGCAGGCCAGCCAGAAGGCGAACGGCGCCGTGGGCGCCCTGGCGCTGGCCGAATTTGACACCGCGCGCAACTGCAGCCTGGTGTTTTTGGCGCTCGGGTTGCTCGTTGCAACGCTGCTTTGCCTGTGGTTGGCGGCCGAGGTGGCGCGCCCGATGCACGAGGCGGTGGTGGTGGCGCGGCGCGTCGCCGGCGGCGACTTGAGCAACAAGATTGACACCAGCGTCGACAGCGGTGCGCGCGGCGAGGCGGGCCTGCTGCTGGGCGCCATGCAGGAGATGAACGACAAGCTGGTCGGCATGATCGTCGAAGTGCGCGTTGGCACCGAATCGATCGCCAGCGGCGCCGCCGAGATTTCGAGCGGCAGCATCGACCTGTCGGCACGCACCGAGCAACAGGCCGCCTCGCTCGAAGAGACCGCCTCGTCGATGGAAGAGCTCACCGCCACCGTCAAGCAGAACGCCGAGCACGCCCACCAGGCCAGCAAGCTGGCGGTGTCGGCTTCCGAGGTGGCGGTCAAGGGCGGCGAGGTGGTGGCCGAAGTGGTTGGCACGATGGCGTCGATTAACGATTCGTCGAAGCGGATCGCCGAAATCATCGGCGTCATCGACGGCATCGCGTTCCAGACCAACATCCTGGCGCTGAACGCGGCCGTCGAAGCGGCGCGCGCCGGCGAACAGGGGCGCGGTTTTGCCGTGGTGGCGTCGGAAGTGCGCAACCTGGCCCAGCGTTCGGCGGCTGCCGCCAAGGAAATCAAGGCGCTGATCGACGACTCGGTCGAGAAAGTCAACGCCGGAACGCTACTGGCCGACAAGGCCGGCAACACGATGAACGAGGTCGTCACCAGCGTCAAGCGGGTCACCGGCATCATCGGCGAAATCGCTCATGCTTCCGCCGAGCAGACCGCCGGCATCGAGCAGGTCAACCAGGCCATCGCGGCGATGGATCAGGCAACCCAGCAAAATGCCGCACTGGTCGAGGAAGCGGCGGCGGCGGCGGCGTCGATGCGCGAACACGCAGCCAGCCTGAACCGCGTGATCGGCGCTTTCGTGCTGGGCACGGAACACAGCCGTCCAAGCGCGCACATTCATCTGATTGGCAGCCATTCCGGCCATTCCAGCAAACTGGCCGGCCGTACCGAAGGGCGGCCGCGCGGGCGCAGCGTGGCGGCCGCGACAGCGCCGGCCGCCGGCGCCGCATCGACTGCAATGCCGCGGCCAGGCACAGTGCCAGCGCGCAAGGTGGTGGCAGTGGCCGCCGCCGGGGGCAAGCGCAGCAGTGCCAAACCGGACGTCGACTGGGAAGAATTTTAACGCCGCAGGGATGGCATTAAAATTTCAATCATGTAGGCCGGTGTCCTACATGGGTTCAAGTAAAATTCCTATACCCGTCCAATAGTGCGAATTGCATGATTGTGTGACCGAAATGCTACCGAAAAAAAACTTTTCATGGCAACGGCGCGCACGACATTTTCAACCTTTGCAAAGGAATTGACATGAACTCGAATCAAAAAAGCGGTCAGGGAAACAAGCAGAGCGGCAAGCAAGGCAGCGCCAGCAAGCAGTCCGGATCCCAGGGGTCCGGCTCGGCTTCCCGCTCGACCGGCACCCAGGGCGGCAGCCCGGAGCAGCACGCCGAAGCCGGCCGCCAGAGCCACAAGAACGACAAAAATGACAACCAGAGCGACAGCGGTGCGAACAAGCAGTCCGGTTCGGCTTCGTCCGGCTCGCGATCCGGGTCCGGTTCCGCAGGCTCAGGCGCGCGTTCTTCGTCCGACAGCAAGCAGTCGTCCGGTTCGGGGTCAGGCAGCACGCGTGGCGGCACGCCCGAGCAGCATGCGGCAGCGGGACGCCAGAGTCACAAGAACGACGACAGGAACGACGACAAGGATTGACCCTGGCGCGCGTCACGGTCGCGGCGCATGTATTGCACCACACAGTCGCACCACAGAGTCTGTATCGGCCATGCCGCTGGCAGGCTCTTTTCGATCGTGGGCGCCGCGTTTGCTCGCCCCGCTTCAGATGTTGCGCAGGTGCGCGCCCTTCGGCGGCGCGAAGTCGGCGACGTCGGTAATCAACTTGGCAACACGGGCGTCGCGCGCGGTTAGGTGCAGGTCGGAATACTGGTGGGTTGCCCACTGCTGCGGTGTGAGTTCGACGTGCCGGCGCAGGATCGCCTCGGTGCGCGCGTCGTCGGCCCGCAAGCCTTCGACGATGATGTTGAGCGCGTCGGGACGCGCACCCGGCGACGCCGTCGCGTGCGACTTGTGCACCATGAAACGCGCGGTCTCGCTGGCGTAGCGCCGGCTGCCGGACAGGAACAGGATCACTGCGATCGATGCGACCGCGCCGCCGTTGTACATGACAAATTCGATCGGCGCGCGCGCCATGAAATTGTAGAGGCACAGGCCGTCGCTGACATAGCCGCCATTCGACTGCACCAGAATGTGCGCACTGTCGACGCCGTCTTCGGTCATGCAAGACACCGCGTCGAACACCCGGTGCACCATGTCGCTGTTGACGTCTCCCGACAAAGTGAACCAGGCCTGCTTTTGAGGTTTCGCTTGTTCTTCGCTCATGATGGTCATACCCGCAAAGTGGATGGCTTATTTTAACAAATAGAGGTCAAGAAAGCCTTGCGCCAGCATCAGTCGTGCGCACCCGCGCAGAATGAAATCGAGGCGCCGATGAGACCGAAGGCGCGCGCGACAGGTTGACACCCGGGCCGCGCTGGCATATCCTCCACGTTCTTGATCGGGAGAGGACAGCCATGCGCTGCCGCCGAAGGGGCATCACCCAAAAACTCTCAGGCAAAAGGACCGGTCAAGGTCTGCCGCGCAAGCGGCGGATCAAACTCTGGAGAGCGGTCGCGGCGTACAGCCGGCGGCCCACCGAAGGGGCAGGCGGACATTTATCTGCTATCTCTCAGGTATCAAGGACAGAGGGGCGCAATCATCGGTCAAGCGGGCGGCAACGCCGGTTCAATGCTGGTTGACGACTCTTGTATTTTTGTTCTTGCTACCTTTGCTACCTTGCCTCGAGGATTCCATGACGCTTAAAGCGACCCCGCTCAACTCCGCACACCGCGCCGCCGGCGCCAAGATGGTCGACTTTGGCGGCTGGGACATGCCCGTCAATTACGGCTCGCAGATCGAAGAGCACCACGCGGTGCGCCGGGACGCCGGCATGTTCGACGTCTCGCACATGTGCGTCGTCGACATCGAAGGCGTCCATGCCCGCGCTTTCCTGCGCGCCCTGCTGGCCAATAACATCGACAAGCTGCAGGTGGCGGGCAAGGCGCTGTACTCGTGCATGCTGAATTTGAGCGGTTGCGTGATCGACGACCTGATCGTCTACTTCTTCAGCGAAGAACGGTTCCGCCTGGTGGTCAACGCCGGTACCGCCGAAAAAGACCTCGTTTGGATCAACGCGCAGAACGCCGCCACGGGCAGCGGCGTCACGGTGACGCAACGCCGCGACGGCATCGGTGCGATGGCGCTGATCGCGGTGCAGGGCCCGAACGCCCGCGCCAAAGTGTGGCAGGTGCTGGCGGGCGCGCAAGCGGCGTGCGAAGCGTTGAAACCATTCAATGCGGTCGTCGTCCCGGGCACCGTTTTTGGCGACGTGATGGTGGCGCGCACCGGCTATACCGGCGAAGACGGTGTGGAACTGGCCTTTCCGGCGCAGCAGGCCGAAGCGCTGTGGAGTGCCCTGCTTGGCGCCGGCGTCAAGCCGGCGGGCCTGGGTGCGCGCGACACGCTGCGCCTGGAGGCGGGCATGAACCTGTACGGCCAGGACATGGACGACAGCGTCAACCCGCTCGACGCCGGCCTGGCGTGGACGATCGACCTGGTGTCCGAACGCGATTTTCTCGGCAAGGCGGCGCTCGTCGCGATGGGCCAGCGTTACCAGTTCCTCGGCCTGATCCTGGCTGACAAGGGCGGCGTGCTGCGCGCCCACCAGAAAGTGATCGGCGCCAGCGGCGCCAGCGGCGAAATCACCAGCGGCACTTTCAGCCCGACCATGCAGAAGGCAATTGCGCTGGCGCGCTTGCCGATGGACGTCGCCGTCGGCGACACCGTCACCGTGGAGATCCGCGACAAGCGTCTCGCCGCCACCGTCGTCAAGCTGCCGTTCGTGCGCAACGGCAAGATCCTGGTTGCCTGACGCCGCACGAAGACCGGCGCTGACACCTGACACAAGCACACGCACACAATTACGACAACCCAACCATCTTGGAGCCACACATGAATATCCCAGCCGACCTGAAATACACCGAGTCCCACGAATGGGTGCGCTTGGAGGCTGACGGCACCGTCACCATCGGCATCACCGAATACGCTCAGGATGCGCTCGGCGATATCGTGTTCGTCGAACTGCCGAAGGTCGGCAAATCGGTCACCGCTGGCGACGACGCCGCCGTGGTCGAGTCGGTCAAGGCCGCCAGCGACATCTACGCACCGGTGTCGGGCATTGTCGTCGCCGTCAACGATGCGGTCGCCGCCGCGCCCGAATCGGTCAACGCCGACGCCTACTCGGCATGGCTGTTCAAGCTCAAGCCGAGCGACCCGGCGGCAATCGACGGCCTGCTCGACGCCGCTGCCTACGGCAAGAACACGGCCGACTGAACGACAGCCGACGCGCCCGGCCCGGCCCGGGCTGAACACGCTCTTTTTTGACCCAGGCCGCGGCGCTCATGCGCCCGCGCCAGCATTTTTTTGGCCACTACCATGACCCGCACCAGCCTGACCCAACTTGAACAGCGCGACGCCTTCATCCCGCGCCACATCGGCCCCACCGACACCGAACAGGCGGCGATGCTGTCGACCCTCGGCTACCCGTCGCGCGCGGCGCTGATCGACGCCATCGTCCCGCCGAAAATCCGCAACAAGAGCCGGCTTGCACTCGGCCAGTTTGACGAGCCGATGACGGAACAGGCGGCGCTGGCCAAATTGCGCGCGCTGGCAAGCAAGAACAAGGTCATGAAGTCGATGATCGGCCAAGGTTATGCGAACACCATCACGCCGCCTGTCGTGCTGCGCAATATCTTCGAAAACCCGGCCTGGTACACCGCGTACACGCCCTACCAGCCCGAAATTTCGCAGGGCCGCCTCGAAGCGATCCTGAACTTTCAGCAGATGATCACCGACCTGACCGGCATGGGCATCGCCAACGCGTCGATGCTCGACGAAGGCACCGCCGCGGCCGAAGCGATGACGCTGATCCAGCGCGTTGGCAAGTCCGCCTCGAACGTGTTCTACGTCGCCGACGACGTGCTGCCGCAAACGCGCGAAGTGATCGAGACGCGCGCAAAACCGATCGGCGTCGAAGTGCGCACCATCGCCGCCGCCGACGTCGCATCGCTCGACGCGCCCTGCTTCGGCGTGCTGCTGCAGTACCCGGGCGTGAACGGCGACGTGCGCGACTACCGCGCCGCCTGCGAGAAGCTGCACGCGGCCGGCACGATGATCGTCGTCGCCGCCGACCTGCTGGCGCTGGCGGTGCTGGCGCCGCCGGGCGAATGGGGCGCCGACGTAGTCGTCGGCAACAGCCAGCGCTTCGGCGTGCCGCTCGGTTTCGGCGGGCCGCACGCCGGCTACCTCGCCACCCGCGACGAGTTCAAGCGCAGCATGGCCGGCCGTCTCGTCGGCGTGACCATCGACGCCCAGGGCAACCCGGCCTACCGGCTGGCGCTGCAAACGCGCGAGCAGCACATCCGGCGCGAAAAGGCCACCTCCAACATCTGCACCGCGCAAGTACTGCTGGCGGTGATGGCGTCGATGTACGCCGTCTACCACGGGCCGCTCGGCCTGGCGCGCATCGCCAACCGCACCCACCGTTTCACCGTCATCCTGGCCGGTGTGTTGAACCAGGCCGGCTTCACGCTGGCCAACGACACCTTTTTCGACACGCTGACGATTGCCACCGATCGCGCAACCGAACTGCACGCGCGGGCAGTCGAACACGGCGTCAACCTGCGCCGTGTCGACGACGGCCACGTCGGCGTGTCGTTGGACGAGACCACCACGCGCGACGACATCGCGCTGCTGTGCGCCATTTTCGGCGCCGCCACGCCAGACTTCGACGCCGCTGATGCCGCCGCCGCCGCCAATCTGGCGTTCCCGGCGCAGCTGGCGCGCACCAGCAGCTACCTGACCCACCCGAACTTCCAGCGCTACCATGCCGAGCACGAAATGCTGCGCTACCTGCGCCGCCTGGCCGACAAGGACCTGGCGCTGGATCGCACCATGATCCCGCTTGGCTCATGCACCATGAAGCTGAACGCGACGTCGGAAATGATCCCGGTAACCTGGCCCGAGTTCTCCAACATCCACCCGTTCGCACCCGACGCGCAGACAATCGGCTACCGCGAAATGATCGGCCAACTGGAGGCCATGCTGTGCGCGCTGACCGGCTACAGCGCCGTGTCGCTGCAGCCGAACGCCGGCTCGCAAGGCGAATACGCCGGCCTGCTCGTCATCAAGGCGTACCACGAGTCGCGCGGCGAAGGCCACCGCAACATCTGCCTGATTCCATCGTCGGCGCACGGCACCAACCCGGCCTCGGCCAACATGGTCGGCATGCAGGTCGTCGTCACGGCGTGCGACGCGCGCGGCAACGTCGATCTGGCCGACCTCCGGGCAAAAGCCGAACAGCACAGCGCCAACCTGGCGTGCGTGATGGTGACCTACCCGTCAACCCACGGTGTGTTCGAGGAAGGCATCGACGAACTGTGCGCCGTGATCCATGCGCATGGCGGCCAGGTCTACATCGACGGCGCCAACATGAACGCGCTGGTCGGCGTTGCCGCACCCGGCGCGTTTGGCGGCGACGTCAGCCACCTGAACCTGCACAAGACGTTCTGCATTCCGCACGGCGGCGGCGGCCCGGGCGTCGGCCCGATCGGCGTTGGCGCCCACCTGGCAAAATTCCTGCCGAACCAGCGCTCGAGCGGCTACAGGCGCGACGACGCTGACGCCGACGTCGGCATTGGCGCGGTTAGCGCGGCGCCGTTCGGCTCGGCCTCTATCCTGCCGATCTCGTGGATGTACATCGCGATGATGGGGGCGTCGGGCCTGACGGCGGCGACCGAAGTGGCGATTTTGAACGCCAACTACATCGCGCGCCGGCTCGCGCCGCACTATCCGGTGCTGTACTCGGGCCACGACGGCCTGGTTGCGCACGAATGCATTCTCGACCTGCGCGCGCTGACCGACGCCACCGGCATCAGCAACGAAGACGTCGCCAAGCGCCTGATCGACTTCGGTTTCCACGCGCCGACGATGAGCTTCCCGGTGCCCGGCACCTTGATGATCGAGCCGACCGAAAGCGAATCGAAAGTCGAGATCGACCGCTTCATCGATGCGATGATCGCCATCCACGCCGAGATTGTCAAGGTCGAACAGGGCGAATACGAGCGCCTCGACAATCCGCTCAAGGGCGCGCCGCACACCGCCGAAGTGGTGATGGCCGACGACTGGCAGCACACTTACAGCCGCGAAGTGGCGGCTTTTCCGGTCGCGGCACTGCGGCGCCAGAAGTACTGGCCGCCGGTCGGCCGCGCCGACAATGCCTATGGCGACCGCAACCTGTTCTGCGGCTGCGCGCCGGTCAGCGACTACGAGTAGCCAGGCGGCGTTGGCTTGATTTTCAAGCTTGAAGATCAAGCTTGATTCTCAAGCCCGCTTCGACGCCAGCCGCAGGTGATTCTTGCGGCCGCTGCCAAGGTGCGGCAGCGGCGGCAGCGGCAGAAGCTGCGCTTCGTCGAGGTTGAAGCCGGCCACCGCCCGCGCCAGGCCGACGGCTTGCTGCTGCAGGCTTGCGGCGGCGGCGGCCGCGTCCGTGACCAGCACGGAATTTTTCTGCGTCATCTGGTCCATCTGCACGATCGCCTGGCTGACGCCGAAAATCCCGCTGGCCTGCTCGGCGCTGGCGTAGCTGATCTCGCTGATGATGTCACCGACCTTTTGCACCGATGTCGCCAGGTCGGCCATGCTGTCGCCGGCTTCCTGCACCGATGCGCTGCCGCCGTCGATTTCAGCGACCGAGCGGGCGATCAGCTCCTTGATTTCGCGCGCCGCCGTGGCCGTCTGCCGCGCCAGCATCCGTACTTCCGCGGCCACCACCGCAAAACCGGTCCCGTGCTGGCCGGCGTGCGCCGCTTCGACCGCCGCATTGAGCGCCAGCACGCCGGTCTGGCTGGCGATGCTGTCGATCAGCGCGGCGATGTCGACCACCTTGACCGAACTGCCGCGGATCGACGCCATCGTCACCACCAGGCGTTCGACCGTGCCACTGCCGCGGATCGCCACGCTCGAGGCGTCTTCCGCCAGCCGGTTGGCCGCTTGCGCATTCTGTGCGCTCTGGCTGACCACCACGGTCAGCTGCTCCATCGTGCAGGCGGCCTGCAACAGCGAACTGGCTTGCGCTTCGGCGCGCGAGGACAGGTCGGCGTTGCCGATCGCCATCTGGCGCGAGGCGCTGTCGATCGAATGGGCCGACGCCAGGATGCCCTTGAGGGTGGCGTTCAGGTTGCGGATGCTGGTGTCGAGCACGCGCGAGGTATCGGCGATTTCGTCGTTGCCGTAATTGCGCGGGCCGACCAGCAAGTTGCCGCTGGCCAGGCCGATGGCGGCCTGGCCGATCCCGGTCACTTCGCGCAGCAGGGCGCGCCGCACCGCCATCGTGATCGCCAGCGACAGCACGATCGACAGCGCGATCACCAGCGGCATCAGTATCCTGATGGTGCGAAAGTCGGCGGCGGCGCTGGCAAACGCCTGCTCGCTCAGTTCCTGTTCGAGGCGCGACAGTTCGCCCAGGCGCGCCGACATCGGCTCGAACGCCCGCTCGGCCTTCGACATCGCGCTGGCGCTGGTGGAGTGGTCGGCCTGCGCCAATTCGATCACGTCGAGGATGGCCTTGACGTAGGTGGCATGCGCGCGTGCCGCCTGCTCGATGAAGCCGCGCTCGGCGCTGCCGGCGGCGGTCAGCCGGGTCAGGCCGGCGAAGCGCTGCCGGATGTCGGCATGGCTTCGATGAATGTCAAGCACCAGCGCATCGACCCGCGAGGCCTTGAAGCTGGCGCCGATCCAGGCCAGCATCTGGTACATCTCGGTGTGGGCCTGATGGGCCGAGGCGACCAGCGCGGCCGTATCGCGCAAGTGCGCCGCGCGCTGCTGCACGATGACTTCGAGCGACGCGTTCTGGCGCACCATGGCGTAGTAGGCACCGCAGGAAAGCACGACCAGCAGCAGCAGCACAATGCCAGGAGCAAGCAGGAGTTTGGGGCCGATGCGCAGTCTGGAGAGCATGGTGAGGTTCCTGAATCGATGATCGTTCCCGCCGGCGGGTATGATGGAACCGCAGCGCCAGCCGGGGCGTGTCCATTGCGCATCTGTTGCCATAGCGCATTGACGAATTTACCCCGACGGTGCTCTCCCGGTTTGCGCCAGCGCAAACTGCAGGTCCACGCAAAAAAAGGAATCGGATGAATCGTGCAGTGAGTGCGGCATTGATATCGGCGCTGGTGTTTCCCGGCGCCGGCCACCTGTACCTCCGACGCGGGGCGCGCGCCTGCCTGTTCCTGTTGCCGACGCTGGCGGCGGCGGTAGTGTTCCTCAACGATACGATGGCGCAGGCCAGCGCGATCGCCGCGCAGATCATGGCCGGCACGATCAGCGCCGACCCGCTGGCCATCGCCGCCCGCCTCGAGCAGAACGGCGGATCGACGCTGGCAACGGTGGCCGTCACGGTGATGGTGGTGTGCTGGATCGTCGCCACAGTGGACGCTTGGATGCTCGGACGGGCCCGGTAGCCTGCCGAGGCTTGGCCTACCCCAGCCTGGCGGCGTGCTCGCGGGTGGCGTGGAACGTCAGCTTCGGCCAGCGCTCTTCGGTCAGGCGCAGGTTGACGTTGGAGGTGGCGAGATAAGCCATGTTGCCGGCCGCATCGTAGGCGACGTTGTGGCCGAGCGCCGCTTCGAAGTCGCTCAGCACCCGCTTGTCGTCGCCGCTGACCCAGCGCGCGCTGCTGATGCTGGCGCCTTCGAATACGGCGTCGACGCCGTATTCGTTCAACAGCCGGCTGGCGACAACTTCGAACTGCAGCACGCCGACCGCGCCCAAAATCAGTTCGCCGCCCTGCACCGGCTTGAACACCTGCACCGCGCCCTCTTCGCCGAGCTGCTGCAGGCCCTTGTGGAGCTGCTTGATCTTGAGCGGGTTACGAATGCGCACCGAACGGAAAAAATCCGGCGCAAAATACGGGATGCCGGTAAACGTCAGCATTTCGCCTTCCGAAAAACTGTCGCCGATCTGCATGTTGCCGTGGTTCGGCAGGCCGATGATGTCGCCGGCGAACGCTTCCTCGACCTGCTCGCGCGACGAGGCCATGAACGTCACCACCGACGACACCTTGATCTCGCGCCCGAGGCGCAGGTGCTTGACCTTCATGCCGCGCTCGAAGCGCCCCGAGCACACGCGCAGGAAAGCGATGCGGTCGCGGTGGGCCGGGTCCATGTTGGCCTGGATCTTGAAGACGAAGCCGGTGAACGGCTGCTCGTTGGGCGCCACCACGCGCAGCGTGGCGTCGCGCTCGCGCGGCGCCGGCGCCCAGTCGACCAGCGCGGACAGAATCTCGCGCACGCCGAAGTTGTTGATCGCCGAGCCGAAAAACACCGGCGTCTGGATGCCGGCCAAAAAGCGCTGCAGGTCGAACGGATGCGAGGCGCCGTGCACCAGCTCCACTTCATTTTTCAGCTGCTCGATCTCGAGCGGGAACATCTCGGCCAGGCGCGGGTTGTCGATGCCCTTGACGATCTCGAAGGCGCCGTCGGCCTTTTCCTCGCCGGCCTTGAACAGCATGATCTCGTCGCGCAGCAGGTGGTACACGCCGCGGAAATTCTTGCCCATGCCGATCGGCCAGGTCACCGGCGCGCATTCGATTTTCAGCACCGACTCCAGTTCGTCGAGCAGTTCGAGCGGATCGCGCGTTTCGCGGTCCATCTTGTTCATGAAGGTGACGATGGGCGTATTGCGCATGCGGCACACCGCCAGCAGCTTGATGGTCTGCGCCTCGACGCCCTTGGCCGCGTCGATCACCATCAGGGCCGAGTCGACCGCCGTCAGGACCCGGTAAGTGTCTTCCGAAAAATCCTGGTGGCCCGGCGTGTCGAGCAGGTTGATGACGTGGTCGCGGTGCTCGAACTGCATCACCGAGGAGGCCACCGAAATGCCGCGCTGCTTTTCGATTTCCATCCAGTCGGACGTCGCATGGCGCCCGCTTTTCCTGGCCTTGACGGTGCCGGCCATCTGGATCGCGCCGGAAAACAGCAGCAGCTTTTCGGTCAGCGTGGTCTTGCCCGCATCCGGGTGGGAAATGATGCCGAAGGTGCGGCGGCGCGCCACTTCGCGGGCAATCACGGCAGGCAGCTTGCCGCTGGCGGCCAAGCCGCTGTCGCCGCTGTCGAGGGGGTCGGAAATCGGTAACGCTTGTTCGATGGACATATTCTGAGCCGTGGGAGGCAGATTGCGAAAAACCCTCGATTTTACCGAGTGTTGCGTCCATTGTGTGAACTGATTGGACACGACGGACAGCGCAGCGCTGAAAGAATGTGGTTTTTTCCCGCGTTTGTCAGGGGTTTGTCAGCATTTCCTCAGGGGAATGAAAGTAATTTCATTTACACTGGGCAACATTCCCGCAGCACATCCAACCGAGAGCTTGTCATGAATCGCCCCAGCATGCCGTACGCAGCACCCCGCCGTGCCGCTGGCTTCACCCTGATCGAACTGATGGTGACGGTGGCCATCGTCGGCATCCTTGCCGCCGTCGCCTATCCGGCGTACGGGAGCTACCTGACCAAGGGCCACCGGGCTGCCGCCCAGGCGCAGATGCTGGCGATGGCGCTGGCCCAGAGCCAGTACCTGGCTGACAGCCGCGGCTACGCCGCCACCCCGGCGGCGCTGGGCATGCTGCCGCCGGCCGACGTGTCGGCCCGCTACACCATCGACATTGCCGTCGCCGATGGTCCGCCGTCGACCTTCATCATCACCGCCACGCCCGTTGCGGGCAGCCGCCAGCAAGCCGACGGCGTGCTGTCGATCGACAGCGCCGGCACGAAAATGCCGAGTTCGAAATGGTAAGCGCGATGGCAAGCGATATCGTCGGCGACATGGCAGGCGTACGCCGCCGCGCCGCCGGCTTTACGCTGCCCGAACTGATGACGGTGCTGGCCATCATCGCCATGCTCTGTGCGATGGCGGCGCCGTCGTTTGGCGCCATGATCGACGCCCAGCGCACCAAGGGCGCCGCCAGCGACTTGTTCACGGCGCTGACGCGGGCGCGTAGCGAAGCGATCAAGCGCAACACTGAAGTGTCGCTGACCCCGGCTGCCACCGGCTGGCAAGATGGCTGGCGGATCCCGAATCCGGCCGACACCGGCAACCTGCTCGACGACCATGGCCCGCTGACGGCGCTGACCGTCAGCGGCCCGGCCGGGGTGGTGTATCTGGCCAACGGCCGCCTCAAGGGCGCCGCCACGCCGTCGTTCCAGGTTGCCGCCGGCAGCGCCCAGGCGCGCTGCATCCGGATCGATTTGAGCGGACGCCCGTTCCAGACCGCGACGGCTTGCTGAGACCATGGCCATGTTTACCGTCACCGTCACCTGTACCCGGACCCGGACCGCGCCGCTGCCCCGCCAGCGCGGCACCTCGCTGCTCGAAGTACTGATCACGATGGTGCTGGTGGCCTTCGGCCTGCTTGGCATCGCCGCCTTCCAGGCCAAGGCCCAGATCGGGTCGATCGAAGCCTACCAGCGCGCCCAGGCCGTGCTGATGCTGGAAGATCTGCAGTCCCGCATCAGCGGCAATTCCGGCCAGGCCGACGCCTACGTCACCACCACCGCGCTGGGCACCGGCGACGCGCTGCCGGCCGACTGCGCCGCCGCCGCCGCCGGCAGCGCGCGCGACCTGTGCGAGTGGAGCGCCGCATTAAAAGGAGCGGCCGAGGTCAAGTCCGGGACCAACGTTGGCGCCATGACCGGCGCGCGCGGCTGCGTGGCGCAGATCCAGGCCAGCGACAGCAGCCTTGGCGTCTGCCGCCATGCCGTCTACCTGCTGACAGTGGCCTGGCAAGGCATGCATCCAACCATCGCCCCGGCCCTCGCCTGCGGGCGCAACGCCTACGGCGCCGACACCGGCCGGCGCGCCATCTCGGTGCGCGTCGCGGTCGGCCTGCCCAACTGCATTTAACTGAATTTAACTGTAACTGACGTAATTGACCGGACCGCCGCCCATGCCCATGCACCGACTCCGTCCCCGCACCCAGCGCACCCAGCGCGGCTTCACGCTGGCCGAACTGATGATCGCGATCACGCTCGGCCTGATGATTTTGGCCGGCATGACCACCCTGTTCGTCAACAACAGCAAGGCGCAAGGCGAGATCGAGAAGGCCAACCGCCAGGTCGAAAACGGCCGCTTTGCCGTCGCCCTCTTGTCGGGCGACCTGCGCAACGCCGGTTTCTACGGCGAGTTCGATCCGACCCGGCTGGCGACGCCGGCCGCGCTGCCCGATCCCTGCGCATTGAGCGTGGCGGCGCTGAAGGCGGCGCTGCCGCTGCATGTGCAAGGGCTCGACAACGCCGGCGCCGGCGTGCCCGGCTGCATTGCCGACGTGCGCGCCGGCACCGACGTGCTGGTGGTGCGCCATACCCGCACCTGCGTCGCCGGCGACGGCAACTGCGAGCCGGTCAGCGCCGGCGGGCCGTTTTTCCAGGCCTCGCTGTGCAACAACCCGAGCGAACTCGATTCGGGCGACGTCAGCGACCATTACGCGCTCGATCTGACATTCGCCGGCATGACGCGCCACCGGCGCGACTGCGACCAGAACGCCGGCAGCGGCACCCTGGCGCCGACGCGGGCCTACCAGACCCATATTTATTTCGTCGCCAACAACGGCAATGCCGGCGACGGCATCCCGACCCTCAAACGCGCCGAACTGGGCACTGTCGACGGCGCGCCCGCCATGACCGTCGTGCCGCTGGTCGAAGGCATCGAGAACCTGCAGGTCGAATACGGCATCGACACCAGCGGCGACGCCGTCTCCGACGTCTACGCGGCCGCCCCGGAAACGGCCGCCAACTGGCGCAACACGATGGCGGTCAAGCTTCACCTGCTGGCGCGCAGCCTCACGCCGAGCCAGGGCCACACCGACACCAAGTCCTACCAGCTCGGCGCCAACACAGTGGCCGCCGCCGGCGACCAGTACAAGCGCCACGTGTTCCAGGCCGTCGTCAACCTGCCCAATCCGGCCGGAAGGAAGCTGCCATGAAGATGCTGCACCGCCAACAGGGCGTGACGCTGATCGTGGCGCTGATCATGCTGGTGCTGCTGACCCTGCTCGCACTGACCAGCTTCAACGTCACCAGGTCGAACCTTCAAATCGTCAGCAACATGCAGCAGCGCGACGAGGCGGTTGCCGCGGCGCGCGAAGTGATCGAGGAAACCATCAGCAGCACGCGGTTTTTCACCACGCCCGGCGATGTGCTGACCGACCCGTGCGGCGGCCCCAACCAGCGCTGCATCGACGCCAACGGCGATGGCCGGCCCGACGTGACGGTGGCGCTGACCCCGCCGCCAAGCTGCGTCAAGGCGCAGTCGATCAAGAACTCCGAGCTCGATGTCGCCGTCGATGACGACGCCGGCTGCACCATCGGCGCGCCGCAGAACTACGGCGTGGCCGGCGCCGTGACGGGCAATTCGGAGTGCGCCAACAGCATCTGGGAGGTGACGGCCGTGGCCACCGACGCCACCACCCAGGCGTCGGTCAGCGTCACCCAGGGCATCGCGGTACGCGTGGCAAAAGACGACGTCACCACCAATTGCCAATGAATTTTCCGTCAGATTTTGCGAAAGAGAACACTATGAAACGCAGCACCGGCTCGAAATTGATGGCGTTGTCGCTGTGCGCCAGCCTGGGGGCGACGCCGATCATGGCGGCGGCCGAGGACATCGACATTTTTACCGGCGCCTCGGCCGGCGCGGCCATCAACCCGCGCATCCTGATCGTGCTCGACAACACGTCGAACTGGTCGCGCCAGAGCCAGAAGTGGCCGAACGGCGACTCCCAGGGCCGGTCCGAGGCGCACGCGATCCAGACCGTGCTGCAAGACCTCGACAGCACCGTCAGCCTCGGCCTGATGGAATTCGTCACCGGCGGCACTGCCAGCCAGGATGGCGGCTTCATCCGTTCAGCGGTGCGCCCGATGGCAGAGGCCAACAAGACTGCCTTCAACAACCAGCTCGACACCATCTACAGCAACATCACCAGCCCGGACGAGAAGCGCAACGCGAATACGCCGTACGGCAACCTGATGTACGACGCCTACAATTATTTTGCCGGTGAAAATTCGATCGACCCTGGCGCTGTCCTGGCCAGCAAGGCCGACCCGGCCGGCTACACCAGCGCCTTTTCCCGCTTTGCCAGTCCGCTCACCGCCGACAACACCTGCGGGCGCAGTTTTGTCATTTTCATCGGCAATCCGAACGCCAGCGGTCCTGCCGCCGACAGCGCCGCCAATACCGCCGCCCTCGCCGCGCTGACCAACAACCGCTCGAGCGGCGGCGCGC
>Ga0326735_1000126_pt1 | contig 16148 bp, 10 predicted proteins | sample 37_GP2_1092_FD_207945 | JGI IMG/M metagenome (GOLD analysis project Ga0326735, IMG submission 207945) | Glacier ice microbial communities from Ngari, Tibet, China - 37_GP2_109.2 | ecosystem: Environmental > Aquatic > Freshwater > Ice > Glacier | place: China: Ngari, Tibet | collected 2018-07-31
GTGGTTGGCCTGCTACCAGGCTGGCCACGCGTCGCTGGAAGAAATCGTGGCGATGTATCGTGGTTTGGCTGTCGATTATTGATGGGAAACGAGGCGGTGGTTTGTTAAAGACCGGTTGGTGTTTCCTGTAGCAACGCGATGACGTTCTGATGCAAGCAATAGCGGGGCTGGTCGGTCTTTAACTGTTTACCACGTACTCCCGAGCGCGTGACCATCGACACAGCGATGCGCGTTGCGCTGGCGTCATCTTCGGCCGCCTGCGGTTTCACTGGTGCAATTTACCCATCGGGCGCCTTTGACGCCATCGGCATGCCTCGATGGCATTGTCAAAAACATATAAATATTTTCCAGAATACATCATTTTTACAGTGAAAGATATAGAATATTTAAGTTTGTTATGCCTGCTGCGTAATGCCAAAAAAATCATATCTTTGTTACCTGTTTATCGGTGATAATATATTTTTAGCAATGATGTGGATGCAACTTCAAGGGGGCGCAATGCCGAATCAGGTGGCGATGGGGGCGATGATGAAGTGTACCTTCGGCGCAGCGCCATCGGCACTGGTGGTGTTGCCGAAAAACAAGGTGCTGGCCGAAGGCCCGCCTGCCGCCAACATCATAGACCATGTGCCGATGCTGAACATCATGCCTTTCGGAACCTGCATGTCGCCCGCCAACCCGATGGTCGCCGCAGCCACCGCGGCCGCGCTGGGCGTGCTGACCCCGATGCCCTGTATTCCGATGACGATGGCGCCGTGGATGCCGGGGGCGCCGACGGTGTTGATATCCAACATGCCGGCGCTCGACAATGTGTCCAAATGCCTGTGCAACTGGGGCGGCGCGGTCGCGTTTGTCACTGCTGGCACGGTCAAGACGATGATTCCCTGACGCCCTGATTATCTGACGCGATTGCCACCATGCCTGCCACCCAGACCAACCGAGAAATTACCGTCACGACGCCGCTGGGCCGCGATGTCTTGCTGTTCCACAGCATGACAGGGTCCGAGCAGTTGGGGCGCTTGTCCGAGTATTGCGTGCAACTGGTCAGCGAAAACGCGAGCGTGGCCATTGCCGATGTATTGGGAAAGAGCATGACGGTGCATGTCAGCGTGGCGGGTGATCAGGTGCGTCACTTCAACGGCATCGTGACGCGCTTTCGCATTACCGGTCGACGCGACCGCCTGTGCGCTTACGAGGCGATCATTCGTCCGGCGCCGTGGTTGCTGACGCGCTCGTCCGATTGCCGCATCTTCCAGGAAAAGACGGTCATCGAGATCATCAAGCAGGTGTGTGGCGATGCGATGTACGCAGGCTTGATCAGCCTCGATGTGGGCTTGTTGAGCGGCAGCTACGAGGCGCTGCCTTACTGCGTGCAATACCGCGAGACCGATTTCAATTTCATCGCGCGCCTGCTGGAGCGCTGCGGCATCTACTTCTATTTTCGGCATGACAGCGACAAGCACTCGATGGTGCTGGCCGACTCGTATGGCGCGCACACCATCGCTGACGGTAATGCTGCGCTGAAGTTCACCGGCGAGAGCCGGCGTCAGGATGTGGCGGACGAGGCGATTTTGACGTGGCTGTCGGGTGGCGAGATCCAGGCCAGCAGCTATGCGATGAATGATTTCGATTTCGAGCGGGCCACAGCCAGCACCAGCGGCGGCCTGAAGGTGAGCGCGACGATCCCTGCCGCCTTCGCCCAGCCACCCTATGAAATGTTCGATTATCCGGGCGGCTATGTGAAGGCCGCTGCCGGCGGTGATTTGGCGCGCGCTCGGATGGAAACCTTGCACGGGCAAGGCGAGCAAATCGACGCGACGTGCAGCGCGCGCGGGCTGTTTCCTGGCGCACTGTTCGGCCTGGCCGAACACGCGCGCGAGGACCAGAACAAGCATTACCTGGTGACGGCGGCGCAGTATGAATTGGTCAGCGACGACTATGGCAGCGGCGCAGAGAATGTCAAATCGGCCGAACCGGTCTTTCGCTGTGCGTTCCAGGCCATCGGCAAGGAACATGCTTATCGCACCGTGCCGGTGATGGCCAAGCCCATCGTCCAGGGGCCGCAGACGGCGATCGTGGTCGGCAAGATTGGCGAAGAAATCTGGACCGACCAGCACGGCCGCATCAAGGTGCAATTCCACTGGGACCGTCTGGGCAAGGACGATGAAAACAGTTCGTGCTGGGTGCGCGTGGCGCAAAGCTGGGCCGGCAAGGGCTGGGGCACGATGTTTATTCCCCGCATCGGCATGGAAGTGGTGGTCAGCTTTCTGGAAGGCGATCCGGACCGCCCGCTCGTCACCGGTTGCGTCTATAACTCTGACGCCATGCCGCCGTACGCGTTGCCGGCCGAGCAGACCAAATCCACGATCAAGTCCAATTCGTCCAAGGGCGGGGCCGGCTTCAATGAAATCCGCTTCGAGGACAAGAAGGATGGCGAGGAAATTTTCATCCAGGCCGAGAAGGATTTCAAGCGCGTCGTCAAGAACAACGATGTGCTGACCGTCGGCGTCGAAAAGGCCGACGCGGGCGATCAGACCATCACGATCAAGCATGACCAGAAACTCGACATCGGCAATGACCAGAACGTGACCGTCACCGGCGACCAGAAGATTACCGTCAGCAAAACCATCGTGATCGAAGCGACTACGTCGATCGAACTGAAGGTCGGTGGCAGCAGCATCAAGATCGAACCGGCCAAGATCACGATCAAGTCGACGCAGATAGCGATTTCGGCCGACGCCGCCGCCGAGTTCAAGGCCGGCGCGACGATGAGCATCAAGGCTGGCGCCGTGATGACGGTGGAAGGGGCGCTGGTCAAGATCAACTAGGACGGTTCTGTTCTTGCATGAAAATGCGCCGCCGGCGCCCAACCCTCCGCGCAATCGCCGATTGCCGGACCTTACTCAGAGACACGATGTCGATTACGCTGCGCGTTGAAATGTATTGTCAGCAGGCCTTGCCGCAGCCTATGGTCAGGTCTCTGGATGAATTGGGCGGCGCCATTGGGCGCGCGCCCGGCAATGATCTGGTGTTGGATGATCCGAGCAAATATATTTCCCGTATTCATGCCCGAATCACGTTCCACGATGCAGGCTATTACCTGACCGATGTCGGCAGCAATCCGAGCCTGATCAATGACCGCCCGCTGGGGCGCGGTCGCCAGATGCTGCTGGCCGATGGCGACCGGCTGAACATCGGCGAGTATCAGTTGCAAGTCGAGGTCAGCGCCGCAACTGCGCCGTTGGTGTTGCCGCTGTCGCCGCTGCAGTGTGAACCGGCGCCGCCGCCGCAGTCGGCGCAAGCTGCGAGCTTCCTCGGCAGCACCGATTCGCTGCTGGGCGCCGACATACTGGACTTCGGCGACATGCTGGATCTGCACGCCAGCCACCCGCTGGGCGTCGACCTGTTTGGCCTGTCGGCGGTGCCGGTCGGCGGCGCTGGTTTGTTCAGTGCGCCGGGGGCGTCCTACGGCGCCGAAAGCGATCATGTATCACCTGAAATATTCGCCTTCCCGCTCCGTGCCGCAGTGGCATCTGTCGCACCCGTGGCGCCTGTGGCCGCGGTGGCAATGATGGCGCCGGGCGGCATGGGCATTCCGGACGATTACGATCCGTTGGCCGATTTTCTGCCGCCGCGTCTGAGCGCAGCCCCGGTCGCGGTGCCGGCGTTTGTCAACGCGCCCTTCATCCCGCCGGCCCCTTTCATCCCGCCTGATATGGACCCGGCGCCCGCGTATTTCATCCCGCCGGATATTCCACCGGCGTCTGCACCTTTCATTCCACCGGATGTGCCGTCGGGGCCTGCGCCGGCTGCCCCGATTGCTGCCCCTGTTGTTCCTGCCGCTGTTGCTGCGTCTCCTTCGGCTGCATCCGATGGCGCCGTGCTGCAAGCGTTGCTGCGGGGACTGGGCATCAGCGCGCTGGACACAAAGCTGTCGGCGCCGGAACTGGCCGAACTGGTCGGCGCGATGCTGCGCGAGGCCACCGTCGGCACGATGGGCGTGCTGATGGCGCGCGCGGTGACCAAGCGCGAAAGCCGATTGGAAATGACGATGATCGGCAGCGTCGCGAACAATCCGCTGAAGTTTTTTCCGGATGCCGCGCACGCGCTGACGCAGATGCTGGCCAGTCCCCATCGCGGCTACATGGCGCCGGTGAAGGCGTATGCGAATGCCTACGACGACTTGAAAGCGCATGAGCTGGCCATGCTGGCAGGCATGAACGGGGCGCTGTCCGGCGTGTTGCAGCGCTTCGATCCGGCAGCGATCGAGCAGCGCCTGCAAGTGCCCGGCGTGATGGACAAGTTGCTGGTGGTCAATCGCAAGGCCAAGCTGTGGGACCGGCTGGTCGCGATATACAAGGAGTTGTCGAACGAGGCGGGCGACGATTTCCAGCGCCTGTTTGGCGAAAAATTCGGCGTGGCGTATGAAGAACAAATGAAGAGGCTGCGCCAGGGCCGGAAATGAGTCGTACATTTTCCGGCATGGGACGGATTCACTTTTTGATTGGCGGGGAACATGACGTGGAATAGCAAGGTAATCTGGTCCGAAGGCATGCTGTTGCAGCCGCAGCACTTGCAGCAGCATGACCGCTATCTGCATGCGTTGCTGGAGGCGCGCGTGGCGCGCTTGCAGCCTTATTCATGGGGTTTTGCCAGCATCGAAATCGATGAGCAGCAACTGGCGCTGGGCAAGCTGGCGCTATTGTCTTGCAGCGCCGTGCTGCCCGACGGCACGCCTTTGACCCTGCCGTTTGACGATGCGCTGCCATTGCCCCTGAACGTGCCGGAAGATGCGCGCAATGTGCTGGTGATGCTGGCGCTGCCGTCGCGCCGGCCCGGCATCGCCGAGCTCGATGACGGCGATCAGCACAACAATTTTGCCCGTCACCGCAGCGCCGAATGCGAGGTGAAGGACAGCAATGGCCTGGACAATAGCGCGTTGATGCAAGTGGGGCAATTGCGCTTGTCGCTGGCGCTCGAGAGCGACGTGGCCAACGCCTACACGGGGCTGGGCGTGGCGCGCATCGTGGAGCGGCGCTTTGATAATCGGGTCGTGCTCGACCTTGATTATTGCCCGCCGTGCCTGGATTTTCGCGCCGCACCGCGCCTGGGGGCGTTTGCCGATGAATTGCTCGGCTCCTTGCATCAGCGCGGCGAGGCGCTGGCCAGTCGGCTGACCCAGCCCGGCGCGGCCGGCGCCGCCGAAATAGCCGATTTTTTGTTGCTGCAACTGGTCAATCGGGCCCAGCCGTTGGTGGCCCATCTGGCCAGCATGACGGGACTGCATCCGGAACAACTGTACCGCGAACTGGTGCAACTGGCGGGCGAACTGGCGACCTTTACCCGGACCGACAAGCGGCGCATCGATTACCCGGTCTACCGCCACGACAAGCTGCGCGAAACGTTTTTTCCTGTTATCGACGAGTTGCGCAAATCGCTGTCGATGGTGACCGATTCCCATGCGGTGCCTTTGATGCTGGAAGAACGGCAATTCGGCATCCGCGTCGCGGTGGTGCCCGATCCGGAGTTGATCAAGAACGCGACCTTCGTGCTGGCCGTCAATGCGTCGATGCCGCCGGAAGCGATCCGCACCGGTTTTCCGGCCAAGGTCAAGATCGGCGCGGTCGAAAAAATCCGCGACCTGGTCAATTTGCAATTGCCTGGAATCGGCTTGCGCCCGCTGCCGGTGGCGCCGCGGCAACTGCCTTTCCATGCCGGATATACCTATTTTGAACTCGACAAGAACAGCGAATACTGGAAGCCGATGCTGACCTCGCCCGGGTTTGCGATGCACGTGCCCAATGAATTCCCCGGATTGCAGATGCAGTTTTGGGCCATCCGGAAATAATCCGGAGCCCGTCTTGCTCCCGAAAAACCACCACAAAGGTCATCATCTTGAGTGCCAATGAGCCGCCAGATAACTTCCCGGATGCCGATCGAACCATCCTGATTCCGTCGCCGGGCGGCCGCAGGGCTGCGCCGGTTCAGCCGATTCAGTCGATCCCGCCGGCGAACGACGCCACGATGCTGATTTCGCCAACCCCGCCGGCGCGCCCGCCCGCCGCCTCGGGGCCGGCAACCGCTGCGCCCGCGCTGCACGGCAGCGCGCTCAATGCGCTGGTGCGCGCGGCCAATCCCTTGTTTGAACTGGTGACGCCGCTGCGCCAGATGAGAGCGGCGCCCGATGTCGAGTTTGTGCGGGTGCAACTGGTGAACGCGGTCAAACAATTCGAGCTTGATGCCAGGGCGGCGCAGGTCAGCCATGAAGCGCTGGCGGCGGCCCGTTATTGCCTGTGCACGTTGTTAGACGAAACCATTTCGTCGACGCCATGGGGCGGCGGCGGCATCTGGGCCAGCCGCAGCCTGCTGGTTGCATTCCACAACGAAGCGTCGGGTGGCGAAAAATTCTTCCTGATTTTGCAAAAGCTGAGCCAGAACGCCCGCGCGAACCTGGATGTGCTGGAATTGATGTATCTGTGCCTTGCGCTGGGCCTGGAAGGGCGCTACCGGGTGATCGAGAATGGCCGCTCCCAACTGGACCTGTTGCGCGAGCGCTTGCAGCAATTGATCCAGACCCAGCGCGGCGCCTTCGAGCCGGCATTGTCGCCCCAGTGGCGCGGCGCCAGCGGCAAGGGCGAACCGTTGTGGCGCGTGATTCCGGTCTGGGTCTGGGCCGCCAGCGCTGCCGTGCTGTGCCTGTTGCTGCAGGTGGGCCTGAGCCTGCACTTGAACACATTGTCCGACCCGGTTTTCGGCGCTTTGCACAAGATCAGGGTGGAACTGGCCGCGCCGCCGGCCCGGGCGCCTTTTGCTCCGGCTGCCGCTGCTGTCGCTGCCGCGCCCGTAGCGCAGACGGTTCGGCTGCGCGCCTTCCTCGCCGCCGATATCGAGCGCGGCCTGGTGCGCATCGTCGAAACGGCGGAGCGCTCGGTCGTGACGCTGCGCGGCGATGGCGTGTTTGCATCCGGCAGCGGCGAGGTGAATGCCGAATTCATCCCGTTGCTTGAACGCATGGGAGACGCTTTGAAGGCGGTGACCGGAAAGGTGATCGTGATCGGCCATACCGACAACACCAAGGGCCGCTTCTCGGTCAAATTTCCATCGAATTGGGATTTGTCGAAGGGCCGCGCGCAGTCGGTCATGGCGATGCTGGCCGAGCGCGCCGGCCCCGTTGAACGCTATGCGGTCGAAGGGCGCGGCGATACCGATCCTCTGGTCGCCAACGACAGCGCGGCCAATCGCGCGCTGAACCGGCGCGTCGACATCATCTTGCTGGTGCCCGCCTTGAGCGACGCGCGAGCGCCAGCAGCGACCGTTTCATCACCGAACCCTGGATCCCTATGAAGCGTCTTTTTTCGTGGCTGCGCAAGCCCCAGGTCTTGTCCTTTGTTGGCGTGCTGTTGTTGTCGCTGATTATCTGGTTCGAAGGGCCGCTGCTGGCGTTCAATGGCAGCGAACCGTTCGCCTCCTCGCGCGTGCGCTGGATCGTCATCGGCCTGTTGTTCCTGATCTGGGGCGCGTTGCTGGCCTGGAAAATGATCGCGGCCAGGCGCGACCATGCCACTTTGATGCGGGGCGTGGCGGGCGAAGGGCAGCCGGTGGCGCCCGGATCGGTGGAAACGGCAGCCGAACTGGCGATTCTGCGCCAGCGCCTGCAACAGGCGCTGGCGGTGCTCAGGAAATCCAGGCCTGGTGGCCGCAATCTTTATCAATTGCCGTGGTATCTGTTCGTCGGCGCGCCAGGCTCGGGCAAGACCACGGCGCTGGTGCAATCGGGATTGCGCTTTCCGCTGGCCGACAGCATGGGCAAGGCGGCCATCGGCGGCGTCGGCGGCACCAGAAATTGCGACTGGTGGTTTACCGATGAAGCGGTGCTGCTCGACACGGCGGGGCGCTACACGACCCAGGACAGTTACACCGAAGTGGACAAGGCAGCCTGGCAAGGATTTTTGCACATGCTGCGCAAACACCGGCGCCGGCGGCCCGTCAATGGCGTCATCGTCGCGCTCAGCGTGGCCGACCTGCTGCAGCAAAGCCCGGCTGCGCGCCAGGTCCAGGCGCAGGCGATACGCGAGCGCATCAAGGAATTGCACGAGCGCCTGGGGATTCGTTTTCCGATTTACGTGATGGTGACCAAGTGTGATTTGCTGGCCGGTTTCGTCGAGTTTTTTGACAACCTGGGGCGCGACGAGCGCGCGCAAGTGTGGGGCATGACGTTTCCTCTGCAAAGTGACGCCCAAATCGGCGCGCAGGTGGACGCCGACCTGGCGACCTTCCCGGCCCAATTTCAGTTGCTGGAGCAGCAATTGCAGGCGCGCGTGCTGAGCCGCGTGCAACAGGAGCGCGACGGCCACAGGCGCGCGCTGATCTACAGCTTGCCGCAGCAATTCGCCGGCATCGGCGACGTGCTCGGCGATTTCCTGCAGCAAGTGTTCACCTCGTCCACCTATGAAGAAAAGGCCTTGTTGCGCGGCGTGTATTTCAGCAGCGGAACCCAGCAAGGCAGCCCGATCGATCGCGTGATGGGTGCGATGGCCGCCGCCTTCGGCCTGGAGCGGCAGGCATTGCCGCCCAACGCCATCAGCGGGCGCAGCTATTTCCTGACCAATTTGTTGCGCGAGGTTATTTTTCCTGAAGCCAACCTGGTCAGCATCAATCTGAAGCTGGAGCGGCAACGGCGCGTTCTGCAATGGGGCGCCTCAAGCCTTGTCGCACTCGTTTTAGTGCTGCTGTGCGCGGCGCTGCTGACCAGCTATGCGCGCAATGCGCGCCATGTCGGCGAGGTCGAACTGGCCGTGGCCGACGTCAACCGGCGCGTTGCCGCCCTGGTCGCGCCAGCCTTTGAATTACAAGCGCTGCCGCTGCTCGATGCGCTGCGGGATTTGCCGGGAGCCCATGAGGACCAGAGCGCGCCGTTGTTGATGCGCTTCGGCCTGTATCAGGGCGACAAGCTGGGCGAGGGCGCGCGGGCGGCCTATCAAAACATGCTCAGGTCCATCCTGTTGCCGCGCATCTTGCTGAGCATGGAGCAGCAATTGCGGCGCGACAGCGCCAATAACAATGATTATTTGTATGAGACCTTGCGGGTCTATCTGATGCTGGGCGAGCGCAAGCATTTCGATACCCTGTCGGTCCAGGCCTGGCTCGATCATTATTGGGCGCGCAACCTGAAGGATGCCAGCCCATTGCAAAAACAAGCGTTGGGCGAACACGCGGCAGCGCTGCTGGCGCAATTCGGCGAGGCCCAGGAAGCGCCCCGCCTCAATGCCGCGCTGGTCGACGAAACGCGTTTGACGCTGGCCGGCATGCCGCTGCAACAGCGCGTCTATAACCGCCTGAAGCGCGAATTATTGAGGAGCAAGCTGCCTGAATTCACCGTCAGCAATGAAGCCGGCCGCGATGCGTCGCGAGTGCTGGTGCGGCGCAGCGGGGAGCCTTTGACGCGCGGCATCAATGGCTTGTTTACGGTGGCCGGATACCGGAATTTCCTGGATCAAAATGCGCAAGCGATCGTTGATGTGGCCAACGATGGCTGGGTGCTGGGGCAGCAGGAGGCGGTTGGCGGCATCGGCGGCGCCGGGCAAATCCAGGCGGCGGTGCTGCAACTGTATTTCAATGACTATATCGCGCAATGGGATGGTTTGCTGCTTGACGTGGCAGTGGCCCCGTTTTCATCGCTGGACCAGGGCGCGGGCATCATGACGGTGTTGTCAAGCCTTGACTCGCCGCTGCGCAAGTTCTTGCTGGCGGCAGCCAAAGAAACTACGCTGGCGGGTAAGGAAAAACCGGGCCTGGCATCGGTCGGCGAAGTGGTCAAGGATAAACTCGCTTCGTACAAGAATCAACTGGAAAACGCGCTCGGCGCGAGTGCCGGGGAAGCGTTGCCGGCGCCAAAGCCGGTCAATCCGGTGGATCGCCATTTCGAGGATTTGCACCGGATCGCCGCCCCAAGCGCGGCCGGCGCGCCGCTGCCGTTGGATGCGGTGCTGGCCATGCTGAAGGAGGTGGCGGCTTACTTCGATGCCGCGGCGGCGGCCAAGCGCGGCGGCGCGCTGGCACCGAGCGGCGAAGCCGTCAGCAAGTTGAAGCGCGAGGCGCAGGGCAAGCCGGCGCCGCTGGCGGCGATCTTGCTTGCGATCGACAGCAGTGCGGCCGGACTAACGTCGGGCAGCGAGCGCGATCGCCTGAACTCGCTGTGGGGCGGCAGCGGCGGGCAATTTTGCAACACGGCGATCGCCGGCCGATACCCGTTGCTGCGCAGTGCCAGCCGGGAAGTGACTCTTGATGATTTCGGCAAGTTCTTCGCCCCCGGCGGCTTGATGGATGATTTTTTCCAGAAAAATCTGCTGCAGCATGTCGACATGGGCGGATCGCAATGGCGCTGGCGCAACACGGTGCCGGCGCTGGGTATTTCGCAAGAAGTGCTCGACGGCTTCCAGCGCGCGGCGAAGATCCGCGATGCCTTTTTCGGCGGCGGCGGCCGGCAGGCATCGATCCGCTTCGATCTGAAGCCGGTGACGATCGATGCCGGCTTGAGCAAACTGACGCTCGACATCGACGGCCAGCAGCTGGTCCATGTGGCCGATGCAGCGCCGCGCTCGATTGCGTTCCAGTTGCCCAGCGGCAAAGGCAACGGTCAGGTCTATTTCGAGACCACGCCATCGGGCCGCTCCGAAATGCGCACCGATGGCAGCTGGGCCTGGTTTCGGATGATCGACAAGGGAATGCTGGAAGCGGGCAAGCAAAGCGAGCGGTATACGTTGCGCTTCGATTTCGACGGCAGGAAGGCGGCGTTTGAATTGACCGCCAGCAGCGTGATCAATCCATTCCAGCGCGACATGCTGGAGCGGTTCCGCTGCACCAGCATGCTGCAATGAAGAAGTTGTGATGAGTGAGCTGCAATGAGACAGCTGCAATGAGCACGGCGCCGGGATTCTTTGGCAAGGTCCGCAGCCACGGCGATTTCGTGTCGCGCCGCTTGCCCCCGCCTGTGGCAAGCCTGTGGGATGGCTGGCTGCAATCGTGCATCCAGGCCAGCACGGAGGAACTCGATGCAGCCTGGCTGCCGGCGTATCTGACCAGTCCGGTCTGGCGTTTTGCCTTGTCTGGCGGCGTCGTCGACGGCAATGCGTGGGCCGGCGTGCTGATGCCCAGCGTCGACCGGGTGGGGCGGCATTTTCCGCTGATGCTGGGCGCCGCGCTCGGTGCCCACGCTTGCGTGCTCGATGTGCCGGACCATGGCAAGCGATGGCATGACGCACTGGAAGCGCTGGCGTTATCTGCGCTGGAAGAGAATTTCAGGCTCGATCAGTTCGATGCGCCTCTGCCGGTCAAATTTGATGCTCCTTTGTTGGCGCCAGCGGTCGGCGAGCCCGGGCCAGCCAGTTTGCCGCAAGGTCAGTGGCGTTTTCCGGTCGCCGGCCTCGATGGCCCCACCTCGGCGATGCTGGGTGGCGCTGTCGGGCGCGGCGTACTGGCCGGCCATAGCCTGTGGTGGACCGACGGTTCGCCGCTGGTCGCGCCATCGGTGCTGTTGTGCCCTGGCTTGCCGCAGCCATCGTCGTTTGCCGCGATGCTCGATGGTTGCTGGCTGCAGCATGGATGGCAGATGCCAGCGCCTTGAAGCGGCCTTTAGTTACTAATCCACTACAGCGTCGCACAGTAGCAGCAGCGCAGTGATATTGTCGCGGCTGCCGTGTTGCTTGGCCAAGGCGATCAGGTCCGCGCAAGCTTGCTGCAGCTGGTTTGCGCCAGTGTTTTTCATGATGTCTTCGATCGCGCCGCGCGGCACCTTGCCATGCAAGCCGTCGGTGCACAGCAGGTACAGGTCGCCCGCTTGGTACAGGTGCGAGCGGACATCGGGCTTGACGGTGGCGCTCGGTCCTATCGCCTGCAGCAATAAATTACCTGCTGGTAAATTGTCGACCTGGCCCGCTTCGATCGCTTGCTGGTGCAACGTCTGGTCGCGCGTCAGCAGGGCGAGCTTGCCGTCGCGATAGCGATACAGCCGGCTGTCGCCGACGTGGAACACGACGAGCCTGCCGCGGTCCAGGTATTGCCAGAGTCCGGTCAGCGTGGTGCCCATGCCGCAACCTTCGCCATAGCGATCGGCAAGATTTTCCGCATGCAGCCGGGCATTGGCGAGCTCCACCGCATCAAACAGCGTTATGACCGCCGGCATCGTCCGGTCCGACCAGGTGGCGTCCGGGTCATGGTCGGTCAGGGCCGAAGGCGCATCGGCATGGCTGGCCGCGATGACGGACCGGATATGGTCGCGCACCGCGATGATCGCGCTGGCGCTGGCGATTTCGCCGCCCTCGTGCCCGCCCATGCCGTCGGCCACGACGATCAGGCCAATTTCCGGATCGATCAGGAAATTGTCTTCATTCGATTTGCGCACCAGACCGACGTCGGTCGCGCCGAAGGCCGGCCCGAGCGGCAATCGATGGTAAATGCTGGGAGATAATTGCATGCTCGACATGACTCCGGGGATCGACCAAGTAAGTGCGCAGCCCCGACGCTTGCATGCGCCAACGGGCCTTGAGCAGGGTAATCAAACTGTTTCAAATATACATTAATTATGCAATTTGATGGTAAATTTGTAAGCACCTATCTTCAGCAAAAAATTGATACAATGAAAACAATTCCACCCGCCCCGTTCATGCACCCATGTTTGATATCGCCAGCCTGACCCATCTCGGCATGGTGCGCGCCCGGAACGAGGACAACCATGTCGTCGATGCGGTCAACGATGTCGTCATCGTTGCCGATGGCATGGGCGGCTACAACGCAGGCGAGGTGGCCAGTGCGATGGCGGTCACGCTGCTGGCGGCGGGGCTTGGCGCCGGCTTGTCCAGGGCCCGAGCCAAGTTCAAACTGGACCGGAAGCTGCTGATCAAGACACAGGTAGAGCAAGCCAATGGCGCGATTCACGACGCTGCGCAGGCGCAGCCGCAATGCGCCGGCATGGGAGCCACGCTGGTGGCGGCGATCTTCGAGCCGGGTCGCGTGACAGTGGCCCATGTCGGCGATTCGCGCCTGTATCGCGCGCGCGGCGCCCGGTTCGACGCGCTCACCCGCGATCATTCGGTGCTGCAGGAGCAGCTCGATGGTGGCTTGATCAGCCAGGAAGAGGCGCTGATCTCCCGGAACCGGAACCTGGTGACCCGCGCGCTCGGCATGGCGAGCACGGTCGAGGTCGATGTGGCGCAACACGAAGTCTTGCCTGGCGACCTCTACCTGCTGTGTTCCGATGGCTTGAACGACATGGTGGCGCACGATCGCATCGGCCAAGTCTTGTCCGGCGCGTTGGATCTGGGACAGATGGCGCAACAATTGCTGGCATTGGCCAATGCCAACGGCGGGCACGACAATGTCACGGTGATACTGGTGCGCGCGTTGGCGGAAAACAGCCGCCGGGGCTTGCTGCAGCGCATCCGCGCTGCCGTCCAGCGCTGGCGCAGCGGCATCGCGCCGGCAGTCATCCTGGATTATCAATTGAATAATGTGCGATAATTATATGCAACTTTTTCTAACCAGCCCAATGTCGACGAGACAGCAAAGTACATGACCTGATGGAGCAGCTAGGGAAATTTCTCGGACGATATCAGCTGGTGCGCGTGCTCGGGCGCGGCGCCATGGGGGTCGTATACGAGGGCGTCGATCCCAAGCTCAATCGCCAGGTCGCCGTCAAGACCATTCTGAAAAGCCAGTTGAGCGACTTGCAACTGGCAGAGGAATACTCGGCGCGCTTCATCCGGGAAGCCCAGGCCGTGGCGCGCCTGAACCATCCGAACATCGTCACGGTGTTCGACTTCGGCAACGAGGCCGATGTCGCCTATCTGGTCATGGAATTCATCCGTGGCAAGGAACTGAAGAATTACCTCGACGACAAGCATGTCTTCGGCATAGCCGAAGCGGTCGCGATCGTCTGCGATTTGCTGGAGGCGCTGGACTACGCGCACAAAAACGGCGTCATCCACCGCGACATCAAGCCCGCCAATGTCATGCTTGATGGCAACGGACGGGTCAAGCTGACCGACTTTGGCGTGGCCCGCCTGATCGATGGCGCTGGCCATGAAGGCACGCGCGCCGGCACGATGGTCGGCACCCCCAGTTACATGTCGCCCGAACAAATCAAGGGCTTGCCGGTCGGCGCGCAGGCTGACCTGTTTGCGACCGGCGTGCTGCTGTATCAATGCCTGAGCTTGCAAAAACCTTTCGTGGGCAGCAGCGAATGGGATATCTGGCAAAAAATCGTCAACGAAGATCCTCCTGCGCTCTCCACCTATCGCGAAGCGGTCCCGGCCGCGCTGGAGCGGGCCATGCTGAGGGCGCTGGCGAAGGACCCCCGGCATCGCCCGGCCACGGCCAGGGCCATGATCGTCGATTTGAAGGCGGCGATCGCCGGCGAAGAGTTCGACGCCGACGCGACGCGCCTTGTTGGCGCCCAAGCGCCCCATGCCGGTCGCGAGGGCTCGATGGCGCGCACCCAGAGCGGCAGCCAGGGGGAATCGCAGCGTCAATTGCCGCAGATGCAGCACACGTCGGAAGTCGAGCTCGAATTTTGGCGCAGCATCAAGGACAGCGCCGACCATGAAGAGTTTCAACTCTACCTGGAACGGTTTTCGACCGGGACGTATGCCGAACTTGCGCGGCGCAAGATGTCCAAGCTGCAAGCGGCCGGCACGCTCGACGGCACGCAGCGCGCGGCGCAGGCCGGCGCCAGCACTGCGCGTCGCCTGCCGGAAGAGCAGGCGCAACAGCAGCGCGAGGCTTCGGTTGCTCAACATGCGCCCACCTTGCGCAGCGATGAAGCGGCGCGCCAAGCCGATGCGCTGCGCTTGATCGAAGAGGCGGCCGGGCGGGAGGCCGAGGGCAACGCGGAATTGCTCGAAAAGGAACAGCGCAAGGCGGACGCGCAGAAGCACGCAGAAAAAACTGCCGCGGATGCGCAACAGCGGGCGCAAGAGGTTGACGCAGAGGCGAAGAAACAGGCGCAAAGCAAGGCCGCCGCCGAGGCGGCAGCGCAAGCTGCAGCGCAAGCTGCAGCGCAAACCGCGCGCCAGGCGGCGGAGGTCGCGGCGCAGCGCCAGGCCGAATTGCTCGAAAAGGAACAGCGCAAGGCGGCAGCGAACGCGCAGACGCAGGCCCAGCCCAAGGCCGCCGCCGGCGGCAGCGCCAAGAGCAAAACACCGCTGTTGGTGGGCGGCGCCGCGATCATCGCCGTGCTGATAGGCGGCGCCGTGTCGATGATGCGCGGCACGCCGCCATCGCCGGGGGGCGAGCAAGCAATGGCTGCCGCGACGCCGGCAATCGGCATCCCTGCAGCGGCTCCTGCAGCCCCGGCCGATGCCCTGGTCGCGCCAAGACCGGATGTTGCTCCCCAGCAGGCTGGCGAGGCGCAGAAACCGGCCGATGCGGCGCAGGCCGACCTGGCCCGCGCTTCTCAAAAAACGAAGGAGGCGAATGTCGCGCGCGCCGACCAGCAAGCCCGCGATCATGCCAGCGGGATCGCCGCTAAAAAAATCAGCGATGAGGCGCGTTCAAGGGACATGGCGGAGCAAAAAACCAGGGATGAAGCAAAGACGAAGGCGTTGAGCGAGCAAAAAGCCAGCGATGAAGCGAAAGCCCAGGAACTGGCCAGCGCGAAAGCGGTCGCCGCGCAAAAGGCCAGGGATGAAGCGAAGGCCCAGGAAGTGGCCAGCGCAGCGGCCAAGACCAGCGACGAAGCCAAATCCAAAGCCAAGGCCGAGGCCGATCCGCAAGCGCTGTTCGAGCAAGCCCAGCGCGCTGAAAAAGAGGGTCGCGTGCGCGAAGCCGTGACCTTGTACAAGCAAGCTTACGGCGCCGGCAATGGCCGCGCCGCGCGCATGCTGGGCGATATTTATGCGCGCGGCAGCGGCGACGTCGGGCGCGATTACAGTGAACAGGTGCAGTGGTATGGAAAGGCGAAGGCGATGGGAGTCGACGTCCCGGGGCTCAACAAGCGCAACTTCTGATCTGGAGCTTAGCCGCCCTTTTTCAGCAAGCGCGCGATGTCGCGCGCAAAATAGGTCAGCACGCCATCGGCGCCGGCGCGCTTGAACGCCATCATCGCTTCCATCATCGACTTGTCGTGATCGAGCCAGCCGTTTTGCGCGGCTGCC
>Ga0326735_1000127_pt1 | contig 16141 bp, 16 predicted proteins | sample 37_GP2_1092_FD_207945 | JGI IMG/M metagenome (GOLD analysis project Ga0326735, IMG submission 207945) | Glacier ice microbial communities from Ngari, Tibet, China - 37_GP2_109.2 | ecosystem: Environmental > Aquatic > Freshwater > Ice > Glacier | place: China: Ngari, Tibet | collected 2018-07-31
CAATCCACCCAAGTTAAGCGTTTCGCTTAAAAAATACGACTCAAATGCAATAAAAGCTTGACATGAACACCACGAACTGCGCCGCCAGTGAGATTTTTTACCTCACTGATTGCCATGTCCCTTGCAGCACTTTTTATGGACCTTGCCACGCGTTTGCAGTCCACCGAATTCCTCCAAACCGCCCGGCATCCTGAACACCCGGCGGCATTTTCACGGCAACGCAAATTGCCGTTGCCAACCTTGGTGGCGCTGATGCTGACCGGCATGCGCATGAGCATTCAAGCTGAGCTCGATGTGTTCTTTGGTCATTTGCAAGGCAGCTCCCAGTTGCTGCGCACCGTGTCCGAGCAGGCGTTCGCGCAAGCGCGCGCCAAGCTGTCATTAACCGCCATTCCCTTGCTCAACGACTGGCTCATCGCGCGCGCCGAGCAGCACGGTTTCGTTCCGCGCTGGTGCCGCCTGCGCCTGGTCGCCGCCGACGCCTCGACCATGCGCTTCGGCCTGCGTGCAAGCCACGTCAAGCGCGCCGCGCTGCCCGACCAAATCCTGTTTGGCTTGTTTCTGCCAGGCGCCGAGCTGATGTTGGCGGCCTCGTTGCACGGCATCGCGGAGTGCGGCGAGCGACAAATGCTGGTCCAGCATCTGGACCGCCTTTCCTCTGACGACTTGCGGCTCCTCGACCGCGGATACCCGTCGCGCTGGCTCGTTTCACTGCTCAAACACCAGCGCATTTCGTTCTGCATGCGGGTCGAAAAGGCTGGCGAAGGCGGCTTCGCGTGCGTGCGCGATTTCCTGCGCTCGGGTCTGGTTGAACAGGTCGTCACGCTGCGCGCACCCGACCAACGCGATGCCGACGATTACGAATGCCCCCGCGAACCGCAGCAGGTACGCCTGGTGCGCCACGTCGCTCCCAACGGCAAGGTGCGCGTCCTGATGACCAATTTGTTCGACACCACGCGCTTTCCCGCCGGTGCCTTTGGCGAGCTCTACCATAAGCGCTGGCGAATTGAGGAAGCCTTCAAGCGGCTCAAGCACCGGCTCAATCTGGAGCATGTATCGGGCCTGTCCCAGCAGGCCGTGGTGCAGGACGTCGCCGCCAAAATCATGTGCGACAACTTGCAGACCCTGGCGTCGTTGACTGCCCATGAGCAGGCCGCCCTGCGCGAAATCGACTGCATCAACCATGCCTACGCGCATACCGCGCTCAAGCCCTTGATGCCGGCTCTGCTGCTTGGAAAAAAGGTCGCCAGGTGCTTGCGTGAAGTGCTGAACCTGATTGCGAAACAGACCTACCTTCATCGAGAAAACCTGTCCAACCTGCGTAAGCCCAAACCAAAACCCCACAAGCACATGGCGCAAAAGCCTTGTTAGGCATGGACGAAATGCTTAACTTGGGTGGATTGCTTGAAGCCCGCAGGGGCGAGACTCGCCCGGCGAGGCTCGATGCACAGCACGAAAGCCCGTCCCCGGCCGCCGGCGCCGCCTGTAGCAAGCGGCCGTATTCCGGGGCGAGCCGTCACCGATCAAGCGCCCGGTACAGCGTCGAACGATGCACGCCAAGAAGGGATGCCGCCTCCTTCACCGTCCGCCCGTCCTGGTCGATCAGGTGCCGCCCGTGCTCGACCTGCGCCGGGGTCAATGTCGGACGCGGCCCGAACTTCACCCCTCGCGCCTTGGCCGCCTCGCGCCCGCTTCTGGTCCGGTCGATGATCAACGACCGCTCGAACTCCGCAATGCCGGCGAACACCGTCAGCACCATGCGCCCGGCCGGCGTCGTCGTATCGGCCCAGGGCTCGGCCAGGCTGCGCAGGCCGGCTCCGACCGCCTGCATGCTCGCCACAATGTCGAGCAGGTCGCGCGTGCTGCGCGCCAGGCGGTCCAGCCGGGTCACCGTCACCACGTCGCCGGCGCGCAGGTGATCGAGCATCCTGGCCAGCTCCGGCCGGTCGCGCCGCGTCCCCGTGATTTTCTCTGAAAAAATCCGCGTGCAGCCGGCCGCGTGCAGCTCGGCCCGCTGGTTCGTCAGGTCCTGCTCGCCGGTGCTGACCCGGGCATAGCCCAGCAGCAGGTGGCCGCTGACCAGGTCCAGGGTGCCGGCATCGTTCGGGTCGCGCATCGCTTGTCTCCGGTTCTAGTCGCCAATGTTCCTCATTGTGCGACAAAGATACGCGACACGCCAGCGCCCGGCAAACCGGGGCCGGGCAGGCTGTCGCGCAACTTAGGACTTGCGCGACAAATAAGACGCTTCTTTGAGGTGCTGCGCCCGGCCTCCGATCTTGCCTTACAGGTCGAGGCTGTCAGCCAGAGTTAAATGAGGACCATTACCAATTAGATCAATTTTGGACTTGTCGTGCAGTCAAAGAGTATCGAACTTCAAAATATTTCAGTTAATCACAAATTTGTTAATATTTAATATTTAATATTTAATATTTATTAAGCAATATTTTAACGTATACTTGGCTTTGTAAGAAGAATTAGGTAGGTCGCAAGCGCAAGCGGTACTACCCAGAAAAAATCTGAAATTTACCTATTTCTATTTTTTCAAATACTAATTCACGTTTTATTTCACTACGAAAGCTATTTCTTATGTCAAAGTCCACTATTTTTTCTCTCTCGATTGCCAGTAGTACTTTGTTATTGACTGCTTGCGGTGGCAGCTCAAGTTCTGTGCAGACAGTTCAAGCCGCGCCAGTAGCCCAAGCAGTCAGCACTTTCGCACTCCAAGCTGGTTATAAAACACGTATTGCGAGCGGAAGCGCTACTAATTTTTCGATTTCTGGTACTTGCACAGGATCGTCGAACATATCTTCATCTTCGCCAGGAACGGGAACATTTGAGGGTGCTACGGCTCTGACTGTGACCAGCACTGAGTCACTTACTTTTACCAACTGCACACCTACATCGGCGGCGCACACATCAATTAGTTACTATGACAGCAGCTATAATCCGCTCGGTCATTCTTCGATTGGCGTTGAGTACGGAAAATTTCTAACCATTCCAAGCGCCCTACCAACCTCAGTAAAAATTGGGGATACAGCTGTGTTTGGAACGGAAACGATTTATTCTGATAGTACAAAACAGGTCACCAAAGGACAACGAAGCCGCAGCTATGTAATTGAAGCGGACGGCGCATCTGGATCAACTGCGATAGTAAATTTAATAACGAAGGACTTCAATCTATCGAATCAATTACTTTTTACTCAGCAATCAAGATTTCGTATGGCGACAGACGGGAAATTAACTGCTTTATCAATCGATGTCCAAGCCAGCACAACAAGCACAAATCATTTTTTGTACACAGCAAATTAATTGTGTTTTGTGCGCGTGCTTTGAGGGTCAATGGTAGGCTTAATCCAGAATTCAGTGTGCTCTTCACTTCTACCAAAATCATATTTGTCAAAAAAATTTTGAAAATAAAAAATAATTTTTTTAACAAAATAAAATTTTAAACCTATTTATAATTGGAAATTTATGAAAAATCTGTTTGCGCTGTGTGCAATATTTGTGACAATTACTGGATGCGCCACAAGGCCAGAAAGCATTCCAGCATCATTCGTATCGCACGAAAAATATGTTGCGAATGACTGTCTTCAACTAAACACGAATATGTCAGATGCTAGATCTCAACTTGCAAAATACTCCGCAATGCAAGACAGCAAGGCAAACATGGACGCGGCAACTGTTTTTTTTGTATTAATTCCGGCAAGCAAATTGACTGGAGATAGCGCTGCCGATGTTGCAAAATTCAAAGGTGAAGTCGAGGCTATTGAAACCGCGCAAATCAAAAACGGATGCAAGAAAGCATAGTAACTATCGTTTTAAGTACCCGCCAATAATAAATTGTGGATGTCTGTGGCCCCAGCCTGCGCGTTACGGTGAGAATCACACCCGTTCTCACAATTTATTCCTGGCAGGTACTTAGCACACAGGATTTCGATAGTCAGTTTGCTTGGTACAAGCTTCACCATGTAATAAAATTACCAATCCTATCGACTTCCCGACTGTCAAATAGTTCAAATAAAGAAATATCAAATGCGAGTCATTACATATATTGGCTCGCATTAATAGCCCTTCGGAATAACAAACCGTTTTTTCCCATCGCTACTTTGCCAGCTGCCCTGAAAATTCGTCTGCGTCATGTCCTTGCCTTGGAAAGGCGCGATTTCAATGCACAGGCGGTTATCCGGTCCGCACCTGTTAAATTTGATCTTGCCGCCCTTTTTCGCCAGCATGTCGGCCTGATCTTTTAAATCGGCGACTGCACCGCGAAGCTGGATTTTCTGCTCGTTTAACCGCTCGACCTCGTAACGCTGCCATCCGACCATTGCCCACGCAAATGCCATGAAAACCGTCAAGGTACAGATCAGCGTGCCGCCGGCGATAACGGCCCACTTCCAGCCAAACGACGCCGTGACGTTGTTCAGCCGCTCTTCGGCATCGCCGACCGCTGCGGCCACGTTCGACAACCTGACCAGGATCGGCCTGGACGCGTCTTCCATCGCGGCCACCGCCGTGCCGGATGCCCCTGCAAGAGCACTTTTCATCGCAAGGCCGACCGCCTCGCCAGTTGCCTTCTGCAACGCTGGCCCGGCATTCTTTGCCGCCTGTTCCACCGACGCGGCAGAATCTCCCACCGACGCGGCGGCATGCTGCGTCACCTTGGCGGCCACGCCCAGAGCCGCGATCTGCCCTTTGAGTTCGAGCAGGAGCTTTTCCGTGGCCTGGCTTTGCTGCTCGGTCACATTCAGCAGCACCCCCAGCATTTGCTGTGTGGTATCCATGTCCGTCTCCTCTCCGATGTAAATTAATACATGAATTGCAACATGTAATCGACGTGGCTATCTTGTGAAGGTCGGCCCCTTGGGCACACGCCGCGGCGCGCTTCTCCCTTCGATTTCGAGCACCTTCTCTGCTGGCGGCTTGTTCTCGGGCTGGCGGTCCCGCTCTTCTTGTTGCCTGCGCTCGATGGCCTCCCGCTCTGCCCGCTCTGCCTGCGCCCTGGAGGCCAGCTCGGCCTTGAATTGCGCCGCGGCCTGCCGGCCGAAGGCGCGCGCGGCCTGTTCCAGCTTGAACTGCTCGGTCGCCTGCCGCGCGAATTCCCGTGCCGCCTCAGCGGTCTTGAGTTCTGCGGCCCGGGCCTGCGCACGCTGTGCTTCCTGCTGCTGGCGGTCGCGCTCGGCCTTGGCCGCGTTCAAATCTCCCGACAGGTCGATGACACTGGCCACGGCGCGCTGCGCCCGCTCGTGCTCTCCCTCGGCGATTCTGCGCTCGAGCAGGGCGCTGATGTCCTTCTCCCCCAGCGCCCGCACCCCGGATCCGCCCAGGTGCATTTCAGGTACGCGCGTAATCCCTCTCGTTTTCAGGCTGCGGTGGTCGACCCGGTCCTGGTGGCCGTAGCGCTCCAGGTGCGCGTTCTGCACCTCGGCCCAGCGCTGCCGGGTCGCCTGCAGTCTCTCCTCGGTGCCGGCGCTGTCCTTGCGGCAGCCGCCGCGCGCCGGCGCCTTGCCGTTGTACCTTTTGAAATACTGCTCGGGGTCGCGCTCGATCGCATCGCGCGTGCGCTCCGAATACATGATGTGGGCGTGCGGCTGCTCGCCCTTTTCCAGCGCTGCCTTCGGCGTGTGGATCGCCCATTGATAGGCGTGCAGCTCGCCGATCTCCCGGGCGACGAAATCCTCGACCAGCGCGCGGCGCTGTTCTAACGTCATTTCCCGCGGCAGCGCCACTTCGATTTCCCGGTACGTGGCACCATTTGCCCGCTCGTGCTCGTCGGCCGCGTTCCAGAAGTGAGCCGTGTTGTGCGCCGCCCAAAGCGGCATGTTGCCGGCGGCCGTCGCTTCCAGGTCTTCGTAGCGCGCTTTGCCGCTGTACTTGCCCTCGCGGGATATGTACGCGGCGTGGGCGCAGGCATGGCCTTTGGCGCCGACTTTGACGCTGCAGTGGTAGGACGCCATTGAATTGGCCTTTGACCTTGCTTTTGACTTTCCCGTCAGGGGCGCACGGTTTCTGCGCAGCAGAAACTACTAAGTGCGCCTTCTCGTCGTTCCTTCGCTCAGGATACCACGCGCTGATGCTGCCGCCGTTTGCTAGAATTTACGCCATCTCAACGCAAATGAGGAAGGTTGGACACCATGGAAAACGACAGCTGGCTCACGGACCGGGTAGCGTATCTGAAGGGGATAAAGGCGCGCACTGAACAGCAGGAGTTGCTCGTTCTGCTGGCCGACAATCCCTCCAGGTCGGCGCAGGACAGTAAAAAGCTGGCGGCCCTGGTCAAGGCGGAAAAAGCGGCAGTACGGGCCAGCAAGGCCAGGCAGGAAGTGGCGATATTGCTCAACGCGGAAAGACGGGCCATAAAAGAGGAACAACGCAGGACCCGCAATCACAGGCTGATTCTGCAGGGGGTACTGATCGACTTGGCCGGGCTCGAACACCGCAGCCGGGGGGAGCTGCTGGGACTGCTGCTGGCGGCGTCGACGACCGACGATCCGCAGCACTGGGCCAGCTGGAAGGTCAAGGGCGATGCACTGCTTGCCGAGAAAGAAGTAACATGAGCAGGATACCTGTGATAGCTTCGGATGTCTCATGGTAATGATGCCACTTCGTGCTATATTCCATTTCCTTTATGTTCAGAATTTATGTAACGATGCTGGAAAAAAAGTCAGACCAGGAGTACATAAACTGGATCAGCGCTAATCCTAACGGCTTTGTCTTGGCTACGGACAAGCCCAATCACATCCGCTTGCACTACGCGTGCTGCGGCTACATTTCGAATAAGCCCGCGCACGGAGATCACTGGATCACCAGTAAGAACCGCAAAGTCTGTAGTGTTACACCGGAGGATCTGAAGGATTGGGGCATGGCTAATTTGGAACAGTTTAGTGCTACCGCCCGGCCCTGCCGATGCTGTAAAAACCTGGTTGGGGTCAATTGGCCGCAGCTTGCCGACCAAACACCGAAAACCTTCTTCGCTTATAACAACTCTCTGCCCGAGCGCGAACGGCGCTTCGTCAAAACCGAAGTGCGTCCTGAACAGCAGGCTTTCAGGGTAATCATTTTTCGTGCCTACGGCGGGCGTTGCGCCATAAGCGATTGTGACATTCCAGAAACGTTGGAGGCGGCCCACTTCCATGGAAAAATTTGGCGCGATGGCGACAATCAGGCCAGCGACGGGATTTTGCTGCGCCGCGACCTGCACGCTCTTTATGATGCGAAACTGCTGGCGATATCCGGTACAGGCATAGTAAACATGTCAGATCAGATACTCCACTATTTCGGGCAATTCCATAATTTAACAGTTAGGCAGCCAGTGTAATCACCGTCATCGCTTGCAACCACCCTAGGTCATTCGAGATGTTACTAAGATCGTGCAAGATTGGCAGCGCAGTTTCAAGCTATAAATTTATTAATTAATTGGTTTTATAAATTATTAGATGGAAAATTTGACTAGCCTCCAACGGCTCATGGGCTATTTTCCAGGCCAGCGGTAATCAGTTTTTACTTTGTAAGCGCAGCGTGACTCCTCCGCGAACTGTCCTGTCTGAATGCCGCGGCATGCCCACACAAGCATATTTGCATTGTAAAACTGGTCCCAGTCCCAGTCATAGTCGGCCGCCGCCGTGCCACCACCGCCACCACCATTTCTTGCGACTGAATAAGCTACCGCTCCAACAGCAAAAGCAGCCGCCACTATAGCCCATTTTTGCCGGTCTTGAGGAGTCGCGCAGCCCGTTAATAGCGTGGCGATAATTACAATAGCAATTTGCTTCATTGCTCTTTAGGGATTGGTTGCGCCACACCGCCGGGCACCACACATCTAAATAACAACTCCGTTGAGCCGAGTTGCCCTAGACTCGCTGGGGTAGACGCTACGCTTATTGTCTTAACTTCAAGCCTTTTATCACGGCAGAAAGTATTGGCCTCACGATAGACCTCTGCCTTATTAGTGAGGGACACGCCAAGCCCCGGTGAGCCATCTTTCTTACCAATCATGTAGGAATCTTGGTCCATCGAGACAACGCCAGTGCTTGCACAGCCGGCAATAACGGCAAAAGCTACAACAATCATTGTATTTTTCATTTTTCCCTGTCGAAAAATCGAGTTATTGCACTTTATATTATTTTAATAATTTAATATTTTGATAATTTAATGTGAGTAGAATAGGGCACGCCTTAATAGACTAGAAGCCAGTTGTTGCTCTAGCTAGACCGTAAGCATTTTTTCATTCACGCTATTTATTGACTCTCGTAAAGTTTTTAAGGTCGCACGCATGAAATTAACTATGTTGATAAATATCAATAAGATGCAATCAGAGAAAAACATCACTCTTTCGAGGGCGCCTTCGGCGGCTTGGCTGCCGGCTTGCCGCGCAGCTCGGCCGCGTCCCCGCCAGCTTTTGCCGCACCCTGCCGGGCAACGTCCAGTTCCCCGGCTTGCCTGTCGATCTGCGCCTGCATCGCCTCGAGCTTACCCGTCAGGTTGGCGATGGTATTCTTCGCCGCCTCGACCTTGGCCGCTTCCGCGAACACGGCTTCGCCGTGCTTGCGCGCTTGGGCCACAGCGTCGATGGTTGCCGCTTCCGCCTTGCCCGTCCGCTCGTTCGCCCCTTCCAGCTTCGCCCCCAGGACGGCCGCTTGCTGCTCGGCGGCCACGCGCCCTTGCCTCTCTTTGTCCAGGTCCACGCGCAAGGCATTAATGTCCGCTTCCAGGCGCGGCATCGCCTCCAGCCTCAGCAGCGCCTTGGCCAGCTCGATGCGCGCCGCCTCGGCCGCCTCCCGTTCCCGCAAGGCGTCGTTGCGGGATGTGGCCAGGTCGATCTCGATCTGGTTGAGACGCCCCTGCAGGGTCGCCAGGTTCGCGTGCAGTGCCACAGCCGCATCGTTCTTGTCCTCGATGTCGGCGCCCTGCCGCTCGTTTTCAGCCGCTAGGTCGGCCGCTTCCTGCTGCTGCTCGGCCAGTTCCGCTTCCAGCGTCGCTTTCGCCTGGCTCAGTTCCTGGCCTAGAAAATCGAGGATCGCCCGCTGCAGGACGGGCGGCAGGGAGAGCGCGGCTGACACCTGCCGCTCCTGGGCCGCTTTCCAGGCTTGCAGCAGCTTGTTGACGGTCCCCATGCTGCCGGTATTGCCCAGCCGCTCGCGGATCCCGCGCGACGTCGGCTTGCCGCCGGCGGCTTTCATCGCGTCCGCCGCGGCGGCGACTTGCTCATACGTGATCGTGGCTTCGCGTCCCATGCTGTCTCTCCTGTAATTTACGTTACGTTACGTTACGATTGATATCGCACGTTATGATATGAAAAGCGCAAGGTTTTTTGCCTTCGCTCGCGCAAATCGCGGCCGCCAGGGTGTGGCCGGCTGCAAAACAGCAAAGGAACGGGCTTGAGAGGGCGTTTTTGTGGGTTAGTGGTGACCATGTGCCAACACGGCAGCATTCGCGGCGCTACGACCCCTTTCCGCGCATCCTTGCGGCATTCGCAGCGCCGGTTTCGTCACTGATCTGGCCATGTTTCTCTTTTTGGACGTCATTCCTGCGCCGGCGGGCCACGGCAATTGCCCGGGAAAGTTGACCTGGGCACAGCCTTGTCCTGTAGACGCCTTGTGTCGTGGCGCGTCGCGTTTCGTTGGCAATGGATTAGCTTTTTAGGTCGCATCCCGTGGGTTGACGAACCGCCGGCCACTGACAGCTGCGTTGCGGTTGGGGGCCGTCAAGCGACATTTTCAGCATCTCGACGCGCGTTGGCGCGACCGGCCAAGGACTGACGATTTGCCTGGCAGGGGGTTCCTGGTTTTCTAGGTTTTTGCTGTCGAGTTTTGAGGGGGTGGCAGCATGAGTTATCCACAGGCGAAGGGTTTTTAAAGCTTTTAATGCTTTTAACCCTTTATAGTAGGGTAGCTAAGAAGGGACGGATTTCCGGTCTAGAAGGGACGGATTTCCGGTCTAGAAGGGACGGATTTCCGGCATTAAAGGATTTTGTTTTACTTGTCCTTTCCATGCTAAAATCAAGCTCTTTCGACAACGGATAGATGCATATATGGCAACGAAAAATCAGTCAATCGTAGTGAAGTCGAACAAGCTGATCGAGGCCAGCTATCGACTAGACTTGATCGAGCAGCGGGTTATTCTTGCGGCTATCGTTGAAGCTAGGGAGTCTCAAAAAGGACTTGGCGACGGATTTATCACGCTGGAAGCAAAACGTTTTGGTCAAACATTTAGAATGGAAGAAGGCAGTGTTTATGGTCAGCTAAAAACCGCTATGGATACGCTGTTCAACCGTTTTATCGTTGTGCGTGACACTCATCCTGAAAGCGGACATGAAAGGGTAAGCAAGATCCGGTGGATATCCAAAGCAAGCTACATTGACGGCGCCGGAATGGTTCAGCTTCAATTCGGGCAAGACATCGTGCCGTATATTTCTAGACTGGAAAAAGAATTCACACCCTACCGCTTGGAAAAAATTGGCGGCATGAGCAGCGCGCACGCGGTAAGGCTGTATGAGCTTTTGGTTCAATACCTGAGCATTGGGCAGCGCGAAATAGAGATTGCGTGGCTTCGGGATATTCTCCAATTGACCGATGAATACAAAGCAATCAAAGATTTCAAGCTGCGCGTGATTGACTTGGCAGTAACGCAAATCAACGAACATAGTGACATTGCCGTTAGCTATACACAGCGCAAAACCGGGCGTACGGTCACGCACCTGATTTTCGACATTAAGACGAAGCCTGAACCGAAGAAGGCCGCGACGAGGGCGCCGAAGCCGATCAAGCTGCCCGATTCCGTGACCGCGCCAACCACTAGGACCGACAGCGCCACCGTCAAGGATGCACGCGCTGCAGCACTGGCAGCAGCGCGGTCAGGCAAGGGCCGCACTGCGCTGTGAATTGCCCCCGCCATCGCCGGCGCCAAGCGCCTGCGATGGCATTGCAGATCCTAGGAACGCACCGATTAGCGGCAACCGCTACCAGCGGCCAACGCCGGCACACTGCATTCCCAGGCCGGCCGAAGATCCATCAGGACGCCAACTATCACTATGCCAGCATATCCAGCAAAAAGTTTCAAAACATCAAATGATGTTAAACTCAAAATATCATTACATCAAAGGATCAAATGAGTATTTTAGCCGTGCTGAACCAGAAAGGCGGGAGCGGCAAGACGACCGCCAGCACAAACATTGCCGCCGAACTGGCCCGGCGCGGCAAGCGCGTCCTGTTGATTGACACAGACCCGCAGCAATCCGCGTCCGACTGGCGAGCGGCGCGGGAAGCGGAAAATATTCCAGTGGTGGCGATCAGCAAGGCGGCGGCACTGGTAGCCGATGTCCGCAACTTGGCAGCAGCGTATGACGTGGTGTTGATCGATGGCGCGGCCATCGTCTCGGATCTGACAGCGGCGGCGGTCAAGATCGCGGACGCCATCATTATTCCGATCCAGCCGACACCCCGCGATCTGTGGGGCGCCGATGATCTGGTTGAACTGGTAAAGGCCCGGCACGCGATCAGCGACGGCAAGCCACCCACGGCATTTCTGGTGACTAGGGCATTTGCCGGTACCAAGCTGTCGCGGGACATTGATGCTGGCTTACTGGCGCTCGGTTTCCCGGTCCTGGATGCGCGCATTCATAACCGACAAATCTATCCAAGCGTGGAAATTGCCGGCCTAGGCGTGGTCGAGGCCGAGCCAAACGGCGACGCGGCGCGCGAAGTCGTCGCCATCGTCGACGAATTGATCGAAAACAAATTCATCTGAGGGACACCATGAAATTACCAACAATCAACGCAACGACCGAACGCCCAACCAGGGCGAAAGAGCACGTAGTCGCGGCGCATGCCGCCGTGGAAGGCACGGACACGGTGCGGTTGAACGTCGAGCTGCCTGGAGCGCTTCACCGGGCGGTGAAAATGCGGGCAGCGCAAGAGGGAAAAAGCATCAAGGAAATCGTTTTAACGTTCTTGGCCGAGTATTCAAAATGAGTTTTACATCATTTGATTTAATGATGTAAAACTCATTTGATGCCGACTACGTTCCGGGCGAATCAAGCTAGGACTTGGCGTCGGCGCCAATTGTTTGCATTTCTAAACAAAAACGCTTGGGGGGACGTGAAATCGTGCCGACAATGCCTTGATTTGCCTGACGTTCAATTCCCGCTTTCCATTCAAAACTTCCGACACGACACCCTGGCTCCCAACCTCTGGAAGGTCGGATTGCGTCAGAGAATTTTCATCCATCAGAAATCGCAGCATGGCCAACGGTGAAACTTCCTGCGCCGGATGGTGGACATCGTCGTACTCGCCGATGAGCGTGCCCAAGGTGTTCACGAGGTCGGCCAGCGGGTGCTGTTCGTTTGCCGCACCGGCGTCAAGCAAGCGATTCAGTGCCGTGACAGCTTTCTCATAGTCCACGCCAGTGCGAATCGGATGCAGGGGAACGACCGACGACAGTGCTTGAAAGTGCGATGTGATCTCTGCGATCACAGTTCTGTCCATTACGGCTTCCATTTGTCGTACTCCTTGTGAGTGAAGACATGCCGGATATAAAGTTTTTGATAATCAAAATGGATGGCGGTAACGATCCGGTATTTGTTGCCGCCGATGTCAAAAACGTAATAATCATCCACCTTGTCCGTCGCGTTGAATGACGTTTTTATGTCCGCGAAACTCGCAAACGTTCTGGACTCTACGATCTTGCGCCACGCCTGTAGTGGCGCATGGGCTGGTGGGTGGATGGTTGAAAAGTCGGTAAGAGCTTTGTTGGATATGACGCGCATGAGTGCATTTTATCTCAAAATGAGATTTAAGCGCCTTATTTTTGTGATGGCGAGCTTTGACGTGCACGTGGTCGTATTGCCTAAATTAGGGCGTCGTCGTTACCGCTAAAGCGCCCGGTACAGCGTCGAACGATGCACGCCAAGAAGAGAGGCCGCCTCCTTCACCGTCCGGCCGTCCTGATCGATCAGGTGCCGTCTGTGCTCGATCTATGCCGAGGTCAGCGTCGGGCGCGGCCCAACTTCACGCCTCAGGTCTTGGCCGCCCGCTCCTGGTCCGGTCGAGCTGTCCATGGTGCGTGTGGTGATCTGGCCGAAGCTGCCGGCTTGGTAGCGGTCCTAGTGCATGGTGGCCGTGGAAAATGGCTGGATCTCCTGCAGTGCCGCCAACCAATATTACGGCGCGCGTTCTCTGCAATGTGATCAACCTCGAGCAGCTATGCCACCAGCTGGCGCGGTGCTGTTTTAGTTTCTGCTGTCTGTTTTAGTTTCTGCTGCATGGTGGCGTCTTGGTTTTTAGTCAGTCGGCGTAGCGGATCGATCAGGCCACGCGCCAAATGCGAAAGCGAATTTCGTCGGTCTAATATCGGATACACTCAACAGATGTACTCGAAACTGAATTCGAAATGGAAAAAGCCGGCGTTCGGCGCGCCGGCCTTGGGTACTACGTGCATTTCCGAAACAAACTTCAACTTAGAAACAAACTTCAACTTAGAAATAAATTCAACTTAGAAATAAAACTTCAACTCAAGGCACAAATGGACATAATTTTGCAAGTAGGTAATACGAAAATCACGATTATTTTGAACCAATTCGTGATTATGTCTTTCATCGCAGCATTTTTAACTAAATTTCCCTTGATATAGCCTGTCATGCTTGGCGGTTGGCCTCAGGAACCAATCGTCAAACACAGCATGTGCCGTTCATGGGCCTTTCGTGTGCCCGTTTGTGGGCCTATTTAGGCCCACAAACGTATGCGCTCACATTACCACAACCGGACATTTATTCGTATTTATATGGCCATGTAAAGATGTATGTACATAAATCCCGCGCGGCAATGATGATTTTGCTTTCCGTAAGGATGGGCGTCGGTGAATCTGCCGGCGGCTGCCCTGGATACCGCTAGTAGCGGCCTCAACTTCGCAGAACCAACTTTATGTCAACCGGGTTCAGGTGCTGCAAGCGAGGCGAAAACCTCAGCCGGTCACGCCAAGATAGGCACTCAGCGCGGCGATGATGATTTTGGTTTCAGTGACGGGCCGTCCAGTCTTTTCGGCTTCGGCCCGCTACTGTCGGCGCTGCTGACGTGAACTGAGCATCCGGACACCGCAAGCACATGACCAGAGGCGCCGTCCTCACCGGTCAAGTGCCCGATAGGGGAGGACACAGGATTCGGGAAAAATCGGGCGCTAAGCTCCGCGCCACGGGCTAAACGGTGGGAACGTTCATCTGGCCGCTGCACAAAGCTGTTGTAGTTGCCAACGAAATCGCAACAGCTTTGTGCAACGATTTACGCCCGGTAAGCGGACAAAAGCGCTGTCCGTGCGTAAAGGTTCGTTTGTGCAACAGCTTAGCGCCCGATTTTTTCCGAATTCTGTGGGCGCCCCCAGTTCACGCAGCGCGATCGCCAGACCGCCGTTCTAGCGCGGATAACTGCCGAGCTTGCGTAGGCTTAGTCGGGTAGCAGCAGGGCCTTCCAGCGCCGCCGCCCCCTCAGAACTGTACAAAAATAACGTGACGCTCGATCACGAGCTAGCAATCTCCAGATCAGTAGCGCCGATTTCGATCAATCTTGCCATCAAGGCGGTGTAAGACAAGTCAGCAGATTTCGGGCTTACACGATAGGCGGTTGCGATGACCTTGATGGGATTTAAGATGAGCACGTATTGCATATCGCTCGCCAGTCCAGGACGTATGTCAATGAAACCTAAATCTTGTAATTTTCTCATTCTTCCCCGCCACGTCACCTCACCTCTGGGGCCACTAAAGCCAGATTCGAAAGCCAGTTCTCGGTCATTTCTAATCTCAACAAACGCTTCATCGTACACTCGGCACCACAAGGTTAGGTAAGTCGCGAATAGTGGAAATCCTTTTCCGGACAACTGATCCATAATGCGACCGATCAAATTCATCGTACGAGGGATGGTTGTGAAACCTACATTTTCCTTCCGTAACCATAGCGTTTTTTCATCTATATCAGGCCAGAAATTCGCACGCAAAGCTGTTCTTTTCGAACTGGCAGCGCTTACTTTTTTCCTGCTTCCATTTTCCATACCACCCCTCTAGATCAAGCATTCTAGCAACAAAAAATAGTTTACTACGTATCGATACATTGCTTCCTAAGTAAGTATTGCATCATCATACATGTACATCGAAACTATATCAATCAATGACTTAGCTAACTTTTTGTACTCCCTGTACTATCTGTTCTCAAAGGTACTCTTGTTCTCAATGTTCTACGCAGTTGCCGAAAAATGCTTGTTTCTGGATACTTCGACTCGTGGAGTGCATAGCTGGTGTCTTCTTCGGAAGTAGCACCCACGCCGCCACTCAGAAATGGGTGGTCCTCGCCAGTGGCGGGATATCAAAGAGGCCCAGCATACGCTTAACGAAGAATCCCGCAGATGCGGGATTTTTCCATTTCAGACTGGTTTTTCTTCGGTGGCATCAGCTGCCAAAGGTTCAACCAAGACAGCTACTCTCAGCTGCGCAAGACTTGCCGGACGGTTCTTGAACCACTGTGCCAGTAAGCTACTGAATTGGTGCTTAAGGGGCGATTGCACGCTGTCCGGTAATCGCCGGCGATGATGGTGGCTTGAAATATTGATGCGGACGATGCTAGGCCCACGGTCATTCGCTGCAGAAAATGCAAAAAATACATACCAACCCGCGTATTTTTTATCCCTGTCATTATCGTGGATGCGAACAAAAATCCCGTTACGTGCCTTATAGCAATCTAATTTTTTATCAATAATCGTGTGCAGGTAATCCGGAAGCGAGAGCGAAGCCTTCCACCTCGTTTTACAAAATACGCGATGCCCCTTGTCGTCGGTCAAGCAAAACCAAGGATCTTCGGGCTGAGCAGATGAACCATCTTCGTTCTGATCGTCCGTATAACAATGATTTGAGAATGTCAGAACTACCGGCACATCGTAAATTTGCTCTTCAATTTTCAGCTTAATTTCATATCGTTGAGTCTGAAGGTGCTCCAGTTTGTAAGGCTGCCCGTCGGGACCGGTGTAAAAATCGGTAGTCATTAAGTAATCGAGTGAAACCGATTTTTTTAATCCTTGGTCTAATTTTCGACTGTACTTCCAATCGAAGAGGCCGAAAAATGTTGCAAAAGCTGATTTCTCCCTTGACTGAGCCGGAGTTGAGGACACT
>Ga0326735_1000128_pt1 | contig 16034 bp, 15 predicted proteins | sample 37_GP2_1092_FD_207945 | JGI IMG/M metagenome (GOLD analysis project Ga0326735, IMG submission 207945) | Glacier ice microbial communities from Ngari, Tibet, China - 37_GP2_109.2 | ecosystem: Environmental > Aquatic > Freshwater > Ice > Glacier | place: China: Ngari, Tibet | collected 2018-07-31
GTGCAGCGTCGTGTCAAGGACATCATTGATCCGTATCAGATCGGCTTTTCGCCTGACCAGAAATGGTTCGTCTCGAATGCCCTGCGGCTGGACCGCGTCGATTTGTACAGCTACGACGGCCGTGACCTGAAGCTGGCCAAGCGCATTCCGCTGCCCAAACTGCCCAGCCACATGGCCTTCAGCGCCGACAGCTCGACCGCCTTCATCACCCAGCAAGGCAATGACCAGATCAGCGCGATTGATCTGAAGACCCAGGCTGTCAAATGGAGCATGCCAGTCGGCAGCCTGCCAGCCGGGATCATGGTGACCGACGATGACAAACATCTGATGGTCGGCATCATGGGCAAGGATTACGTCGAGGTGATCGACTGGCGCACGCAGAAGACCGTCAAGAAAATCAAGACCGGCGAGGGCGCGCATAACTTCCGCGCGCTGGGCGACAAACGCCATGTGTTCGTCTCGAATCGCGTCTCCGGTACGATCAGCATCATCGACCAGCAAAGCATGAGCAATGTTGGCACCATCAAGCTGCATGGCGGACCGGATTGCATGGAAGTTTCCGCCGATGGCAAGACGCTATGGGTCACGCTGCGCTGGGTGAAGAAGGTCGCGGTAGTCGATATCGCCAGCAAGCAGGTGATTCAGACGATTCCGGTCGGGCGCTCGCCGCACGGCGTGTATTTCGTCAATCACGCGCCGCGCTGATTCGATGCGCCGCGCGTTTGCCAGTGTCCTCGCTGTATTGCTGACCGTGACGCCGGCGGCGTTTGCAGCGGATGCGTGCAAAGGCACGTTGTACTTTACATTTGACACCGGCAGCCAGTCGCAGGCCGAGCATATTGCCGCCGTGCTGAACAGATATCGCGTCAAGGCCACTTTCTTCCTGGCGAACGAAAAGACCGTGAACGGCGATCATTCGCTGGATCCGACCTGGGCGTCGTACTGGAAGGCGCGCGTCGCCGAGGGACATGCGTTCGGCAGCCATACCTTCGACCATGTGTACGTCCAGCGCGATTTGCCCGACGGGCGCATGGAAATGAAGCCGCAATTTGGCGCCGCGGCCGGCAAAAAATCAGCGTGGACGCGTGCGCAGTATTGCGCGGAGCTTAAGCGAGTCGATGCGCGTTTCCATGAACTTACCGGCGCCACCATCGATCCATTCTGGCGCGCGCCCGGCGGGCGCCTGACGCCTGGCTTGCTGGCCGCCGGCAAATCCTGCGGCTATGCGCATGCCGGCTGGGCGCCGGCCGGTTACTCCGGCGATGAACTGGCCAGCGAGAAGGTATCCAACGCCGTGCTGCTGCAACGCGCGCTGGACGGCCTGAAGGACGGCGACATTTTCATGGCCCATCTCGGCATCTGGTCGCGCAAGGATCCCTGGGCGCCGGCCGTGCTGGAACCACTGCTGCGCGGCCTGCAGCAAAAAGGCTATTGCTTCGCCACGCTGCGCAGCCATCCTGATTTCCAGTCCGTGCGCCGCGCGCCCGTCAAGCGAGTTATGCCATGATCGCCGCCATCGTCGATGCGTTTTCCTTTGTGCAGGGCTGGCTGTTCGAAACGCTGGTCAATCCCCTCATCTTCCATGTCGGCCTGGCTGAATTCACCGAAGAAGCCTTCGAAGGCACCGAATGGTTCCTGATCGGCGTGTGCGAGCTGGCACTGTTACTCATCATCCTGCGTCCGCTCGAAGCGCTGATTCCGGTGCATCCGATTACCGACCCGCGCGCGCGCCGGCTTGATTTCCTTTATACCGTGATCCATCGTTTGGGACTGTTCACGCTGGCGATCTTCTTCGTGCTCGATCCGATGATGGACCACATCAACGGCATGCTGCACCTGAACGGCATCAATCCCTTCCACCTGGAAAACCTGTGGCCTGGCGTGACCGATCTGCCGCTGGTCAGCTTCCTGCTGTATCTCGTGGTGCTCGACTTCTTTGATTACTGGTTTCACCGCGGCGAGCACACCATCCGCTGGTGGTGGGCCCTGCACAGCCTGCATCACAGCCAGCAAAACATGAATTTGTGGAGCGACGACCGAAATCATTTGCTGGATGACCTGCTGCGCGATATCTACATGGCGGTCATTGCCATTGGCATTGGCGTCGCGCCAGGCCAGTATGTGTTGCTGGTGGCCGTGTCGCGCGCGCTGCAAAGCCTGCAGCATGCGAACGTGCGGATTCACTTCGGCGCGATCGGTGAGCGGCTGCTGGTATCGCCGCGCTATCACCGCCTGCATCATGCGATCGGCATCGGCCATGAAAGCAAAGGCCGGGGCACATTGGGCGGACATAATTTTGCGGTGCTTTTTCCAGTGTGGGACATCTTGTTTCGCACTGCACATTTCGGCAAGACATTTGAGATGACCGGTATCCGAGACCAGCTGCCTGCGCCGCTCGGCAATGACCGTAACTACGGCACGGGCTTCTGGTCGCAGCAGTGGCTGGGACTGAAACGACTGGCAGGCATCTACGACAGGCGCCAGCCATGATCGGCCCGGTAGCGGGTGCATTCGGCCGCGCCGTGTGGTCGCAGCTGCATGTGCGCATGTTGCTGTTGACGCTGATGCCGTTTGTGCTGTCGCTACTGCTGTGGGGCGTGGTGCTGTGGCTCGGCCTGCAGCCGCTGATCGATGCGGTGCAAGCCTGGTTTGCGGCCAACGACGGCTTTCGGGTAACGGGCAATTTGCTCGGCAGCCTGGGCTTGGATGCGCTGAAGACCGTCATCGTGCCGCTGATCGCCGTGTGGGTACTCCTGCCGCTGATGATACTCACGGCGCTGCTGTTCATCGCCATCTTCGCCATGCCTGTCATTACGCGCCATGTATCGACGCGCAATTTTATGACCCTCGAACTGCGTCACGGCGGGAGTCTGGGGGGCAGCCTGTGGAATTCTGCTTCGACCTTCATCATCTTCCTGGTCCTGTGGCTGGTCACCCTGCCGCTGGCGATCGTGCCGCCGCTCGGCTTGATCATCCAGACCTTGCTGTGGGGCTGGCTGACGTATCGCGTGATGGCCTATGACGCGCTGGCTGGTCACGCGGACGCTGCGGAGCGTACACACATTCTGCGCACGCATCGCTGGCCGCTGCTGATCATAGGCGCGATCAGCGGCGCGATGGGCGCTGCGCCGACCCTGATTTGGCTGGGCGGCGCGCTCGCGCTGGTGCTGTTCCCGCTGCTGGCTGGCCTGGCGCTATGGCTGTACGTGCTGGTATTCGTATTCACCGGCCTGTGGTTCCAGCATTACTGCCTGGATGCGCTGGCGCGCCATCGCACCGATGTAAGTAGCGAGCGCTTCGTCGCTCCGCTCAATGCATCAATTCGGGATATCAATTAAGCTATCCCGCTTCAGTTCAAGGAAGTGGAGACAGCATGGCATTCGGATTGATCATCATCGGCGACGAAATCCTGTCGGGCAAGCGCATCGATAAACACTTCAGCACGGTCGTTGGCCTGCTCCGCGAGCGCGGCCTGCAGCTGGCCTGGACCGAACTACTCGGTGACGATCCGGCGCGCATCACGGCCACGCTGCAACGCACAATGGCGACGGGTGATATCGTGTTTTCCTGCGGCGGCATAGGGGCCACGCCGGATGACCATACGCGCCAGTGCGCTGCGGCGGCCCTCGGCGTTGAATTGACTCTGCATCCGAAAGCCAAAGCGAAAATCCAGGAACGCATGCATGAACTGGCGCTGGAAGCCGGGAAGACGGCGGTATTGGACACGCCGGACAATCTGCAGCGCCTGAAGATGGGTGAATTTCCGCAGGGCGCAGACATCATTCCAAATGCATACAACAAGATTCCCGGCTTTACCGTGCGCGGCCCCGGCGGCGGCGCACATCATTTCGTGCCGGGCTTTCCGGTGATGGCCACGCCGATGATCGAATGGGTGCTCGATCACCATTACGCCGATTTGTTCAATCGTGAGGTACGCAGCGAGCTGGCGGTGATGCTGTACGAGACTGCAGAATCGCTCGTGACGCCACTGATGGAAGCGATCGAGGCGAAATATCCGCTCGCGAAGGTATTCAGCCTGCCGAGCGTCGGTGATGCCAGAACGCGGCGGCATATCGAATTGGGCGTGAAGGGCGATCCGCAGCAGGTGGAGGCGGCCTTCCGCATGCTGCTGGCTGGGCTGGATCAACTGGGCGCGGAGTATCGACAGCAAGCGTAATCAAGCCGGCGTCCTTGCGCTATGATGCAGATTCAATTTTCCCCCTGGATGAGCCCGCATGTTCGACAACATTTTCAAACGTTCGCCTGGTACGCCGGACCCGACACCGGACCAGCCTGCCAGCGACGGCGCAGCGCCGGTCTCAGCCAAACAGCAGGCCCTTGACGCAGCCGCCGCAGTGCAGGGCGACGAAGCGGCCGCCGCCGCCTTCATCCTGCAATGCAGCTTTGCCGACGCCCGCCTGATCGCTGCCGCGAACCTGCACAGCGCGCCGCTGCTGGAAACAGTAGTGCAGGCCATGCGCAATACAGATCGACGCGTGGCCAAGCTGTTGCAAGGGCGCCTAGATGAAATCCGTCACCGCGCACGCTCGGCGCTGCAGGCGGAGCAGTGCATTGTGAATGCCGAAGCGCTGGCGCAAATGCCGCGCCTGCTGGCAAATCAAGTGGCTGACCTCGATCACGCATGGCAGGTGATCGCGCTGGTCGATGGCGAGCAGGCTGCGCGCTTTGCTGCGATCCGCGCCGAACTTGCTGCGCGGCTGGAACAGCAGGCCAGCCTGCAACACGACGTCCTGGAAGTGCTGGCGCGGCTGCGGCAGGCGCTGCAATCCGACGCCGAGCCTGACACACTGCGCGTCGTGCTGAATGAATGCGAGGAAGCGCTGGCCGGCCATCTCGCCGCGAGCGCATCGGCAGCTTTGCCGTCGTCTTTGCTGAATGAAATTAAAGCGGTATGCGCAGAATTGCGGCAACGCGCCGAGGCGGTGACAGCGGTTCCTGAAGCGCGGGAGCCCGCTATCGAAGTCGCTCCGCCTGTGATAAAAATCAAGCCGCCGAAACAGGAAGATCCACCCGAATTGCGCGCAGAATTTTCAGCTGCATTGCAGGGCCTGGAGGGCGCACTGGCAGCCGGCGTATTGCATGATGCCTTCGAATTCGATCGGCGCCTGCGCAGCCCGGCGCTGCTGATCCTGCACCTGAGCGAGGCCGAGCGCAATGTGTTGGTCGCGCTGCGCATCGAACTCGCGCGCCTGCAGGACTGGGCGCGCTGGGGCGGCAACGTCTCGCGTGAAGAATTGCATAAAACTGCCGAGGCGCTGGCGGCGCAAATCCTGGCCCCAGCCGAGCTGGCCAAAAAAGTCGGCGACCTGCGCGAACGCTGGAAGTCACTCGACCAAACTGCCGGCCCGGCGCCGCGCGAAGTCTGGACCCGCTTCGACGCCGCCTGCAGCGCGGCCTACGCGCCCGCCGCTGCGCATTTCAAGAAGCTGTCCGAGGAACGCGACCACAATGCCGCCAAGGCGCGCGCATTGATCGCCGAGGTGCAGTCGGCGGGCGTGGCTGTGCAGACGGCCGACGCGCCTGACTGGAAGGGGCTGGCCCATGCATGTACCCAGCATGCCCAGGCATGGCAGCGGCTCGGCGTGATCGAGCGCAAGCTGAAAAAGGGATTGGATATCGAGTTCACCGCCGCGATGGGGACGCTTTCGGCCCCGCTCGACACGCAGCGCGCCACGGAGATCGAACGCCGCGAAGCGCTGATCGCCCAGGCGCTCAAGCTGAATCCTGCGCAACGCAGCGCCCTCGACGATTTGCGCGCTCTGCAGGAACGCTGGCAGACACAGGCCAAGGCGCTGCCACTGGAGCGCAAGGAAGAGCAGGCTCTGTGGCTGCGTTTTCGCGCCGCATGTGACGCGGTGTTCGCCGGACGCAAACAGGCCACGGCCGCAGCCGATGCCGACCGGCGCGAACATCAGCATGCCAAGGAAGCGATCTGCGCAAGCCTCGAAGCGGCCCAGGGTTTGCCCGAGGGTGAAATCGCCAGGGCCTTGCGCGAGGCTGCCTCGGCTTGGGCCAAGGCAGGTCATGTGCCGCGCGCAGTGGAAAAGAAAATCGATGCGCGTTATCAGGCGGCGATTACAGCGCTGCACGGACGCGTCAAATTGGCAAAACGCGCCGCCAGTGAGAGTGCCGGCAATGCCCTGCGCGACAAACTGCGCCTGTGCCAGCTCGCCGAACAGGCACTGGCGGCAGGCGGCGCGCTGGACCCGGCGCAGGCCGCGCTGTGGGAAAATCTACCGGCCTGTGCCGCGCCCTTTAACGCTGCGCTCAACGCACGTTTTGATGCGACCATGAACGGGAATGCGGAGCATTCCGCGCGCCTTGAAAAAAATCGTGCGACGCTGGCCACTGAACTGCTGCGCTGTGAAATCATGCTGAGTCTCGACAGCCCGGCGGAACTGTCGCGCAATCGTTTGCAGTTACAGGTGGAGGTGCTGCAATCCTCGCTGAAGGCCGGACAAAAACCGCAGACCGCCAGCATGCAATTGGCGGCGCTGTGCGCCTTGCCTGCGCTGACGGACGAGCGCGATGCGGCGCGCATCATCCGCATCATCGAGCGACAGCAGGAACCGGCCTGACGCACTCACGCAATTACACGACGCCATCAGCATCTGATACACGGCAAATTCATCGCCGCGACAGGTAGGCACTCCGTTACATCCCGCAGGCTTTGAAGAAGGACTGGCTGGTCGCATTCAGCCCCCCATTTTTTGAGAGCAGACCGGCATGGGCAAAAAAATGCCCCGCAATTGCGGGGCATTTCACTGCCGGATCAAACTCGGCGAATTACTTCTTGCTGGTCTTGGCTGCTTTTGCCGCGAACTGGCTGACTGCTGCAGTCATGTTCGTTTCAATCGTTTCCGCGACTTGCTTGCTGCTTTTGCTGAGTTGCTCGTAACCTGCGTTGGCGTTACCGATCGCGGACTTCAGAAACGCTACTGCATTTTCCGAACCGGCTGGCGCGTTCTTCGTCAGCTCGTCGATCAGACCGATGACCTTGGTCTGGCCGGCTGCCAATTGCGCTTCAGCGGCCTTGGTGAATTCAGCCTGCGCGGTGCTGGTGATGGTGGCCAGGTGACGACCGTAGGCCAGGGCCTTTTCGGCATTTGGCTGGGCTTGCGCTGCAGTCAGGGCGAAGAACGTTTGTGGATCCTTGACGGCGAACAGCTGGGCAGCAGCGGCGGTCGATTCTTCCAGCGATGCCTTGGCGACGTTCAGATTCAGGTCGATGACCTTTTCCATGCCTTCGAAGGCTTTAGCTGAGAATGCGCTGAAGAATTGCATCTGAGCGTCAAGAGTAGATTTGGTAGCGGCGGAAAAATTTTCTGGGATAGTGAACATGGTGGATCTCCTTGAGGATGGGTCGATTGGATTACATCAGCTTCTTCAGAGCACCCTGCGAAAAATTTCTATGGTGCGCTGCAACAACCGCAATTCTATAGCGTTCCGAACTGAAGTCAAGAATTTATTTTGCATCGCACCAAATTAATTTCATGCTTATATTTTTGATAACAAGGTGTGCGCTGGTCAATTGCCTGCAGCGCCGGGAAGGCACGGAATCCCGTCAGCGGTTAACATGACCCGTTGCGACGAACTCAGTAGCGCGTCTTGTTCACCTTTGGGAATCCATGTCTCCAACGCCGGATATCAGCGATTCAAGCAAGCCTGCCGATGCGCCCGGCGCATGGGTGAACAGCATGCCCGTTCTGTTCGTACTGATCTGGAGCTCCGGCTTCATCGTCGCGAAATTCGGTTTGCCGTATGCGCCGCCGCTGACCTTCCTGCTGCTGCGCTTTGCCGGCGTGCTGATCGTGCTGCTGCCGATCGTGTGGCTGATCCGCGCGCCGTGGCCGCTAGGGTACATGCGTCACATTGCGCTGTCCGGCGTGCTGATCCAGGCCGGCTATCTGGCCGGCGTATGGTGCGGCATCAAACTCGGCATGCCGGCCGGCCTGGCCGCGCTGATGGTTGGCTTGCAGCCGGTACTGACTGCCTTCGCGGCGCCCTTGATCGGCGAAACAGTGCGGCGGCGGCAGTGGCTTGGCCTGGCGCTCGGGCTGAGCGGCGTCGCTCTGGTCGTGGCCAACAAGATCACGTTGATCTCCCTTGGCTGGGCGCCGATCCTGCTGTCCTGCATGGCGCTGCTGTCGATTACCATTGGCACGCTTTACCAGAAGCGCCATTGCCCCGGCTTTGACCTGCGCACTGGCACGGTCATCCAGTTCGGCGCCAGCTTCGTCGTGGTGCTGCCGTTTGCGATATTGTTTGAAGCGTTCACGCCGGCGTTGGCGACAGTGCAGTGGACGCCCAGCTTTATCGGCGCCTGGATATGGTCGGTGCTGGTGCTATCCATCGGCGGCGGCTTCCTGCTGTTCGCGCTGATCCGCAAGAACGCGGCCACGCATGTCACCAGCCTGATGTACCTTACTCCGCCGACCACGGCGCTGATGGCCTGGCTGATGTTTGGCGAAGTGTTCAGCGTGACCGGCATGCTTGGCATGGCGCTGGCGATCGCCGGCGTGGCGCTGGTGGTCAAAAAATAAGGGAGGAGGAATGCGCACCAGATGGATCGGGATGATGATGTCCGGCGCCTTTGCGCTGTTAAGCGTAATGCCGCCGGCCGGTGCGCAGTCGCTGACGTACAAGCAAATCCTCGAGCGCGAAGGGCGCCCTGTCGCAGATTACCGCATCGCCTATGGCGCGGGTCCCGCGCAGTACGGCGAGCTATGGCTGCCGCCAGCGCGCGGAAGCGGGCCGCTGCCGGTCGTGGTGCTGATTCACGGCGGCTGCTGGGTATCCGATTATCCCGGCATCGAGCTGGTCGCTTTTCTGGCCGATGAACTTCGCCGGAATGGCGCAGCCGTGTGGAATATCACTTACCGCCGGGTCGCCCTCGAGCAAAACCTGCAGGGCGGTGGTTATCCGGCCACCTTTAATGACGTGGCCCAGGCGGTCGACCATTTGCGCACGCTGGCTGCGACTTATCCGCTCGACCTGAAGCGGGTGGTCGCCTCGGGGCATTCCGCCGGCGGCCACCTCGCGCTGTGGGCCGCTGGCCGCGCCAACATCCCAGTCGGCAGCGTATTGAAATCGGACGCTTCATTACCGTTCAAGGGCGTGGTCAGCATCGCTGGCTTGCCGGACCTGGCGTATGCCGCGAGCGCGACCGCGCATGCCTGCGGCGCGGGCACCGTCGAAAAACTGGTCGACCATGCAAGGCACGGCAAGGATGCGTATCGCGATACGTCGCCGATCGAACTGCTGCCGCTTGGCGTGCCGCAGCTGCTGATCAGCGGCATGTATGACGGCATCGTGCCACCAGCCCATGGCTGGCGCTACCAGACCCACGCGAAGGCTCGCGGCGAAGCGGTCGAGCTGTTGAATCTGGAAGGCGCCGGCCATTTCGAATTGATCGCGCCGTGGACCGCGTCGGGCAAGACCGTCGTGCAGCGCATTCTGCAGGCGCTGTAACCCGGAGCTGGGCTCGCTCAATGCCACACCGAGCGCCTGTATGGTAAAAAACACGGCACAACCGAACTGGGCGCATTCCAGCGCGCAGCTCCACATTCGACAGGGGACAGCCATGCGTGAAGAAGCTCGCCGCCGGAGCGATTACCGGCACTTTCAGGACATCACCACCCGCTGGGCCGATAACGACGCCTACGGCCATGTGAATAACGTCGTCTACTACAGCTGGTTCGATACGGTGGTGAATGCCTTCTTGATCAATAACGGCGTACTCGATCTGGAAGACAGCAAATCGATCGGCCTGGTGATCGAAACACAGTGCAATTATTTCTCTTCTGTGGCGTTTCCCGACACGATTTCAGCCGGCCTGCGCGTAACCAGGCTGGGTAATTCGAGCGTGCGTTATGAAGTCGGAATTTTTCGCGAAGGCGAAGACAGCGCCTCGGCGCAAGGCCATTTCGTGCATGTGTATGTCGATCGCCTGACGCGCAAGCCGGTTGAGATTCCGGAAGCCATGCGCCTCCTCCTGCAAACCGTGTTGGTGCCCATATGATGATCAATACACACGAACAACGAATCATCGACGCCGCGATCACTTCGCGCCGCTCGCTGCGCGCCTTCCTGCCGGATCCGGTCGCGCGCGACGATATCGAAGCGATCCTCGAAGTCGCTGCGCGGGCGCCCTCGGGCACCAATACCCAGCCGTGGAAGGTATATGTCGTTACCGGCGCGCGCAAGGCACGCTTGTCTGAGGCGATTCTGGCTGTTTATCTCGACGCGGAGAAGGTCAGGGAGCACAACGAGGAGTATCGCTACTACCCGGTCACCTGGGTCGCGCCGTATCTCGAACGGCGGCGCAAGGTCGGATGGGATTTGTACGCGCTGCTGCAGCTGACGCGCGAAAACAAGGCTGGCATGCAGGCCCAGCATGCGCGTAACTTCAAATTCTTCGATGCGCCGGTCGGCCTGATCTTCACCATCGATCGCGTGATGGAGCAGGGCTCGTGGCTGGACTACGGCATGTTTTTACAGAACATCATGATCGCTTCACGAGCGCGCGGACTGGATACCTGCCCACAAGCCGCGTTCACGCAATTCCACCGTATTATTTCCAGCGAACTGGCGCTGCCAGCTAACGAAATGCTGGTATGTGGCATGTCGCTCGGTTATGCCGACCATGCACGCGTCGAGAATACGCTAGTCACCGAACGCGCAGCTGTGAGCGATTTCACAAGCTTTCTTGAATGACGGAAAATGCTGAAGCGCAGGGCGATGGAAAATTGAATTTTGTGTTTGGAAACGAACGACGATAATTAAATTCCACATAGAAATATTCTTAAGAAATTGGCTTAAATGCATGGGGTAAGCGATTCATTTCCTTGCGATTTTTCACCATTTTGCTAAACTGCAAGCTCGTATGGTTGCGCAAGATTTTGGGGAGTTCGAATGATCAAGACTACAGCCGGGCTATTTCTGTCCCTATTTGCCCTGGCGTTCATCGCTCCCCAAGCTGCCGCCGAACCAAGTGCGTCGGCTAAAAAAGCCGCGGCAAAGAAATCTGCAACCCAAAAGCCTGCTCCTCTCAAGCGCAAGAAACGCGACGCCAAGGACGCCTCATTCGACGAGCGCGAAAACCTGGTCAAGAAGGTAGTTACCGTTCGCGGCAGAAAAAACGTCGTCTACACCCGCGTGGCCAGCCGTCCAGTGGTGCCGGTCGTACCGCCTGTGGTTTCCGCCGGCGACCTGGCCGGCCTGAACCTGGTACACGATCCACTCGCGCTGGCTTCGAATGTGGCGCTGGTAATCGACCAGTCCAATTCACAGATCCTGTTCGAAAAGAATTCCAAGGTTCCTTTACCAATGGCCTCGATCACGAAGCTGATGACGGGCCTGATCGTAGTCGAGGCGCGCCAGGATATGGAAGAAATCCTGGAGATTTCCGAGGACGATGTCGACCGTGAAAAAAACAGTTCTTCGCGCCTGCGCGTCGGCTCGCGCCTGAGCCGCTCCGAGATGTTGCGTATCGCCCTGATGAGTTCCGAGAACCGCGCCGCGTCCGCGCTGGGCCGGTACTACCCGGGCGGCAGGCCAGCCTTCGTCGCGGCCATGAACGCCAAGGCCAAGGTGCTGGGCATGCACGAGACGACGTATTTCGATACGACCGGCCTGTCCAGCCGCAATGTCGCCAGCGCGCGCGACCTGGCCAAGCTGGTGATCGCAGCGCACGAGCAACCTATCCTGTGCGAATACACGACTGATCAGCAATTCGTGGTCAGCCCGGGCGGACGTCCGCTGCAATACAATAATTCGAACAACCTGATCAAGAATCCAACCTGGGATATCGGTTTGCAAAAGACTGGCTACATTTCAGAAGCCGGCCGCTGCATGGTCATCCAGGCCAAAATCGAAGGCCGCTCGGTGGTAATGGTATTCCTCGACTCGAAGGGCAGCATGTCGCGCTCGGCGGACGCAGGACGCATCCGCAAATGGCTGGAAGCCTTCAAGCCAAACAAAGTAGCGCAGGCTCCGGCGACCAGCTGAAGCGTGCTGCACACTTGAAGACGGTGAACCTCGGTGCTAATGCCGTTCAGTTAAGCTGAGCGGCATTTTTTTTGACCTGGGTTGATCGGTTTGTTGTGTGGGTATTCTGTTTGCTCGATGTATTGTGAGGGCGTCCGGTATGCTCGATGTATTGGGAGGGCGGTCGGTTTGCTCGAATTATTGTGTGGGCAGGCTGAGGGAGGTAAGCCTTCCGGAACAGTCAGGGCCCGAAGGGACCGCGGAGGAAGACTTACCTCCCTCAGCTTGCCACACCCGAAATCGACCAAAACCACCTCAAAAAACGGCCCCCTTAACCGTGCCAAATTAACGCCTTGGTCCGCCCCTGTCCTGGCGTTGTCTCAAACTGCAGGGTTAAAACAATGGTTTAAACCAGGGCTCAAACCAGCGGCGTAAATCCCAGTACTTCCGAAATCTGGTTCGCTGTCGTAACCAGGTCTTCCAGCCATTCCTCCTGAAGGCGATCCGCCGGCGCCGAAATCGACAGGCCGGCCACCAGCTTGCGCGTATCGTCGCAAATCCCGGCCGCCATGCAGCGCACGCCCAGCTCGAGTTCTTCATTGTCGCGGGCATAGCCGCGCGCGCGCACCAGGCTGAGTTCGCGTTCCAGCTTGGGCAGTTCGGTGATGGAATTCTTGTTATGTCCGGCCAGGCCGGTGCGCATCGCGTAGGCGCGCACGGTCTTGACGTCGTCGACTGAGAGGAACAGCTTGCCGACCGAAGTCAAATGCAGCGGTGCGCGGCCACCGATGGCGCGCACTACCTGCATGCCCGAGCGCTCGGAGAACGCACGGTCGATGTAGACGATTTCATCGCCCTGGCGTACTGACAGGTTAATCGTCTGATGGGTACGGCGGTGCAGCGCGCGCATGAAGTCGAGCGCCGCCTCGCGCACGTTCAGCCGGCTTTTCACCACATTGCCCAGCTCCAGCAGGCGCATCCCCAAACGGTACGCGCCGGCCTCGGCCTTGTCGACAAACCGTTTGCGCACCAAATCGTTCAGGATGCGATGCGCGGTCGACGGATGCAGGCCGGTCACGGCCGATAACTCTTTCAGGCTCACCGGGTCCGGATAACGCGCCAGCGCGTCGAGCAGTACCGTGATTCGTTCGATGACTTGAATCGAAGTCTTTTCGTTCTCAACGGGCGCTTTGGATTTCATATTGTGGTTGGTGCATTGCAGTAAAGGTTTTATACCACAATGTGAAACTTAGAAAAAGTCCGAATTCGGGCAAAAAGTCTTAATTCGGCTGTGCCTGCGCAAGCGCGCTGCGCGATAATGACCGCACTACATTTCAACGGAGCCTGCATGCGCGTCGGATTACTGGTGACCTGTCTGATCGACACAATGCGGCCCGAAATCGCCTTCTCCACCATCAAGCTGCTCGAATCCGCCGGCTGCACGGTGCTCGTGCCCGAGGGGCAAACCTGCTGCGGCCAGCCGGGCTACAGCGCCGGCGACAATGTCACGGCGCGCGCGCTGGCCATAAAATTTCTCGATGAATTTGAATCGTTCGACTACATCGTGATTCCATCGGGTTCCTGCGGCGGCATGGTGCGCACGCATTACGCGGATCTGTTCCCTGGTGACCCGAGGCTAAGCGCGCGGCTGGCGGCGATCACGCCACGGGTTTATGAACTGACCGAATTCCTGCATGGCGTGCTGAAGCTGGAACGGCTGCCGAGCGCGCAGCCGAAAGCGTTTAGCGGCGCGATTACTTACCACGATTCCTGCTGCGGCCTGCGCGAATTAGGTGTCAGGCAGCAGCCGCGCGCATTGCTGGCCAAGGTTGAGCGCGTCACGCTCACCGAGATGAACGATTGCCAGGCCTGCTGCGGTTTCGGCGGCACCTTTGCCGTCAAATACGGTGACATTTCCAGCGCTATCGTCGATGAAAAATGCGCCAACATTCACGCCAGCGGCAGCCAGGCCGTCGTATTGGGCGACCTCGGCTGCATGCTCAACATCGAAGGCCGACTGCGCCGCAGCGGCGATCACACGACCCGGGTTCTGCACGTCGCCCAAGTGCTGGCCGGAGACGCCTGATGCAAATTCAATCCATGCATTTCAAGGCCCGCGCCGGCGAAAAGCTGGCCGACCAGCGCCTGCAGAAAAGCCTCAAAAAACTCGCCACCAAATTCGTCACCGGGCGCGCTGCGGCAATCCTGGAGCTGGATGATTTTGAAGGCACGCGCGATGCGGCCAAGGACAAGCGCATGCGGGCCATCGAAAATCTCGATGTCTGGCTGCAAACTTTCGAGGCCGAAGCCACGCGCCGTGGCGCGACCGTGCTGTATGCCGAAAGCGCTGCCGACGCGGCCCAGCTGGTGGTGCAGATCGCGCACAAGCACGGCGTGCGCAAGGCCATCAAGTCGAAGTCGATGGTGTCCGAGGAAATGAACCTGAACAGCGCGCTGGAAGCGGCCGGCGTGCAGATCGTCGAGACCGACCTGGGCGAATATATTCTGCAGATTAATGACAACGAGCCGCCCTCGCACATCATTGCGCCGGTGATCCACAAGGACAAGGAACAGATTTCCGACCTGTTCGCGCGCGTGCATGGAAGGCCGCGCCTGACCGATATCGAAGAAATGACGCGCGAAGCGCGCGAAATCCTGCGCCCGCATTTCCTGTCGGCCGACATGGGCATCACCGGCGGCAATTTCATCATCGCCGAGACCGGCTCGGTGGCGATCGTGACCAACGAAGGCAACGAAGGCATGTGCACGCTCATGCCGCCAAAAGTGCATGTCGCGGTCACCGGCATCGAGAAGGTTTTGCCTACGCTGGAAGACCTGGCCACCATGATGCGCCTGCTGCCGCGTTCGGCTACCGGCCAGTCGATCTCGAATTATTTTTCTCTGCTGACCGGGCCGCGCGCCAGCGATGAACTGGACGGACCCGAGCACATGTACTTCGTGCTGGTCGACGCTGGCCGCAGCGCGCTGGTCGGCAGCGAATTCGAAGACATGCTGCGCTGCATACGCTGCGGCGCCTGCATGAATCATTGTCCGGTGTACCAGAAGATCGGCGGGCATGCGTATGGTTGGGTATATCCGGGACCGATGGGCAGCGTGCTGACCCCGAACTATATCGGCGTTGAAAATGCGCTCGATCTGCCGCAAGCCTCGACACTGTGTGGCGAATGCCATGTGGTCTGTCCAGTCAAGATTCCGCTGCCCGACCTGCTGCGCAAATTACGCAAGAAGCAATTCGAGGGGCGCCTGCGGCCTGGCCTTGAATATGCCGGTTTCGCCATCTGGTCGTATCTGGCCCAGCGGCCACGCTTGTATCGCATGGCGACCGGCATCGCAGTGCGCGCCCTGCGCATGATGGGCGACAGCAGGAGGATGATTTCGTGGCTGCCGCTGGCGCGTGGCTGGACCGCGCAGCGCGACATGCCGGCGCCGCCGGGTAAAACTTTCCAGCAGCTGTACCGTGAGCGCAAGGCAAGCACACCGCCATGACCGGCGCTGACCACGACCTCGGCACCAGCCAGTTCAAGAGCAAGCACAAGAGCGGCCTGCGACGGATGGTTGGCGCTTGCCTCTATTCCTGCGCCGGGCTGCGCCAGGCATGGCGCGGCGAGCAGGCATTTCGGCAGGAAGTGTGCATTGCCGTGCCGGCCGCTGTGCTGGCCCTTGCGCTGCCGCTGCGCCCGCTGGAAAAACTCAGCCTGATCGCTGTGCTGATCCTGCTGCTGCTGGTCGAGCTGCTGAACTCGGCCATCGAAGCGGCGATCGACCGCATCTCGCTGGAAGCACATCCGCTGGCGCGCAATGCCAAGGACTTCGGCAGTGCCGCCGTCATGTTCACGGTCGTTCTGGCCGCCGCTACCTGGTGCGTTGTGTTGTGGCCCTTGTTGTTCGATTGAGGCGTGGTACCTGCCACGCTACCCATGCGCGGGTGAAATTACGATGGGGCAGGACACAGCGATTGGGCAACACGGCCAGGCCGATGCTTGGTTCCGGGTCAATTCGATCGG
>Ga0326735_1000129_pt1 | contig 15980 bp, 18 predicted proteins | sample 37_GP2_1092_FD_207945 | JGI IMG/M metagenome (GOLD analysis project Ga0326735, IMG submission 207945) | Glacier ice microbial communities from Ngari, Tibet, China - 37_GP2_109.2 | ecosystem: Environmental > Aquatic > Freshwater > Ice > Glacier | place: China: Ngari, Tibet | collected 2018-07-31
GGGCGTAGACGAAGTCGGTGATGTTGAGGAAGAGCTCAGACATGATAGTTGTCTTTCTGCTAGATGTATGTGATTCTCATTAAACACCGTGTATTTTATGCGAGGGGAGTCTTTGCATAAACGCTAGACCCCTTGCGCTTTGGTCTTTAACAAAACCAAACTTCTCATACATCGCACGTAGCTGAACGTTGTTAAGCGTTGTACCATCGTCTTTACCATATCGCTGTGCCATTAAGATAAGAGTTATTCCGTTATGGTCGGCGTACGTACAAATCTTAGTCATCAGTGCGGTCGCTTGACCTTCTCCACGAACACCCGAGTAGATGTTGCTTAGAGTTGCAGTATTGTCGCCCCATTCGGTAACTTGCGCTCTCGCCTCTTTGTATTTAAAGGTTCTAAAAGTCACAATTTCACTCCCATTTTGACTGTATGAAGTAAGCCCTAGACGCCGTGTTAAAGGGCGTCTAGAGTAAAGAACTTATCGAGGGTTTAGTAGTTGTTAGTCGACTTTCCGCTGCGCGTGCAGAAGAACAGCAGGAGTACTGCGATCGAGGCTCCGAGGAGGCCGAGCATGATGTATCCTGATGCTCCAGCTGGTGCGGCAGTAGCGAGTCGGGTCTGAGTATTCATTGGTGTACCTTTCGATAGGGTGTCACTATAAGCCGTGTATTACTGGCGAGACCTAAGACGCCGGGTTAGGGGCGCCTATAGGCTGTGGATCAGTCCTTGTATGCTTCTTTCTTGTAGTACGGGCCGTACAGGGTGTTGTAGTGGTCCAAGTCGACGTAAGGGTGGAGGTGGTCATGGGCGCCGTTCCAACCATCAACGTGTCCCTGGTGGTACTTGGACCACTTTGCTTTATTGGCGCGTGCCTTGGTAGACTCGAGGGTCTGCTTCTGGTTGGCGCGGTAAGCGAAGTGGTAGATACCAGCAAAGATTGCTGTGATTAAAACACCGTCCATGAACGCGTAAGTCTTGGTCTTGTGGATGTTCTCGAACATGTAGGTGTCCTTAGATAGAGTGATGGGTGATCTATTATAGGACGTGTATGTCTTGCGATGACCTAAGACACCGTGTTAAGGGTGTCTGTAGGCTTAGTGCTACTTCTTGAAGGTGTACCAACGGTTCTTGGTAGACTCAATGTTCTTCTCGTCTTCGCGCTTCTTGTTCATGTAGTATTCGTAGATCGAGTCGAGGTGGTACTCAGCTGCGTTGTAGGTAAAGCTTGGAATGCTTTTTCCTGAAACGAGGTGAGCAGTTAATCGTTCGACCTGCTTCTCACGAGCATAAGTGATGGCAAAGTCGAGGTAGTCAAAGTCGTCCATGAGGATGGCCTTTCGTAGTAGGGTTCTATTAAAGACCGTGTATTTGTCGCGAAATTGCAAATTTTGAGATAGCGTGTATGCATAAACTCAGACGACGTGTAAGAGTTTTTACGTTCTTAAACGTCGTCTGAGTTTGATTGCTATCGAGGGCTCAGGTGGTTACTTCGGCTTGGGCACATGGGCATATGCCTTGGAGACGAACACAGCGAAACGCTCATAGTTGACGATGGTGAGGACTCCGGCGAGAGAGCCAACGGTCGTGATCACAACGTTGGGATTGATGCGCTCCGAACGGTAGTGTTCGAGGAGGGCATGGAGGTCCTTTAGGTGTGTCGCGCACGTGGCGTACTCGGGGGAGTCGACATCACAGCCGACCATATGGGCGTGAATATCTGCGATCGCCTTCTCAAGGGCTATCTGCTCAGGTGTCTTAGGCTTGCGAAGCTGCATCTGTTTTTCCTTTCGGTAGGGGTCATTATATAACGTGTATGCCTTGCGACCCCTACTTACGGATCAGTTGCGACCCAGAAGTGCGATAAGGAAATATACAACTACGATGAGGATAAGGCTAGCAAAAGCCAGTTTCACAAGCTGATCGGTGTTCATGGCAAACCTCCTTCCGGATCAACGTCGTTACCAGGTAGCATTTCGACCTTAAACGTCAAGTCCTTTTTACCTTCGAGAGTCTCAACGTCGTCATTTAGAACCAGAGAGTTCTTGTCCTCGCCTACAACCATGACACCGTCGTACTTAGCCTCGCTAGCATCATATCGACTCGAGCTAACTCGAAGAAGCGCTCCAAGCAAGAGGTCGGATGCGACGATTGTACCAACAACCTCTTCGGTCTTAGGGAGCTCCCATAGCTGCGCGAAAGCCGCGTAGAACACGCCCAGAGCCGGAAGACCGATCTGAGCAATATACTTGAGGATGTTGTACGTACGATCGTTGAACATGGGCTTGACGGTTTCAGTACTCATAGGATCTCCAAAAGGTGGTTAGGGTAGTTGGTCGTAGCAAGAAGCAAGAGCTGCAGGCTCGGGGAAAGGGTTTTGTGCAACCTTCCCTGCCGTCAAACCCGCAATTTCAATGAATTCAGTCAGTGTGTCATAGTACTCATTGGTGGCTCTATCTTCTTCTGCTGGGGTTGCAGGAGGTTGACGAACTAGAACCGTCAGAAAAATAGACTGCGCCCTTTGAAGGTCTAGGTTAGCATCAGCTTGAGAACGAGTATAAGTTGTTCGCTCACTCAAAGCCGTGACCGTCTGGTCAAGATACTTCTGGTTACAGCTAGCAATGAGCTGCAGCTGTTCCTGAGTATCTTGAATGCTGTTGCTTGTTTTCTGCGACGAGAAAGACGCATATGCTGTCAAAACAACGACGACTAGCAATGCCGCGCTAGTAAACTTGAATTTCTTTTTCTCTTCGGCTTCGTCACTATTAAAAGTCACGTCATCCCTTCCGATAGTATCTTGAAGAACACGGATGATGTACCCAATAAGCCCCCCGATAACAGTGCCGATAAGAAAGTATAGAACTCGTTCTTCAAGGTCCATTACTCCTCCTCATCTTCTTCTTCCGTTGGGGGGGTTTTGGTCTTTTTCTTCTTCTTTACTTCGTGCTTAGTCAATGCATACTTCTGAGTCAGGACATATGCCAGAATGGCACCAACGCCTGTGGCCGCGGTGGGGTTTGAAGTGGTTTCAATACCAAACTCAGGACCGAGAAGGAGAATAACCGCGCCTCCGACACCCACAAAGAAGAGGACATTGAACTGCCACGCTTTTAGCATGAACTGATCCTGCCTTCCATGTATCATTTTCCGTTTCTAGATGTCAAGGGTTAGTGTCGGGTAACCGCTCTCACCATCAGCATCTTCGCTACGGACATACTCGCTTACCTTCATGGTAAACTGGATACCGTATTCTGCTTGCACGGTAACAAGATCGCCTAGAAAATATTGCTTTCTGTATTTGTAGGGGGCGCTTTCGGAAATAGTGCCGTCAAACAGCTTGTGAGGTGTCTGAGATCGAATATAACGCCTAGCCTCTTGATTGAGTGACTCGATAAATTCGGCACGAATCCCTTCTCGATTACCTTTCTTTCGGTCAGGCATTTTAGCTTCGACAGGTTTATAACCTACGCGACGATTGAAGCCCCTGAGACTATCTGGGAGAACGTCATCGTTGGCTCGAGGGCGTATACCCGTCAAGGTCGAGTCCATCAACACCACGTTCTTTTTACCCTTGACTGTGAACAAATATGAAGCTGCGTTGATGTGGCCCGCTTCATAGTTGAACTGAACAAAAGAACGCGTTGTCTGCCTTTCGGACCGATCTACACCGTCGTAGATATCAAATCGCAGCTTGTCTGGTGAAGCTACATTGTTGATTATTCTTGCACCTTCGGAATCAAACGAAACGACACTTGCTTCCGGTGTTGGAGTAAGTGGACGAATCGCTCGAAGCCCAAGGTTAGCGCTAGTAAGGATGCCGAGTACTCGCTCGTGCACCGTGCCCATCTCCAGGAACCATTCGCGCTGGTCTTCTTGTCCGACGTTGGATAGTGTGACTATGACATCTGGGAGAATATCGGCCGTGTTTCCGACGTAGGGCTCAGAGCCCGTGGCGTTTCCACGTTTTCTATTAGCGCCTGTAATTACTGGGTTAACTTGTACGACGTGATTCCAGATAACAAGGGCAGCAGCCGAGGCGCTTTGGTATTGTTTGAGCATTCTCCACTTGCTAGCAGAGGGAATATCGATAGTCTCGTTTTTGTCATCCGCCGTGTTGTTTGGAGTATCGTTATCGTTAACGACAACTTCTTCAAGGCCGTTGACTTGCATGTCTCCAGTAAGAATTCGATTCTCCAAGAAAGACTCAAGACTGCGTCCGGTGACGGTGAGTTCAGGAACTCTATCCGAATCGTAACCAATCGCGTGCGTCTCTACAAGCATAACTTCGTCGGTCTCGCGGTGAGAGATCAACGAGCCCTCAGGAAGCGAGATTCGAGTCGAGTCAATCAGCTGTGTCTTAAGCTGAAACTCACTGGGCTCAAGAAAACGCTCAGTCCAGATAAATGAAGTGTACCCTTCGATGATCTTGTCTGGCAACCAGTCACTTTTCTGAATGCGATATACGTCCACTTAGATCCCCCAATGTTGTGGTACGTAGAAGAACCTATCCCACGTAACAGCATACGTCATGGGGGTCAACACGTTATTACCCGGACGAAGCATAAGCCAAGTAGAGTCGTTTGACAGCGCAGCAAGAAGGTTAGCGTTGAGTTCACCGTCACGATAACGCAACACTTGACGACGACCAGCTCTAGTGTCGATGACAAGCTTATCGCCCTCCGCAAATCCATTTTGGAACTTAAGAGCCTGGCCAGACGAGTTAGTCAACGACCATTTTGAGATGGACTTATTAAAGGTGATCTCAGCCTTAAACCCTGTTGGAGCACTCCCCGTGTTCATGATTATGGGCGTGAGCTTGATCGACTCAGGCGGAATATATCGGATCGGCGACTCCAGAAACGGCTTCAGGCAGGTAATGGTCACTTGGACCTCTGGGTCTTTTGTGAAGTGCGCTGCTTCAATTCGCTTAACGTACCCTTTAGTTTTGGCCCAGACGCCGTTTGTGTTTGCGTCATAAAGCTCGACCGTAAGAACGTCTGTGTCACCTTGGTCGCCAGCAGAAAGCAGGCCATAAAAGTATGTGCGGAGATCACCAGCCGACTGCCCAGCTGCATAATTTGGGTTGAGTCCAACCCGAGCGATAATCTCGCGGGCCAAAGGCCGCCGCCCACGATGCTGAGAGCCCGCATTACGAGTCTCGGCAAGGTAGACGGCGACCTCGGGCGGTCCTAACCCAATAACCTGTTTGAGCATAAAAGGACTGCTGCTATCTGCTCCCACAACGGAGAGGTTGACGGCGGCCTGGTCTGTAACTAGCCGCATTGTAGTGAGATCCATTACTCGTTCAACGCCTCCTTTGCGAGTGAGATAAGATTACGGGTATCGCGATAGATTTCCGTGGCTGTCAGAGCCGTCGGAGAGTTAATGGTCTGCTCGAACTTGACGTCGCGAGCAGGTTGATTAGATGCGGCACTGGCAGCCTCGGCCGCAGCGTCAGCTGAAGCCTGCTGCTCAGCAGATACGTTTCCGGCAAGGTTCACTGAACCCTCAGCAAATATGGAAGGGGTAGACATCAACCCGTTAATCTTTGATGCTTCATTAGCCATCAAGGAAAGGTCGAGAACCGGTCGAATAACGGGGTCAGTGTTGACGCCAGCGTCGGCCAAGAGAGAAAGGTTTGACATTGTCTTAGCGACGGTGTCAACCGCCTCCTTAGCCATAGCTGCCGAGGCTGCACCAACCTTCGGGCGAGATTTATTAATTCCTAGTACCAGACCGCCACCGATACCATTCTCACCGATGTCCATAAACGCCTTCGAGGGGCCACCAATGTCAAGAATGTCACCGGCTTTACCAAGAGCGTCTTTTGCCATGTTACCAATGGAATCAATGAGAGCGCCTGCTGCGTCCCTAATTCCCTGAACACAACCGTCAACAATCGCGTCCGCAATGTCAATACCTGCTCTAAAGAAATCATCGCTGTTTACACGAATGGCATCTGCGATTCCTTCCAAGAACTTGATGATCAGCTTGACGCCAGCGTCGACAACACGACCGACGTTTTTACCAAGACCATTAAGGAATGCCACAATAACATCTGCTGCAGCCGTGATGACATCTGGGAGACGCTTAGCCAAGGCGTTCAGGAGACCAATCATCAAATCATAACCGGCCATCGCAATGTCAGGAACCGCTTTAATAATCACGTCGAGAATCGTACGAATAAGCTGATTAATAAACTTACCCACATCAGGTAGAATCGAAACGAGCATTCGCAGGAATGCAATAACCAGCTGACCAACCGCCTTCATGATCGGACCTGCAGACTGCCCGACAACCACAGCAACAGCAATCAGCGCGAGTCCAAATTGTTGCGCGATTAGTGGCAGAATCTGCAAGAACCCAATAATGCCCGCAATAAGAACGGCAAAGCCAGCAGCGCCACTAACAGCGAGTGCCGCCAGACCAGCAGACAGAACCAGCAAACCCACGCCAGCAAGAATAACACCAAGACCCAAAAGAGCGATGGCACCGGCTAGGGCTGTAATCACCGGCATCAACGGAGTAAGAATTAAAGCAGCGAGACCGAGCACCACGAAAGCACCCGCCATAGCAACCAAAGCCAAGATGATCTCCGTTAGCGACATACTGCCCAAGATCTTCATGGCTGTAGCTAGTAGAATCAAAGCTCCAGACACAATGAGCAGAGCAACGGCAGCGGGCTTCAGAGCGTTCATCGCCATCATAGCGACGAACAGAATATACAACGCACCACTAAGAACGATAAACGACTTAGCAATGTCGCCTACAGACATCGATGCAAACATGATCAATGCTTTAGCAAGGATAGTCAAAGCAACCGAGATAATAAACAGCGACGCCGCAGCACTAATCATGTTCTTTGGCATCTTACCCATGGTGTACGCAATCACCGTAATGGCTGCTGCGATTAGAAGACCACCTTTAAGCATCTTGCCTGGGTCGAGAGCCGCGTACAACTCAATAGCACCAGCAAAGGCAACCAATGAAACGGCGAGAATGCCGATGGCTATCGAAGTAACGATGATGGACCCGGCTCCACCAAATTTTGACATTGCGGTACCCATAGCCGTGACAACCGCCAGGACAATAGCGATGGTGCCTAGCCCCTTTGTAATTGTGCCTATCTCCATGTTACCAAAGATTGCAATAGCAGCAGCCATGATAAGCAGGGACGCCCCTAGAACACCAAGCGCTACAGCAACTACCTGCATTTTAACGGCACCCTTGACAGTGGTTCCCTCTTCAATTCTCTGAAGAGTTACACTCAAAGCCGTCAGCAAAAGCGCAACAACAGTCAATCCCTTGATGAGATCATTCCTCGGGATCTTAGACAAGATAAATAGCGAGACAGCAAGGAGACCAATAGCAATAGCGATCTTCAGAATCATGTTGGATCGAACATCCGCCTGCATGGTCTTCAAATTGCCAGTGACCTGATTGAACGTACCGCCAATTTCGTCAAGAGCTCCGCTTCCGGCTTTTACGATACTAGACAAGCCGGTAAAGAACTTTCTAGCTGCATTGTAGAACAGAATAAAGAAGCCCGTATTGATCAGCGCAAGGACCTCTTGGAAATCAAGGTTCTTGACGAAATCAATAAGTCCGCCAACAATGTTACCAAGCCCACTGGCCATGGAACTAAAGATGCCGCCAGGAATTTTGGCTGCCGAGCTGGCTCCAAACTCAAGGCCCTTGAAGATACCAACGAACACGGCCGCGATACCCTTAGCAATGATGACAAGGCCACCAATGAGTGCCGTACCCAGGTTCTTAAACACGTCACCTAATTGAGCCACGTATGGACCGAGGAAAGCACCGAGCTGCTGGAACGCAGTCTTAATCTTTTCCATGGTAGTCAATGCGGGATCAAGAGAGTCTGAGACACTTTGAATGGTAGCCGAGAGTCCGTCACCACCCGAAGAGTCTCCACCTCCGCCGAACAGCCCACCGATCGCTGCACCCAAAGATGCAAACACACCAAGGAGGCCTGAAATTGCTGCGGGAGCAGCGTCAAACATGTTGCCAATTAGATTGCCAATAAAGCCGACGATCGGTGTGATAACACCAACAACAAAGTTAAAAGCCGCTGGAATAGCTACACTAAGGAAGTCGACAACCGGCTGAAGCTTGTCTTTAATAGCGCCAAACGCATTACCGACGGCATCTGCGTTAAAATTGTCAAAGACCCCTGCGATGGCAGAGCCTAATGCACCAAACGAGTTAAAGAAATCAACGACCGTCTGCTTAGCATCGCTAAAGACCGAATTAATTCGCTGACCAAGCTTGTCGATTCCAGCCTGCGGAATACCAAGTAGCCCAAGGATTTTGCCGAACACCGAGCCGATACCCTTGACGGCATTGGATACGGCATTAACAACGGCGCTAAAGACATTAGCAGCCAATGCAGGAAGCTTTCCAAGCTGCTCGATAAATGCTACAGGACCCTCTGTGATCAGGAATCCGAAAGCCCTAAGAACCTGTCCAATCACTGCGATGATGGGACCAAGAAGCGCTGCTCGAGCGGCAATAACGGCATCAAAGAACTTACCGATGAAGTCTCCCTTAGTAAGGAAGGCATCAATGGCCACCAGCAAATCGCCAATAGATCCAGTGAAGGCAAGAACTCCTCCGCCACCACCAGCAAGAAGGCCGATAAACGTGGCGAAATATCTAATTACATTGAAGATCACAACTCCGACAATATGCAGAACAGCAAACACACCCCGGAAGGTCCGCTGTAGGTTTTCCATATTTTTTCTACCAAGAGCTGCTTCTTTGAAAAAGAGACGGATGTTGTTGGTAATCTTAAACAATTGATCAGCAGTTGTCTGGGGGAATATGTCTCTGAACGCATCGTGTATTGGACCGAGAACTGACGTCAGAGCTTTCCACGCGTTGGTGATTGCTTTAATAACTGTCTGCCGACCACCCATAATGTTCCAGTCGGAAAGAACCTTGTTTCGAGCGATAGAGTTGGCGTTAATCAAACCGTTTAGATAGCCACTAAACTTCGTAAAGACTTTCTTTGATTCGCCAAAATCACCAAGAACGTTTTGGAAGGTTGCTGACCAACCCGATGCGACAGTTTCCTTTGCGACGTCAAATGCTTGACCCAAGGTCTTGACCTGAGTAGCGGCAAGGTATGATGCATCAGAAAGCCCCATAAGTTGCTTAAACTGCTCGTCGGTGTACTTTACGCCGTTCTTATTTTCAAGATTTGTCCGAGCAGTTGCAATTTGTGCTTTAACCTGAGCGTCAGTATACTTCTTCAAGCCATCCGAAGTAAGTTGAGCAGACAAAGCCGCTTTGGAGAAACGGCCGTCAAGCGTGGCTAGAGTGTTAACAAGAATATCAGACGTCAACCAAGGAGAAGTTCCAGGCTTTGTTGAGATTGACTGACGAAAGGACTCGCCCATGATTGTAAGCTGTTTGCCTGACGCAGTTCCCCTAATGGCTTCAATATCAAGCTTACCCATAGCAGCGGCTGTGGTGGCCAAAGCAGTCTGAAGCTTCTTACCACCCATACCTGCGTTAACCACAGAGTTCCAGTCCTGAAGACCAACCTTACCAGACGAAATAGCCTGAGAAAGCTGATACATGGCTGTTGCAGCCTGCGCTGAAGATGAGCCGGACAGAGCCGCCAAGTTAGCGATACCCTTAATGGAAGACGTAGCAGTCTTCAGGTCTACACCAGCTGCGGTGAAGGTACCAATATTCTTAGCCATCTCCGAGAAATTGTAGATGGTTTGATCAGAATATTCATTAAGCTCTTTAAGCGATGCATTAATCTCGGTCAAAGGTCGGTCGGTGTTGGCCTGAATGGTCTGAATTGACTGAAGGTTTGTCTCATACTCATGAAGTCCATCAAGAATAGGTGAAACAACAAAAGACTTGGCGAACTGAAGACCAGCGTCTACCGCTTTATTAGTGACGTTGGACAGGGCCGTTATACCAACGGTAGCAAAGGCCAAGAATTTGTTAGAGACGCCGTCGACAGCAGAGCCAAGTGTAGGCAATGAGAAGCGACCAGGCGACAGGTCGAGACCCGTAAGCGCCTTGGATGTGGTAGAGAAGTTAAGCTTCGACTTGAGCGTGTCAAGCGTGCTAAGCGTGGTCTTAACTCCACGTTCAAACGCAGAGTTATCAAAGCGCATAGCTACTACGCGGTCATCAACACTACTCATGCCGAAGTCACTTCCTTCCAAGCTGCGGCGGCAATCTGGTCAAATATGGGCTGAATGGCCGGGTTGATGTAGTCCCGTCCTTGTACGTAACCACCGTTACCGGTAGCGTGACCGTATTGCAGAAGCACGGCAATATGCTGTCCATCATTTACGTTTGAGTTACCCCAAATGATCATGTACGAACCGTTCTTGTACTGAGACGTATAGGACCACTGGTTTGCGGTGTTTTGTGTGTCTACCGGAGTTGCTCGCTTAAGAGCAGCAACTCCCTGTGCTCCGTACTTGTCCAGGGCCGCATAAATACCCGTGGGAGAAATCATCTTTTTCAGGGCAGCCTCTGTTTTGTTAGAGGAGCCCGTGACAGTAAATTCGATCATGTTCTCCTCTTTTCAAAAATCAGTTAATAGAGCCTGTTCCGGAGGAAGCAGAGTTACCGCCGTCAATAACCGTAGGTGAACCGGACGGAGGTGGTGTAGTTCCACCAGAACCCGAGCCACCATTGCCGCTTGTGGGGGGAACACCGCCAGGCGGAATATAAGTTCCTCCACCAGTGCTGGGGTCAGACTGAGAGCCACCGTCGACAACGTCATCGCCGGAAGTAACATTGTTGCCGCCGTCGAGCAATTCTCGTCCAGAAGTCGTAGAAGACAATTCGTCACCTCCATCGATAGTTTCGTTAGGTGTGAAAGCAAATCCACCAAGGAGCGCAACAACAACGTCTTGCGCGGGGAAATATGGCTCCATGCCATCGGTACCGTACAAGATGTTCTCAAGTAGCTCGAGATCTGCGGGCTCTACTACTGTCGAGTCCACGATGAAATGAGATGTTGCTCGGTAGTAGCCGCCAACAGGGGAAGCAGCGTTTACAGTCCAGCTCAACGCGTCGATGCTAGGAGAAGCATCACGAGTCTTATTGCTTCTTGAGGTCGGCTTCACCACAGCGTTGTAAATCATATGCAGCTTGTAACCAGCTTTTAGACCATCAACGTCGTTGCCGATAAGCGTGCGGTACACCATGTCAAAAGCACGAGGGGGTTGGCCCGTAGCCATAAGACCAAGAGCAACCGCAGTATAGCCCTCGCAGTAGCTGAACTCGTCGGGATAGGTATACGCCTCGATGGTAGCCTGAAAGTCTACCGCTCCGACGTCGTTGTAGTAGAGACGTCCATCAAAGTAGTAGGATTCTACTTCACCACCCGTTGGAGCTTCGTTGACGGCAACCAGACCGTTCCAAGGAACGCCCCTCATACCCTTTACATACAAGACTCCACGATCAACGCCAGCCTCGTACCGTCGCAAACCAACAGCATCCCAGGTTAGTCTAGACATACGCCACCTCCTTCCCTATCCTTGAGTACCGAGTTCTTTCCTGCGCTGCTCATTGAGAGAGCGCTGACGGGCCGCAGCCTCGCCGGGGGCCATCTTCTTAGGTTTACCATTCTTTACATTAGCTACTCGAATCAGGGTGAAGAGTCGATTGAGATGCCATGTTTCAGACGGGTAAAAAGGTATGGTAAGAGCTGTCAACCAATAGTAGATCAGCTCAGATGTGATTGTCTCGCCACCAGCGCGAGGACCAGCGTTCGGTGGATCATAGAACCACGTCGCGGTACGCTTCGCGCCCATGTAATCGTTAATGTCTTTGAGGTTGTCTTCAGAGAGTCTCTGGAGAATGTCCCCCGGGGCATTTTCGGTCAAAAGCATTTGTTCAATGTAACTAACTACTTCGTCCGTAGATTTTTCATTAGACGTAAGGAAAGCCTTTTCGTGAATTGACTCCCATTTTGACACTGAGACCAGAGAGTGCTCGAACCGCAACACGGTGGAGTCGACGTTGTCGAACTCTTGTGTCGCTTCGTTGTAAACCTCGTCGCCGAGGACGGTAATAGTGAGCACTCTCTGGTCCTTTCAGTAGTTGACGATCAGACGAAGTTGATCGTCCAGTCGGTATCAGACGTCTCGGTGAACTTGTACCCGTTGTTCGGGCGAGCCTCAACGACGATCGTCTTGGTAATCGGGAAGCTGCCAGTGACCAGCTCGCCGTCAACGAAGTAAGACACTCCGGTCACGGTAGGCACGGTAACAACGTCCGTGGTCGAGTTGTAACTCGGAGCCTGAGTCGCCACCGTGATGACGGTGCCCGAGAACAGAGCGATGACGGTGCCCGGCATAGGAAGCTCCGGGTCAGCGCCAGTCGTGCCGTAAAGCATGTCCTCGAGAGCCAGCAGGGCGGCCGCGGCCACCTTGGTCGAGTCGATCGTCAGCGTAGCGGTCGGGCTGTACTCCACACCGCCAATAGTGCCAACCTCAACGGAAGTCGTGGTGACCTCCCAGCTGAAAGGCATGGCCTCAGGCGAGTCGGAGACAGTGGCGTAAGCCTTCTCCGACGGAGCAGCCAGGCAGTTGTAGACGAGGTGGATCTTGTAGCCAAGGCTCTGGCCCTCCACGTCGTTACCGACAAGCGTCCGGTAACTGAAGCCGAACACGCTACGGCTCTGCTGGCCAATGTACACGCCCGGCTCGGGCTCAGCGGTACCATCGCACCGTCCGAACTCGTCAGGGTAGTACAGGGCCTCGATGGTTGCACCAAACTCCTCAGCGGACTGAAGGTTGAGGTACTTGATATTGTCAGCGTACTGCGCCGAGGTCTCAGCACCCGAAGGCGACTCGGTAACGGTGGTCAGACCGTTCCAAGCAACACCAGTCGAATAGACTCCGTTGGTCGGAAGGTAGAGGACGCCGTGGTCGACGCCGGTCTCAAATCGGCGAGTGCCGACCTGATCCCACTTGAGCTTAGACATGCGTGTGTTCCTTTCTAGAAGAACAGGCTGTATACATCATGGTTAAGGTTGTCTGCCTCATAGAATCTGTCATTAGAACACAGAGGCAACTGAGCGATCTTGTCTGGAACACCGCTATCCGGATCGGTATCAACATGCGTCACTTGGTACCGCTGCGTATTGCGATAAGGCCCATTATCTGCATACTGAGGGTTATCCCCATTGCGCTTGTAGATAATGCAGGGGAACTTCATCTGTACGTTTGCGGGTGGTTGGAAGTAAACGTTTGAACTACCCAGAATCGAAACTAGCTTCTCATGGAGAAGGAGTCGCTTCTGCAGTCGGCCCATTGTATACACCCCCCAACCGCAAAGTAAGGCGGGGACTCTCGACGGTTACTTCCGCAACCAACCAAAGAGTCCCCGCCCACTGTACGTAGCGCATGGCAAAGAAGTTCTCACGTGCATAGGCGTCAGCGACAATGCTGATAGAGTTGTTGACGGAGATATCGTTGTTAACTTTCTCCCCGTCCAGGAGTGTACGACTGATGCGGTTCACATCACCAAAGTACGGATACTCGACGATGCGGTCCCGGTGCACTCCTGGCACATCCTCTACAGTATGACCAAACCCAATATTACCGTAGAACTTTGCCATGAGTTACCCTTTCAGATCAAACTCAGAACGCGAAGAACCAGTCGTTGTCCGTGTTGTTCGCGAACGCGTAGCCAGCCTGCGGGACGGCCTCAACCTCAGTGCTTTCGGTGATGACGAGCGTACCCGTACGAGTCACGCCGTCAACCTGGTAGTCGACGCCCGTGGTGGTCGGGAACGTGATCGTCTTGGTGGCCGGGTCATAGGTCGGCTGAACCGAAGTGACCACGATACCAACGCTACGAGTGATGACGACAGCCGACTTCGGCTTGGTCAGCGCACCCGAGACGCGAGTCTCGATCAGGTACTTGAACTGGTTGTAGTCGATGTCGAAGTCATCGAACATCGAGATGTTGCCACCGCGGTCAGCACCGATGGTGTAGTCAGCCATGTTGACGATGATCGCCAGCAGGTCCGGGTTGTCCTCCATGACCTCAACGACGACGATCTTGCTGACGCGCATGGACGCGGCAAGCGAGGCCTCAGTCTCGTACAGACGACGACCCATCTTGTCCTCGAGGAGGATCAGGTCGGTCAGGATGCTGTCCGTGGTGAACAGCGTGGGCGTACCCGTGCCCTTGTAGTACTGACGCGCACGAAGCACGGCCTTCACGATCTCAGCAGCAGGCGTCTCGCTTGCGACGTTGACCTTGTGGGTGTACATCGAGTCGTCATAGGCGATCGGACGGATGTGGTCCTGGTCGATCTTGTCCTCGTCGTCAGGCTCGCGACCGTCACCAATAAGGACCGCACGACCCAGCTCCTCCTCGAGCATGAGGCGCATCTCGGCCTTGAGCCAAGCAACGACGTCAAGGTCGGTGATGTCGATGATGTCATCGCGGTCGAGCTTCTGCTTCTTGTAGATGGTCTTGGGCGTGGTCACTCGCTTCAGGAGCTTGATGACCTCGTCCTTCTTCATGTTGCCCTTGACGTAACCCTTGGCACGAGCCTGGTCAGCAGTGATGTCTGCAGCCGTGGACTTAATGCGAGAGAACGGCGAGTGCTTCGCACCGTCGAGAACCTCGGAGACCCACTCCATACGGCGGGAAATCCACTCGGGGGAGCTGGTGACCGTCTTGGCGTCCGGGAACAGAACGTCGATGTCGGTGATACCGTACTCCGCAGCGTGAGCCAAGAAGGAATCCTTGAAGGAACCCAGCTTGGCCGCGTCGGCGACAATGGTGCTGAGCTGGTCGTGCGAGAGCGTGGGTCCGTCGGACTTGGTGGCGCTCTGCTCGAAGACGTTGGTCATTTCGGTGGTACCTTCCTGGTGGGTGAGGTCGCCCTCGGTTGTGGTTTCGACGGCGACCTCGGTGGTCTCACCCTCGGTAACGATGGCTGACTGTGCAAGAGCAGTTTCGCCCTCAGCAGTCGCCTTCGCCAGCTTAGCTTCGTCAAGAGCAGCCTCGACGATGAATCCGACGACATTCTGCTGCTCTTCGGACATGGAGTCGTAGACGTCCTGTACCGTCTTATCGTCGCCTACCGCGTGCTCAACAGTAGACTCGTCCGAGGTCTCCTCCGGAACAACCTCGACCGGCTCAGGAGCAACCTCTGCAGGCTCCTCCGGAACAACTTCGGCGGGAGACTCAGAGTGCTCAAGCTTGAGACCAGTCGTGATAATGGCCTCGTCGTCGAGCTCCTGAATACTTCCGTCAGAGTGCTGCAGGCTAACGAAGTCAATCTTTGCACCAGGGTTGGCGCCAGCAATCACGAGGCTGACCTCACGGATAACGCCGTGGACAACGTTCATGGACTGCTCGACCAGCTTGTTGGCGAAGATCGAAAGCTCGGTGATGTCACCGTGCTGAACAAGGACCTTAGAGGCCTTGCCCTGCTCGGTCTGGTTGAAGAAGCCCTGGCAGTAGACGCCGTCATCACGGTTCTCAAGGATGGCGTGTCCCAGGACGTTCTTGGGCTCATCGTGTGCGTGGTGCCAGACAAGGGGAACCTTCGCGCCGTCCTGCTTCTGGAAAGCGTGGGCGAGAATAGTTCGACCGTCTGAGCACTTGAGACCAGCCTTTGTAGCGTATCCGCTGAAATCAGCTTCAGCCATGAGGACTGTCTCCTTTCTGTTGAGTGTCAACGGCCACTTGCCGTCTTTGATGTGGATGCGTTCCGACCAGGATCACGTGCGTCCTCTATTGCTTTCTTGAGCTTAGCTCTAATATCCGCAATTTGTGCTCGAACTTGTGCGACCTTCTTGTCGCGCTCCTCAGAAGTCATTCCTGACGCTTCTTTAGAGGACTCCTTGTTTTTCTCGTAGCTCTTAGCTGCTCGATCACGAGCATCAGCTTTTTCTTTCGCAGTCAAAGGTTTTTCGTCAGTCTTCTTTTCAGTAGACTTCTTAGAATCCTCCGAT
>Ga0326735_1000130_pt1 | contig 15979 bp, 13 predicted proteins | sample 37_GP2_1092_FD_207945 | JGI IMG/M metagenome (GOLD analysis project Ga0326735, IMG submission 207945) | Glacier ice microbial communities from Ngari, Tibet, China - 37_GP2_109.2 | ecosystem: Environmental > Aquatic > Freshwater > Ice > Glacier | place: China: Ngari, Tibet | collected 2018-07-31
GTCGTGATCGGCACGCCGTCGCCGCGCCCGTTGGGCAGCGCCGCCACCGGCACCGAATACACTTTTCCATTGCTGCCAAAAGCGAGCAAGGTATCGACGCTGCGGCATTCGAAGGCGCCGTACAGCGTGTCGCCGGCCTTGAACGTGAACAGCGCCGGGTCGTGGCCGATGCCGCCCCGGGCCCGCACCCAGCCTTTGCCGGAGACGATCACCGTGACCGGTTCGTCGACGACCTTTTGCTCGGAAACCGCTTTTTGCGCTTCCTCGATCAAGGTGCGGCGCGCATCGCCGAATTGCTTTTGGTCGGCTTCGATTTCGCGGATGATGCAGCGCTTCATCGAGGCCGGATTGTCCAGCAAATCTTGCAAGCCCTGGCGCTCAAGGCGCAGCTGGGCCAGTTCCTGCTCGATCTTGATGCTTTCCAGGCGCGCCAGCTGGCGCAGCCGGATTTCCAGGATGTCCTCGGCTTGTCGGTCGGATAGCTTGAATTGCTCGATCAAAGCCGCTTTCGGTTCGTCCGAATTGCGGATGATGCGGATCACTTCATCGATGTTGAGCAAGACGGCGATCCGGCCCTCCAAAATATGGATGCGGTCGTCGACCTTGGCGAGCTTGAAACTGGTTCGGCGCGTCACGGTGTCGAAGCGGAAGTTGACCCACTCGCGCACGATGTCGCCCAGGCCCTTCTGGCGCGGGCGGCCATCAATGCCGATCATCACCAGGTTGATCGAGTTTGACGATTCGAGCGACGTGTGGGCCAGCAGCAGCTGCATGAATTCAGCCTGGTCCTGGTTTTTCGACTTCGGCTCGAACACCAGGCGCACGGGCGCGGCGCGGCCCGATTCGTCGCGAATCGTATCCAGCGAGGCCAAGAGTAGTTGCTTCAGGTCGCTTTGCTCGGGCGACAGCGTTTTCTTGCCGAGCTTGATCTTCGGATTCGTCAATTCCTCGATTTCCTGCAGCACCTTTTGCGACGAGGTGCCCGGCGGCAGTTCGGTGACGACCGCTTGCCACTGGCCGCGCGCCAATTCCTCGATTTTCCAGCGCGCGCGCACTTTCATGCTGCCGCGCCCGCTGGCATACATCTCGGCCAGCTGGCCAGGCGGCGTGATGATCTGGCCGCCGCCGGGGAAGTCCGGGCCGGGGATAATCTGCATCAATTCGGCGTGGGTCAGCTGCGGATTGCGGATCAGCGCCACCGCCGCCTGCGCGACTTCCATCAGGTTGTGCGACGGGATTTCGGTGGCCAGGCCGACCGCGATGCCGGATGCGCCGTTCAGCAACACCATCGGCAGGCGCGCCGGCAAGAGTTTGGGTTCCTCGGTCGAGCCGTCGTAGTTGGGCTGGAAGTCGACGGTGCCAAAACCGATTTCTTCCATCAACAGGCGCGCGATCGGCGTCAATCGCGCTTCGGTGTAACGCATCGCGGCGGCGCCGTCGCCGTCGCGCGAGCCGAAGTTGCCCTGGCCGTCGATCAACGGATAGCGCAGCGAGAAATCCTGGGCCATGCGCACCAGGGCGTCGTAGACCGACTGGTCGCCGTGCGGATGGAGCTTGCCCAGCACGTCGCCGACCACGGCGGCCGACTTGCGCGGCTTGGCCGTGGCGCTCAAACCCAGTTCGTTCATCGCATACAGGATGCGGCGCTGCACCGGTTTCTGGCCGTCGCAAACGTCCGGCAGCGCGCGTCCCTTGACGACCGAGATCGCATAATCGAGGTAGGCGCGCTCGGCGAAGGTGGTCAAGGTCAGCACTTCGCTGTCGGGTGATCCGGACGGTTGCGGCGATGCTGGCGGCAGGTCAAACAAATTCGATTGGTTCGTCATGGTAACCATGTAAATAGGGGTGATGTTGGCGCGGTAATACGATCAAATGTCGGCTTCGGCCTCGTTGCCGTGTTCTTCTATCCATGCGCGGCGCGCGCTGGCTTCGCCCTTGCCCATCAACATGTTGAAGCGGGCGGCCGATGCGTCATGGTCGAAGTCGCCCAGCGCCACCGGCAACAGGCGCCGGGTGTCGGGGTTCATCGTGGTTTCCCACAACTGTTCGGCATTCATTTCACCCAGGCCCTTGAAGCGCGAGATGCCCCAGGCACCATTCTTGACGCCATCCTTGCGCAGCTTGTCTTCGATCGCGACCAGTTCGCCGTCATCGAGCGCGTACAGCTTCTGGATCGGCTTCTTGCCGCGCGCCGGTGCGTCGACCCGGTACAAGGGAGGACGCGCGATGCAGATGTTGCCGTTCGTGATCAGCGCAGGGAAGTGCTTGAAGAACAGCGTCAGCAGCAAGACCTGGATGTGCGAGCCGTCGACGTCAGCGTCGGACAGGATGCAGATCTTGCCGTAACGCAAACCAGACAAGTCGGGCGTGTCGCGCTCGCTGTGCGGATCGACGCCGATCGCGACCGAAATGTCGTGAATTTCATTGTTGGCGAACAGCCGGTCGCGGTCGGTTTCCCAGGTGTTGAGCACCTTGCCGCGCAGCGGCAATATGGCCTGGAATTCCTTGTCGCGCCCCATCTTGGCCGAGCCGCCGGCCGAATCGCCCTCGACCAGAAACAGTTCGTTGCGCGCGATGTCGGACGATTCGCAATCGGTCAGCTTGCCCGGCAATACGGCCACGCCGGACGATTTCTTCTTTTCGACCTTTTGCAGCGAGCGCTGGCGCGACTGGGCTTGCTTGATGACCAGGTCGGCCAGCTTCTTGCCGTAGTCGACGTGCTGGTTTAGCCAAAGTTCGAGCGGCGCTTTTGTAAACGTCGAAACAAGCCGCACCGCGTCGCGCGAGTTCAGGCGTTCCTTGATCTGGCCCTGGAATTGCGGGTCCAGCACCTTGGCCGACAGCACGAACGAGGCGCGCGCGAACACATCTTCGGGCAGCAGCTTGACGCCTTTTGGCAGCAGCGAGTGCAGCTCGACGAAATTCTTGACGGCGCCGAACAAGCCTTCGCGCAAGCCCGATTCGTGGGTGCCGCCGTTCGAGGTCGGGATCAGGTTGACATACGATTCGCGCACCACCGCGCCTTCCTCGGTCCATGCGACGACCCAGGCCGCGCCTTCGCCTTCGGCAAAGCCTTCCGAATCGGGTTTCGCGTACTGCGCTCCTTCGAACAGCGGGATCAGCGTTTCGCCGTTCGAAACCTGGGCCAGCGACTCCATCAGGTAGCCGCGCAAGCCTTCGTTGTAAAGCCAGGTCTGGGTTTCGCCATTCTTGCCGGTCAGCGTGACGGTCACGCCGGGCAGCAGCACCGCCTTCGAGCGCAGCAGGCGCTGCAGTTCGGGCTGCGATATCAAAGGCGAATCGAAATACTTGGGATCGGGCCAGGCGGTGACGCGGGTGCCGGATTTTTTGTCGTCGCGCGCGCTTGGGCGCGACGTCAAAGGCTCGATCACGTCGCCGCCCGAAAACGCCATCCGATGCACGCCGTTGCCATTGGCTTCACGGCGCCAGACGGTGATTTCCAGGCGCGACGATAGCGCATTCGTGACCGACACGCCGACGCCGTGCAAGCCGCCCGAGAACGCGTAGGCGCCGCCCGAACCCTTGTCGAACTTGCCGCCCGCGTGCAGGCGCGTGAAAACGATTTCCAGCGTCGGCACGTTTTCTTCCGGGTGCAGGCCGACCGGGATGCCGCGCCCGTTGTCTTCAACGGTGACGCTGCCGTCGGGATTTTGCGTGACCGCGATATGGTCGCAATAACCGCCAAGCGCCTCGTCGGACGCGTTGTCGATCACTTCCTGGATAATGTGCAGCGGGTTTTCGGTGCGGGTGTACATGCCCGGGCGCTGCTTGACCGGTTCCAGGCCTTTCAGAACACGGATGGATGATTCGCTGTAGTCGGATGCGGGTTTTTTAGTGGCCATGCGGGTGTAAGCTGATCTGTGTTTGTGCGGATGCCTGCGCATTCTATCCTTATCGGATGGCCGGAACGGGATTTTGGCCAGAATGCATGTTTTGGCAAGTGAGCGCCGCACGCCGCACGCCGTTACAGGACGCATTCGATGCATGTTGAATTGAAGGCGTCACAATCGGCTGGCATACTGCGGCATTTTATCGGCGTATTGCAGCTTGCGCTGCGTTATTCCTGTCGTGTATTTTTTCGGAACAAGCTATGTTGACTATTTTTTTTGCAGCAACGCGGCAAGCGTGCCATTCTGTCGCCGCCTTTGTGCGGTGGCGCCGGTGACGTGGGTGCGCTGCGCCGTTGCCCGCATCGGTGTGCATTGCCGTGCGCCGCGCTCCAGGTTGGCGCTGGCGTTCGCGTTCGCCATGACGATGACGTCCGCCCATGCCGGGCGTCCCATGACGGTCGAGGATGCCGGCCTGGCCGACGCCCGCAGCTGCGAGCTTGAAAGCTGGGTCCAGCACAACCGCGCCAGTACCGAATATTGGGCGGTTTCAGGATGCAATTTCAGCGGAAATTTTGAACTGGCATTGGGCGCCGCGCGCATCACCGGGGAGCAGGGAAATCACCCCACGGCGGTGCTGCAAGGCAAGACCCTGTTCAAACCGCTGGCTCCCGACGATTGGGGCGCGGGCCTCGTTTTCGGTAACCAGTTCCGGTTTGGCGGCAGCGTCATCGGCGATCTGTATGCAAGCGTGCCGGTCAGTTTTTCATTCAAGGATGATCGTTACATCGTCCACATGAATGGGGGTTGGTTGCGCGAGAAAGCCAGCGGGCGGCATGCGATGACCTGGGGCCTGGGGGCCGAAACCAGGCTCACTGAACGCACTACGCTGACGTCGGAAACCTTTGGTTTGCAGCGCGACAAGCCATTCTTTCAGCTGGGCCTGAAACACTGGCTGTTGGTGGATCGGCTCCAGCTCGATGCCAGCTATGGCGATCGTTTTGGCCGCAGCGGCGCAGAGCGGTATATGAGCGTCGGGATGGTACTGTTCAGCAATGCGATGCTTCCCTGAATGGTGGGATAAAAGCGTCTGGAGCGAACTTTTCGACTGAAGAGCCGACTGATCGATCGGGCTGCGGGCCCCCTTTGCGGTCGGGCCGACTTCACGCTTTGTTAAAAATTGAATGGTGTTCAGGCAAGCCGGGGCTTATATTGAAGGCATCCCACTTTTACGGCAGGCCGACCCACCATGCCTTTTACCGAACCTTTGACGCCGCCCGATCTGCCCAGGTCGCCGGAAATTGTCCCTCCGCCTGAAACGCCGCAGCCACCTCACGCGCCGGATCTGGTTGCAACCAAGCCTGAGCCTGCGCCGCGCGCAACCGAGCGCCGCCTTGACGAAGATACGCCGCGCTACCTGAAAAAAAACGACACGCCGATCGCGCTCGCGTGGCGCGTCGTGCTCGGGCGTTACCGGGCTATCCGCGACAAGGCCAGCCGCAATTTCATGCGCCGCACCTTGCGCATCGGCGTTTCGGCACGCATTTTTCATCCGGAACCGGGTGCCACCGGGTTGCGCAGCAAGAACTTGCAATACCTGGAGGAATCGATTGCGCAATGGGTCATGTCGCGCGACGTGCTGGTGTTCATGATCCCCACGGTGAATACCGGCGGCTTGCTGCATCCAAGTAATATCACGCTGCGCCACTACGCGCGCCATCTGGACGGCCTGGTACTGCAAGGCGGGGCCGACGTGTCGCCGCAATCGTATTCGGAATCGGCGACGCGGCCGGAGTGGGGCGGCGACCGCGCGCGCGATGTCTATGAACTGGAGTTGCTGCATGAATTCGTCGATGCCGGCAAGCCGGTGCTCGGCATTTGCCGCGGCTGCCAGTTGATCAACGTGGCTTTCGGCGGCACGCTGTACCAGGATATCGCAGCCGAGGTGCCGACCGCGATCGAGCATGTCAATGCGCAATACGACAGGCACCGCCACGGCATCACCTTCGCCAAGGGCTCATCGCTGGAATCGCTGTATCCAAAGCACGGCGAAGCGCTGGTCAACTCGATCCACCATCAGGCGGTCAAGGATCTGGGGCGCGACATCACGGTCGAGGCGACTTCGCACGGTGACAATATCATCGAAGCGATCCGCTATCAGCGCGCGCAATTCGTGATGGGCTTGCAATGGCATCCCGAATTTCATTCCGCCGGCGGCCTCGAATTGCTCGACTGCACGCCAATTCTCGACAATTTTCTGCGCGCCGCGCGCGAAACCCGGTTTTAAGCGCATCGTCACCGTTTGCCGGGCGGCCCTTGTTCGCACCAGAAATCATTCATGTTGACCTGATAAACGGCGGCGGGGCTTGGCTGAAAAATCTGCTCCAGACGGGGTTGCAACAGGTTCCGGATGGGTTCGGGAGACATGGATACCGGCATGCTCAGCATTTGCGTCAGCGATTTTCCGAGGCCAAATCCGGTGGGAACAAGTTGCTCGATAATTTTCCAGCATGCGGGCGGTTTTGCAAATGCGATGTCATTTTTTCCCCACTTCATCGTTTGCCTGTCAAGTATGGCGAAAGCCGGATGGATGGCTGCAGTCGAAGACGGCTTATGTCTAGGGGGGTGGTGAGGCATCTCGTTGATATACAGGAAGTGATCGGCGTTCGATCGGGGCCGCTTGAGGGTCGAATAAAAAGCGGAGATATTGCCATTGTTGCTGGTGCCGATGATGGGAATGCCGGGATTCCTTGTTGCAAAATCGACTGCGGCCTTGCTATTGCTGGTAAACACATGGTAAGCCTGCTGTTCCAGTGCGGCGAGAAAAAACCCACCGCCAAGGGTCGTGACGAGGAGGGCAAGAGAAGATCTTTTTTTAATATTCGCAATGAGATATCCGGAAAGCAAGGCAATAGGGGCAAGAAACAGCGTCAGGTAATTTGACTGCTTCATCACGAATTTGAGCGGCTCCAGCGATACGGGGAGGAACGAGAGTATGCCAATGAGCGCCAGAAGCCAGAAGATGACGTAGGCGGTTCCCCGATTGATCGGCCGTGACCGCAGGCGCCGATAAAAAGTGAACAGGATGGCCGCAGTAGCAATGAACCCGGCCAGCCAGACGTGCTTGATATCGAAGAACAGATAGTTGAAATAGTACCAAATGCCATCCTCGGCGGCATCGCCTCCCTGGATGAAGCTATGGCTGACCTGGCGTGTGACCACCTTGATGGCGTGCAACGGGTCGCCTGCGATAAAGTTCATCAATGCAAAATGGGACAGTAACATGACAAGTCCGCCGCCGATGACATAGGCCCAGCGTGTCTCGATCTTGCGCCACAGCAGCGGATAAAAGACAAAGGCCAGCAGCGTCACGACAGCGAGTTCCTTGGCCCAGAAAACAAGCCCCATTGCAATACCGGCAAGAAAATACAGCCACCGGGACCGGTAATGTTCGGCAAAATAAAAGGAAAAAAAACTCAGCGTCAGAAAAAAAGCCACCACCGGATCGGCATGGATGCGGGTGGCGGAAGCCACGTGGAGTGGCAGGAAGGCCAGTATCAATCCCCCGTACAGCGCGGCCCGGCGCCCCCACAGGTGAAATGCAAGAAAATAGACTGCAGCAACTTCTGCGACGGAGCATATCAATGGCCACAGGTTGGCTGCGATGATGTTGATGCCAAACAGATAAATGAAGAAGCCGGCAGGAATGTTGAAGCCGTAGCGCAATGCTCCGTTGTAGGTGGCGCTTGCCCAATCTCCTTGCGCAATTTGCACCGAGCGACCCAGATAGACCAGATCGTCCGAACCGAGAGGGCCATTGAAAAATGCGATGCGAAGGAGCGTCGCCAGCGCCAGCAACGCGATGAAAACAGCCCAATCCTTCGGGCCTGGTCGTACCGATGTCCTGTGAACAGGCGGCATTAAAACCGAATCCGGGATGCGCATCTGCTTCTCCTGTTTATACGACGATTTCGATCGAGAAGCGAGGACGGCGCTTGGTTTCCAAATAGACTTTGGCAACATATTCACCAACGATGCCGATGCTCAAAAGCTGTATCCCTCCGAGAAAGTAAATCGGAATGACGGAGGACGCCCAACCGGGAATGGCGGCATTCATGAAGAGCCGCCCATACAATACCCAGGCAACCATGCCGAAGCTCAACATGAAAACGGCCAGGCCAAGCGCCGCAATGAAGCGCAGTGGCGTGACGCTGAACGACGTTATGCCATCGAAAGCCAGGGCCAGCATGCGTCGAAAAGGATATTTGGACTCGCCCGCAAAGCGCGCCAGACGGTCGTAATAGACGGTCGCCGTTGAAAACCCCAACAGGGGAATTATCCCTCGCAAGAAAAGATTGACTTCGGAATATTCCTGCAAGTGCTGGACTGCGCGCTGGCTCATCAGCCGATAATCGGCATGGTTGTAGACCAGGTCAACCCCGACCGAGGCAAGCAGCTTGTAGTAGGCTTGCGCCGTGCCGCGCTTGAATGCGGTATCGGTGGCGCGGGACATGCGCACGCCATAGACGATTTCGCAGCCCTCTGAAAAACGCTGCACCATGTCCTCTATCACGTTGATGTCATCTTGCAGGTCGGCATCGACGGTGACAATGGCATCTTCCTTTGCAATCGATAATCCGGCCAGCAAGGCATTCTGATGCCCTCGGTTTCTGGACAGCTTGACGCCGTGCACACGCAGATCCTGTTCCGCCAAGGTTCGGATCAGTTGCCAGGTATCGTCTTTGCTGCCGTCGTCGACAAAATAGACGGCGCTGTCAGGTGTCACCAGGCCGGCGTCTTGGAGGCGGGTCAGCAGCTCCAACAAACGCTTGCCGGTTTCGGGCAATACTTCTTGCTCGTTGTAGCATGGGACCACTATTCCAAGTGTCGTTGTCATTTTTATCCGTTGCCATGTTGGAATTGCGTAAGTTCAAATGCAAGCCATTATTTGTCAATGTTGTACGGCGCGGCGAAACACGAAGAATTTATGAATGCAATAGGAGAAAATTCCTATCGGAACGATGGTCAATGCACCTGAAATATATGAATTGAATCCAAATTCCATCAGTTTTTTTATCATGTATATGTTTGCCATATAAATGGCGACCCATGAAAAAACATAGCGATGAAAAAGATTTTTCTCTTTATTCTGAAATACAAAAAATCCTTGCGTATGAAAACTGAAAAAAATTCCCATGATCATCGCAAGCAAATTTGCGACTGCATAATTGGCGCCAAAAAAAAGAAAAAAAGAATAGACGCAATAACTGAAAGCAGTATTTACTCCGCCAACAAGAATGAAGCGGACAGATCGGATCTTTAGCAAGCTCATGCATGCATTCATCATGATCGATGCATGTCGCTTATTTTGTCATAAGTTAATTTTAATTCATGAAATATGAAATATTTACCCATCGATTCATTATTAACAGGAAAATAACTCACTTTTCTTGCGGCATATCCTTCGCAATTCAAAAGTCCATGCTCCTTCAGATAGTTCCAGTTGACGAAAGTCTTATGGGTTTGGTCCGACTTGTAACCCTTGGCGCCTGGAACGATAATGATGGCGCGCTCGATGCCGATACGGGAGCAAGAATTCAGGATTTTTTTGAGTATTTTGCCGGCGTCGTCGAAGTGCTCGAGGACGTGTGCCATGACAAATGTCTTGTAATGCCCGCACGGAAAATCAACAAAGGAAAAATTGTCGCCGTCATCATACTGCTGCGAATTGAGCCCGGATGTGCAAAGGGCTGCAACCAGATGCGGATTTGCTTCAAGTCCGACCGATCCGGCAGGCAGGCGAGCAAGCAATTGGCCTGCACCGCATCCAAAATCGATGGTCTTTCCTGTGACATCGCGCAGAATATTGTTAAGGTAAAACGATTTTATTATTTGCCTCAGCGGGTGGCGACTCCTGCGCAATTGCTCGGTCGCGTAGTGGATTCCAAAATCATCGGAATTGCTCATTGATGTTCCATTATTTTAGTATCAATCGGTAAAATATCAGACGCATGTAATTGTTGATGTCAGCCATGATATTGCCTGATATCGCATCGATATACCTTGCTGAAAATGCCTTGTTTTCAGTAATTTTTTTAATGAAACGACGAAAATCAACTCTTTGCCTGGCACCGATGGCGACGCTCCAGGAATTGCTGGATACGCGAAAGGAGGCCAGGTTTTCCGCAATATAATAGGCGTTACCTTCAAGTAACAGTCGGAACCAATAATCGAGATCAAGCACATAGGGAATGCTGGCATCGAAACGGCCTACCGAGTGTGCAAGTTGCCTGCGGAACATGACGCTGCCCGGCTCTCCGATCAGGTTGGTGCCGCGCCGCAAGCAATGGCGTATCAATTTTTTCGACGCAATGATTCCTGTGCCAGCCCCGGAATAACTGCGGGTCGTTATGTGTCGGCCAGCATTGTCGACAATGGTTCTGCTGCAAAACACCAGCGCGATGCGTTGCAGGCTGTCATGATCGAGTATTGCGACCTGCTTTTCGACGCAATCGGAGGCAAGCAAGTCATCTTGGGGCAGTAATTTGACATATTTTCCGCGCGCCTGGTCCAGGCATCGGTTCCAGTTTTCCTGGGGACCCAGATTGCCGGGATTTTGCAGAAGGCGAATGCGGGGGTCCCGATAGCGTTGCACGATCGCAACGGTGTCGTCCGATGAGTTGTCATCGATGATCAGCAGTTCGAAGTCGGCATGACTTTGCTTCAGAACCGATTCGATTGCAGCGGCGATGTGCGAAGCCCCGCGAAAAGCAGGAATGCAGACAGATACGACAGGCGCAGCGGACTCTGACATGGTCGTTGTCACTTTTCATTATCGGGTTTTGTTGCCAAGTTTATTGCTAATAATTTGTTGTAAATGGTATGTAATGTAGGGACTGAACAATTTGACGGGGCACAAATAGATGAGTGGTGGAATTTTTTAGCGCAGGGCCATGTGATGTCGCCGCGCGCTGACGCACCCTTGCCGGGCGCTAGAATGTCATCGGTTCGCCACGGAAGGAGCGGATCGCCGAGTCGACCATCCCTTCGGCGCTGCCCTGGCGCTGGTATTGGGTGCGCAGATATTGAGCGTCGCTCGACTGCATCGCGGCATCTTCCAGATGCTTCAAGCCGGCGCTGCTGCCGAGCGCCTCGCCGTGGATGGCCATCTTGCGCAGCGTCGTGATGATGTCTTCGCGCAGCGACATGGTTTCATAGGTTTTCGGGTGCGTGATCGCGCCGTCCAACCCGAAGCGGCAAGCCTGGAAGCGGTTGTAGTTGTAGACCAGGTAGTCATCCTCGCTAGGGGCGGCTTCGCGCCGCTCCAGCAGGTGGCGGCACAGCGCCTGCAGGTATGCCGCCAGCGCAGCGGCGCGCTCCACCGTCAACGGCGTGTCGCATACGCGCAGTTCGATGGTGCCGAACTCCGGCTTGGGCCGGATATCCCAGTAGAAATCCTTCATGCTCTTGACGATGCCGGTGTTTTCCATCTTGGCGAAATAGATTTCGGAAAATTCTTTCCAGCTCAGCGTGAATGGCGCGCGCCCGCTCATCGGAAACGCAAACACCGAATTGAGCCGGGCCGAGTCGAACAGCGTGTCGCGTCCCTGCACGAACGGCGATGACGCCGACAAGGCGATGAAGTGCGGCACGTAGCGGTTCAGCGAGTGCAGCAGGAACATTGCATCGTCGCCCGACGCGCAACCGATATGCACGTGCTGGCCGAAGATCGTGAACTGTTTCGCCAAATAGCCATAGAGCGCCGAAAGTTCCTGGAAGCGCGGCTTGGAAAAAATTTTCTGTACGCCCCATTGCTGAAACGGATGGGTGCCGCCGCCGCAAATGCCGATGTTGAGGCGGTCGCCCGCTTGCACCAGCGTGTCGCGGATTTCCTGCAATTGCGCCAGCAGCGGCAGGTAGCGGGTATGCACGCTGGAGTTGATTTCGATCATGCTTTCTGTGATCTCGGGCGTCACATTGCCCGGGAACGGCTTGCGCTCCAGCAGATGCAGCAAGTCCGGGCTGGCGTCGGTCAGGTCGAAGTCGGACAAGTTCACCAGTTGCAATTCAAGTTCGACGCCGAAGGTCAGCGCGGCCGACTGGCCAAATGGTTCTAGCGGCATTTAATGCTCCGGTGTGTTGTTGCTTTCCCTGGCCCAGATCAGCGCGCGCTGCAGCACGATCGGCCCGATCAATTCCAGTATCAGCGTCATGGCCGCCAGCGCCTGCAATTCGCCGCCCAGTTCGACCCCGCTTTGGCGCGCATGTTCGAGCAGCAAGATGATGAACACCGACGCCGGCGTCAGCGCCATGCCGGTCAGCGCACCCTTGCGCCAGGAAATGCCGCTGACATGGGAAAAGGCGGTCACGCTGACGACCTTGGTGGCGAAGCGCGCCGCGATGATGAGCAAGGCCAGGCCGGTGCCGGCCGCAATCTTGGGCCATTCCAGCGTCGAGGCGGCATACACGAACAGCAGCACCGTCAGCAATTCGCCCAGCGCGCCGAAATTGCGCTGGGTCTTGCTGAAGGCGACGCGCCGGTGGCGCGCGACCAGGCCGAAGGCCAGCGTGGCCAGCAGTGGCGACAGCTGGGTGGTGTAGGTCAGTGCGACCAGCAAAATCACGGACAGCGCGAAGGGGACCGTCGCATCTTGCACCATGTTGCCGAGCTGGCGCAACATCGCCGGCAGCGCGACGCCGAACAGCACGCCGACCCCGGCCGAGGTCAGCAGCACCATGAAGCTGCTGCCGGTGGCGCCCAGCAAGTCGCCCGAGCTATGGAATATCCAGTAGCCGACGATGGCGTTGAAGGTGAACACTGCAAGCACGCAATTCAAGGCCGTCAGGTGCAGCACGCGCTCGGTCACCTGTCCGGAGCTATGTTCTTCGTTGATGACGCGCAGCACCGTGGCCGGCGAAGTCGACATCGCCAGCGATGCCAGCAACAGCGCGTTCATCGGCGTTACGCCAAACCAGCTGGCGATCCAGTATATGACGGCGAAGCTGCTGATCGCCTCCACCAGCCCGGTCACGGCCAGCCAGCGGTTGTTCGACAGCCAGCGCAGATTGATCCGGTAGCCCATTTCAAACAAAATCAGGCCGAATGCGACATCGGCCAGCAGCAGCATCGGTCCGCTGCCGGCCTGCGGCAGCACGCCGATCTGGCTTTGCGCCAGCACGAAACCCACCAGCCCGTAAAAGCTGATCCTCGGCAAACCGGTCCAGCGGTGGCCAAACTCGCCGGCAACCCAGGCGATCGCGATCGCAAACGGCCAGGATAGATCGGTCAGAATCGATAACAGAGTTTGCACGGGCTTTCCCTCATTCAATTCAACTGGTACCAGTCTACCCGAGGCGCACTGCCGCACGCGAGCTTGCGCGCTATTTGGCCAGCTGGCGCATCGCGCGTTCTAACCCCGCTATCGATAGCGGAAACATGCGGTTGCCCATCAATTGGCGGATGATATCGATCGATTGGCGGTGTTGCCACAGGCCTTCCGGCTCGGGATTGAGCCAGATCGATTTCGGAAAGGTTTGGGTGAAGCGCGCGATCCAGGCGGCGCCCGCTTCCTCGTTGTTATATTCGATGGCGCCGCCCGCTTGCACGATTTCATACGGGCTCATCGTCGCGTCGCCGACGAAAATGAGCTTGGTGTCGGGCGCATATTTGCGCAGCACATCCCAGGTCGGGAAACGCTCGGTATTGCGGCGCCGGTTGTTTTTCCACAGGAAATCGTAGACGCAGTTATGAAAGTAGAAAAACTCCATGTTCTTGAATTCGCTGCTGGCCGCAGAAAACAATTCTTCGGTGCGTTCGACATGGTCATCCATGCTGCCGCCCACGTCAAACAGCATCAGTACCTTGATCTTGTTCCTGCGCTCGGGCTGCATGCGGATGTCGAGGTAGCCGGCATTGTTGGCGGTGGCACGGATCGTCGCATCCAGCGCCAGTTCGGTGTCTTGTCCTTCGCGCGCGAACTTGCGCAAGCGCCGCAGCGCGACCTTGAGGTTGCGCGTGCCCAATTCACGCTCAAGATCGTAATCCTTGTAGGTGCGCGCTTCCCATACCTTGACCGCAGTGCGGTTGCCGCCCGCGCCGCCGATGCGCATGCCTTCGGGATTGGTGCCGCCATTGCCAAACGGCGAAGTGCCGCCGCTGCCTATCCATTTGCTGCCGCCCTCGTGGCGTTCCTTTTGCTCCTTCAGCAACTCGTTCAGGCGCTCCATCAGCTTGTCGTAGCCGAATTTTTCCAGCTGGGCTTTCTGGGCATCGGTCAATGCGCGCTGCATGCGCGCAATCAGCCAGTCCAGCGGGATTGCGGCATGGCTGTCGAAGGCGGCATTGATGCCCTTGAAATACTGGCCGAAGGCGCGGTCGAACTTGTCGTAGTTGGCCTCGTCCTTGACCAGGGTCAGGCGCGCCAGATAATAGAATTCATCCAGGCTTGGTGCGATCAGGTTGCGCTGCAGCGCTTCCAGCAGCGTCAGCAATTCCTTGATCGAAACCGGTATTTTGGCGCCTTTCAAAGTAAAGAAAAAATCGATCAGCATGCCGGTTGCGCACTCATCAGCGGTGGGTGCGCGACATGAAGGCGAGTCGCTCGAACAGGTGCATGTCCTGTTCGTTTTTCAGCAGCGCGCCGTGCAGCGGCGGCACGCTGACCCTGGCGCCATGGCCGGCCAGCGCTTGAGCCGGGATGTCCTCGGCCAGCAGAAGTTTCAGCCAGTCCAAAAATTCCGAGGTGGACGGTTTTTTCTTCAGGCCGGCCACGTCGCGCACTTCGTAAAACGTGGTCAAAGCCTGCGCCAGCAATTCCTGCTTCAGGTTCGGGTAATGCACGTTGACGATCTGCTGCATCGTGTCGCGGTCGGGGAACTGGATGTAGTGAAAAAAACAGCGCCGCAGGAAGGCGTCCGGCAATTCCTTTTCATTGTTCGACGTGATGATCACCAGAGGCTTGTGCGTCGCCACGACCATCTGGCGCGTCTCGTAGACGTAAAATTCCATCCGGTCCAGTTCGCGCAGCAAGTCGTTCGGGAATTCGATGTCAGCCTTGTCGATCTCGTCGATCAACAGCACCACCGGTTCCGGCGCCGTGAACGCTTGCCACAGCACGCCCCTGACGATGTAATTGTCGATCTGGCGCACGCGCTCGTCGCCCAGCTGCGAATCGCGCAGGCGCGACACGGCGTCGTATTCGTACAAGCCTTGCTGCGCCTTCGTGGTCGATTTGATGTGCCATTGCATCAAAGGCATGTTCAACGCCGCCGCCACTTCCTCGGCCAGCATGGTCTTGCCGGTGCCGGGTTCGCCCTTGATCAGCAGCGGGCGTTGCAGCGTCAGCGCCGCATTGACGGCCAGCTTCAGGTCGGCGGTCGCGACATAACTGTCGGACCCTTGGAACCGGCGGCCGCTGCTGTCGCCATTGTTACCGTCGCGCTTGTTATTTTCAGGTGCTTGCATGCCCGTGTACTCACTGTGAAATGATGCCAAAGTATATGTCAGATTGCACCCTGGACGCGCAGCGCGGCGTTGGCTCAGGCAAGATTCAAAGTGGACTAGCGGGAACGTCTTGAGTTAGAATTGTTGGCCGAACATGCAAAATCGACACTTATTCGCACGCGCCGCATCCGATTACCCCTGATTGCCCTTGTTAACATGAAAAAAATCTTCGCACTTCTCGTGCTCGCGGGCATGGCTCATGCTGCCGTAGCGGCGGACATCGTTGGAAACGCCAAGGCTGCTTCCGCCAAGGTTGAAATATGTATCGGGTGCCACGGCATTCCGGGATACAAGGCATCTTTCCCGGAAGTATTTCCGGTGCCCATGATAGGCGGGCAGTCGGCCAAGTACATTGAAAATTCGTTGAAGGCCTATCAAAAAGGCGATCGCAAGCACCCCACGATGAACGGCATTGCAGCCAGCCTGTCCGAACAAGACATTGCGGATGTAGCAGCCTATTACTCTCAACAGACTGCAGTGCAGAAATAAGGGATCGTCAAATGAAAAAAATTATCGTCTCCCTGCTCTGCAGCGCAGTCTCGTTCGGCGCCCATGCCGCCGGCAATATCGACGCCGGCAAGGCGCTGTCCGACAAATACAGCTGCGCTGCCTGCCACGGCAAGGATCT
>Ga0326735_1000131_pt1 | contig 15942 bp, 16 predicted proteins | sample 37_GP2_1092_FD_207945 | JGI IMG/M metagenome (GOLD analysis project Ga0326735, IMG submission 207945) | Glacier ice microbial communities from Ngari, Tibet, China - 37_GP2_109.2 | ecosystem: Environmental > Aquatic > Freshwater > Ice > Glacier | place: China: Ngari, Tibet | collected 2018-07-31
CCGCCGCCTCCACCGCCGCCAGGACCTACTGCGACACAGATATCAATTATGGTGAACAGAAACACTGCGTTCACCAAGGAAAACATTTTAGGTATTGCTCCACAACTCATCGAGAGTTTCTCTATCGTTTCTGGCGCAATCCCGGCTGGGTTTACACTGAGTTTCTTCAACCCAGACGTTTCTCCAGACAAGACGCTCGGCATTTCGGGAACAACTTCTGTCGTAGAGTCAAGCTACCCAACAAGAATTGCTGTTGTAATAGGTGGAGTTACGTCACTCTATGATTTAACAACACAAGTTAACTCTGTCATTCAGGTCTACACACCTGCCATCATTTCTGTCGGGTTCAGTCCTAACGTTGTCAATCCTGGTGAATCTGCACCGTTGTTCATTACGGTGGGTGGTCTGCGTCCAGGCTTTGTTACCAATATTGGTCCTATCGTAATTCAAGCCGAAGACGGTGTTGTCTACAACGGGGTCGTGGGTGGTAATAGTTCTGCAAACTATGACTTCACTGCTGACTCTAGTGGTAATGGTCAGATTACTGTTGGTACGTTTGTTAGAAACAATCCTCTGGCCGCTGACGGTACTGTGTCGGTTAGACTCAATGGTGTCTTGTTCCTGCCGAGAACCGCATTGAATGCACCAACATACACGCCGCGCTTCATTAGTTTAGTTAGATTAGGTGGCCTATTCGAATCTGATCAGAGATCTGGATTCTTCAGGTACTATTTTGATGGACTTCAGCCCAACTCACAAACGTCTGTCACGATTACGTTTAATGATGCAGGTGGTTTATTCATCGATAGCTATACAGGCGGCGCACATGCTTATACATTAACATCAGACGGCGCAGGTACAGCAATACTGGATCTTCAGTATGGAACATTTGTCACGGAGACAAGAACTGCTAACGTAACAATGACAGCGTTTAACAACATTCAGCGTGTTAGTGTTAGCCTTGTTTATAAGCAACCTTTACCAGTGGTCACTGAGTTTACCGCAATGCCTAGCCCTGAGTTTTACTACAGTGGTTTGAGAGTTGTTGCTAACACCAGTAACTTGACTCCGGGTGCAGTATACACATTGGCTACTTTCTATGTGTCGGGTGGATTTAACTATATCTACGACTACTATGGTCAGTTCCAAGCTGATGCTAATGGAAATATCCTTACTACTAGAGATATCTATCATTACGTCAATGGCTACGATGGACCATTGACATTCTATATTGCTGAAGGTGCACAAGGTTATGCTCAGATGTCAGACGTGGGTGCTAACGGCGTTAACGTCGTTGCTCAAGCCCAAACTTCCTTGACAACGTACTTTGTGGACCAGTCGACAGTATTTACAAGTGATGCTGGTCAGTAATGGACTTGAGAAGTCAAATTCTCACTAGAGCTGTTAAGCTAGGTTACGGGAACGCAAACTTCGATTTCGATACCCGTGAGTTACTTAACAGCTCTAGTGCTGAAGTATTGATAACAATTGCAGACGATCTCTGGCTGAAGATTAAACACCTTCAGCCAGAAGTTATCTTTGGTAAAGGCGTAGGTAGCTACCCTTTACTTTTAGCATTAAAAATGAGAGCATATTTGTTGGACAAAGCAGAACTCTCTGTTTTGTTTATCCGGGACGAGAGAAAAACAAGAGGTGGATTTAGAAAACTTATTGAAGGTGCTCACCACCAAGAACTCACAGATAAGACAGCTATATTCATCGACGACATTATCAACTCAGGAAACACATTTAAACAGTGCAAAGAAGACCTTTTTAACGAAGGGTTTTCTTTGAACGTTTGTGCTTGTGTTTGTATGGTTGACTTTGAGTACAACCACAAAAACACTGAACCTATTGAAACTCCTATTTATAGTTTTACCACGCGGTCTGAGTTAGGGTTGAGTAGAAAAGATGATCATCTACCTCAAGTACTTACTAAACAAAATTGGGTAATTAAGAATCACTTCAAGGAAGACAACAGCTTTCCTATTAAGAGCACACCTGTCGTTATGGATGACAAAGTTTATGTCGGTAGTGATGATAATAACTTTAGTTGTTATGACTTACAAACAGGAACCTTTGTTTGGCGTTATGAGTGCCTACAACCGCAATTCAAAGGTTCTGTGTGTGTAGCCTCATTTGACGGTGATAAAGTGTTCTGGAGCGGTTATGATGGGTTTGTGAGCTGCTCTGACAAAGACAATGGAGCAATACTCTGGTCTGTTAAGGTAGATGACAACGTACATGCTTCAGTTTGTGTCGATAAGATAAACAAACGGTTATTTATTGCGACAGAGAAATGTAAAACATTGGACGGCTACGGTTTAGGAGACTTTGTTTGTCTGGATAGTTTAACAGGCTGTGAGGTCTGGAGGACACCTAGTGAAGCAATGATTCCGTGCACACCTATCTACGATGAACTAAGAGACATTGTTATCTGTGGTAGTAATGACTTTCATCTGTACTTTATCTGTGCATCGACTGGTGTGATCATTAAGAAAATTAAAACAAAAGGTGAAGTCAAAGGACAAGCTACATTTTCTGAAGATAAGAGTTTTGTCTTTGTCTGTACTAACCACGCAGACGTTTACTGTATTGACCTGTCAACACTCGATGTAGTTTGGCAAACAAAAGTAGGACAGAAATCTCATCATGTTTATCCTATCGTTGAAGACGGTTATATCTACGTCACTAATACATCGGCTCACGTTGTATGTATAAAAACTGACACAGGTGAAATTGTTTGGGTTTGTAGACTCAGGGGAACAATTGGCTGGAGTCTTACTTCTTGCGAGTCTTGCCTTGTGGTAGGAACGACACTTGGACATGTTGTAACTATCGACAAACAAACAGGACTCAAGCTGAGTTCGGACAAATTAAAAGATGGCTTTATTTATCAAAAATGTATTTACGATAAACCTTCACAAAGTTTGATCGTATCGAACAACAAGGATTTGATTTGTTATGATATTAACTTGTGAAGAACAACAACTGGCTTTTTCAATTGTAAGAAATTCTATTGATCACGGGTTTGATCACGATGCAGCTCGGCTGTATGACCCTGCTTTGTTTAGTGATAAGTTTAAATTATTATCTCAAGTCTTTGTTAGTTTAAAATATAAAGGAGTCTCGGTAGGGTGTCAAGGAAATTTTGGTGACTCTTTACCTTTTTATAAGGCTTTGTCTAACTGTTCTTTTAATGCTGGCTTTAACGACCCAAGATTTCCAGCCATCAACAAAAACATTTTAAGTCAGTTAGTCATTAGCATTCATTTACTTGGCAATACAAACTCAACTTCAGCTATATTTGATATTGAGGAGTTTTGCTCAAAACTTGACTCTGATGATTGTGTCTTGTTGCGTAGCCATGACAAAAAAGCTTTTTTCTTATCTAGCGTTCAGAGCGAATACACGACCAAAATGCTTTTTATGTTGGCTCTTAAGAACAAAGCAAACATTGACAACAAGACACCTTGGTATTTCTTAAACGCAACAACTGTTAAAACGCTCAGCACATACAGTCAATCCTATCAGGACACTCAATAATGAATACCAATGGATGGTTAAACCCTGAGGATTACATCTTCAATAAAGAGTTAGAAAAAAACTACGAAATTATTTGTGAGGAAGGCTTAAACCTCATACAACAAGGCTTGTTTAAAGATCACACACAAAGTAAAGAAAGCTCCGTCCAGACAACAAAGATTGCCAACATGTGGAAAGTTTTTGATCTCTTAAGACTTGACTATCATGCTGATGAAACATTAGCACCCGTTACATTTTCTATTGTGAAAAAACACAAAGATATTTATGACCGATATCAAAGATGTGTATATTTCTCTTTAGTTCCCTCAGGAGGAATAGTAACTCCCCATGTTCGAGGTGCTACTATTCATTTCAGAGCCAGACACCAGTTGTGTTTAAAGGCACCGAAGCATCAGAATATTGAAAATGTTCACATAGATGTCGGTGGTGAAAAAAGGTCTTGGACAGAAGGCAAGGTCTTATCATTTGATGACTCCTATCTACACAGTGTCAAAAATTTAAGTGCTGAAAATAGGCTCGTATTGCTCTATGACAGCAATTTACCCACTACTCAAGGATAACTGAATATGCAAGAAACACAACAAACACCAACCGCAAAACCGTCCCCAACTTCCGAGCAAATCAGGAAAAGGTTTTCCGATGCAGGTATTAATAAAAAGAGTTTCTTAGAGGGTACTTTATCGGGCGCGCAATTGCAAGCTTACTTGATGTCTGTTGCACCTTTTGAAATTATCAACGACACGGTTGAGCAAGAACAATGGAATGCTGCTTTGGTCGTTAATAAAGCGAGATGCTTTCCTGAAAATGCTGAGAAATACAAACCACCTGTAAGCGAGTAAATAATGCCAAATCCACTTTTAAGATATCCACTTGACCCATCAGGTGTCAATCCAGATAACTACATCAATTCTGAGCCACACACTCTTGATAACCTAAGAGTCAGGGCACTGGCACCAACGTACGGTGGTTACTTTACCGAGTCATTGCGAATTTTTGACAATGTAACTAACAACCTTTTAGTGCGTGGTGTTCAATACTTTTGTAGCGAACTACTTCAGTTTGAAACTGAGATTTATGCTAAAGAGATTTGCAATATCATTGTGATTACGGACCCTGCAGTTAGCAGTAGCGTTCGCATTGATTATCAAGCTTTAGGTGGGCCTTACACACGAAGTGCGGATGCTATTGTTAACCTCTACAATCTGTTTCAAAACGACACCAGACCTGTCAGTTGGCCAGACATCATTAATAAGCCTGATGCTTTTGCGCCTGGCCCTCACTTGCACGATATTGGTGATGTTTACGGGTTTGAGTATTTAGTTGGAGCAATGGAGAGAATTCGCAACGCTATTTTGCTCGCTGACGTACCTGCTTTTGAAAAGGTATTGAACTACGTAACCACTGAAATTAAAAACATCCGGCAAACGTTCTCCTCTCAAATCAATCAGTTGTCAGCACTGTCAGACATTAGTCAACTGCCTGTGGCAACACCATTGACCAATGGTACGATGTCTGCTGCTGATAAAGTAGCACTTAATGGTTTGAGAAAAACTTTTACTAATCGTGCTAAGCAGGGAATTACGCCAGTTATTGGTGTAGTCAATAAAAACACACTGTCCTTTGTTCCTGAAGTTAGAGGAATTGTATTTTGTATTGCGACACTTCAGATTGCGTCACCTAATCAAAATTCATTTAACCACAAACTTTTGTTCAATGGTGCTCAAGTAGACGCTGATCAGACACGTCTTCCTATGACAGAGACGGGTATTGCTGAAGTGCAAGCTGGTGTTTCTTTCACAATTGATCAAACAGTTACTGCTATAACAACAGACGTTCCAAATCCATCACAGCCTATCAGTTTTGGTTTCGTGTACCTTTTCATTCCCACTCCTTAAAAAATAGTTGTTATGCAAAACATCGTGATTTTCTCAGCTGATGGATCATTCTTGGGATACAAGGAGTACGGACAAGATCCTGAGGTTCTTCCAGACGATGAGTTCAGTATTTCTGATGAGATGTTTGCTCAAAAAGAATACTTGGCTTTAGTTAACGGAGTTCCTACACTAACAGTTGAGAAGAAAAATCAATCCAGTTTGAAAAATTTGAAGGTCAGGCTTAAAGCTGCGTTTGAAAGCAAAGCTGTTGAGCTTCGCTACGACGACTCGATCGAGCTTGTTGGTTTTGCCAATGACCACGCTAATTTGGTGTTCAAGCAAGAAGCTCTGGCTTTTATCGAGTGGCGTAGTTCTATTTACAACAAGTTCTTTGACCTCCAATCCAGTAAGCCCGAAGTCCTGCCTTCATTTGATCAGTTCATGTTAACTGTAGATACCTACGAGTTTTACTTGGCTAAACAAAAAATGACGGCATAAATACATAAAACTCAATACCTTAAAAAGTATTGAGTTTTATGCTCTTAATAGTTTTTTATGTTGACGTATTGTCACTACCCGTTATTATGATAGCACCACAACCAGCTACGTCTCCCGTTTTAATAACACTCCTGGCGCTACTCCTAAAACTACCAGTACCTGTTACCGGTGTTACTCCGTGTCCTGCGATAGGACATTGGTGAAGGTCTTGGTCCACACAAACAAACCTTGAGTTACATCGAAAATTGGCTGAGGCACTAACCATAACTCCACCGTGATCGCTCGTGTCGTCGATTCTTACAATTTTACTCATGTCGTATGTTCACTTTAAGTTAGTTAACATTTGTGTTTGGTGAAGAAATTGTAATTGCAGCGCCCACAGCAATAATATTTCCACCCTTGACACTAATGTTATCTGCGTCAACATTGATTTGACTAGATTTCAAATTAATTTTATCAATTGAAAATATATCGATGACTTTCTTGTTGACATCAATAACTGATCCGTCTGCGTTGTGAAGAACCAAACGTCTGTCTTTAGAATTCAAGATAATGAAGTTGTCCGCGTCGTCTGTTATTGTGATTACTCCATTTTTAGCATCGATCTGTACATCGTAAGCAAATGGTTCTCCATCGTTTTTAGACGTATGAATGTGCATAAGTTTTCTATGTGTGCTTACTTCTAAATAGTAAGTTGACTCAGCTGTGTCTGCGATGTTTTCTTTGGAGTTGTTACTAAACGCATAAACAACTGTCTCAAGTCGTCTGAGTTTGTTGTCATCGAACAAAGTGTTCCACCAGTATTTGTCTGAGTCCCCAAACTTGTACAAAACAACGGTTTCTCCACGCCTGACATCTGGAGATGTTTTCCTGTTACTGTTGTTAATTGGTAGCCATACAGCTTTAACAGAAGCGGTCGTGTTAACCTCAGTGTTTTTAGCAGAGCCTTGAGCATCCTTAGTACTAGATGTATACTTTTCAATGTTGTCAGTAATTTCTCCGTTAAGCATCGGAAAGTCTTCGACAGGAGTTACCTCAATGACGTGACTATTAAGTGCTTTGTTTGCTGCTACTAAACCTAAAGAGTAAAAGGTAAGTTTAGAAATTGTGGGTTGATCCATAACCTGGCCTGGCCTTTAAAGGTAAAAATATTAAGTCTACATAATTTAATAGGGAGCATATTTTTATGAAGATTCTATCGCTACAGTTGTCTGGCTACAAAAGGTTTATCGTCAGTAACTTTAACACAATCACCATCACGCCTACTAAAATGGTGCAGTTGATTATCGGAACCAATGGAAGTGGTAAGTCATCACTTCTAAATGAATTAACGCCTCTTCCAGGTTATGAAAACGATTTCTACCCCAATGGTTCAAAGAGTATTTCTTTAGAGCACCACGGGGTCATGTATGACCTCAAGAGTAGCTTTACAGGTAAACAAAATCATAGCTTTGTCAGGTCGGGTATTGAGATGAATAGTGGAGGCACTGCTTCTGTTCAGCGAGAACTAGTTAGAAAAGAGTTTGGAATTACAAACGAGATTCATAGTCTCGTGACTAATCAGATTAAGTTTTGTTCAATGAGTCCAGCTGACAGAAGGTACTGGCTTACCAAACTGGCAGACACTAACTGCGACTATGCTATTGGGCTTTTCAATAAGTTCAAAGAAAAACACAGAGATGTCTTAGGCTCTTTAAAGATTGCTAAAAACAGACTTGTCGTAGAAACATCAAAAGTCATTACTGATGCGGAGAAGTTGACTCTTCGTGAAGAAGTCAATGACCTACACGAGACACTGCAGTTTCTACTGGAGTACAGAAAACCATTAGAACGCACACCAGCAGAGCATGAACGGATTAACAACCAAATTCAGGACAAGATTGTTTTTCTATACAACACTTTTCTTAAGAAAAAGAAAAGCTATGTCAGCCGTGGTCTGAATGTGGAACAAATAGATGAGAAAATTCAGATACTTGAGTCTGAAAAGAAAGTGCAAGAGCTATTAACCGTCGAGCACTACGAGGCTCACTCAAAAGTTGAGCAAACTATCGAGATGCTTACGCAGACAGGTGGAGAAGGTGCCACTGAGTTTCAAACAAAAATTGAATTACTCAGTCGTCAAATTGAAACGAAGAAAAAACAAAAGTCTTTAGGAATCACAGTCATTGATTCTGAAAATACTTTAATGGCTTTTGAAACTGTCAGTGATATTTTGACAGACGTTTTTCACAGGTTACCCAGCAACACCGACAACAAGTTTAGCAAACTCAAACTACAAAGTTTGTATGTTGATATTTTAGCCATGAAGGACAAGAACAGTAAGTTCGTTGCTGACTTGTCTAAACATGAAGCTATCAAACAACACCAAGAACATCAAAAAAATAAAGAGATCACAGAGTGTCCTCAGTGTTCTCACAGGTGGGCCAAAGGGTTTGATCAGAAATACTACGACGATGTCTGTGCGCATATTGAAAGGACACAGGAACATATAGACGACATAGCTACAGACCTGGCTGAAAAACTAAACGAACAGCAAGAAATCACCGAGTACGTTGAGATCTACAAAAGCTTTTGGAACTGCACCGTTAACTGGCCTATACTAAAGCCTTTATGGGATTACTTTGTTGACAATAAAACTTTGATAATCGAGCCCAGAACAGGTCTTAACATTCTCAATATCTTTCGTGCTGATCTGAACGTGGATACTGAAATAGAGAACTTAACCAAGCAGATGCAAAGGTTCCAAGAACTTCTCGTTATCTCTGAGTCTGTGGGTCAGGCAGATATATTTAAACTCAGGAATAACTGTCAGGACATAGAGTCCAAGATTCAAGTCTGTACTCAAAAATCAGTTGAATTAATTAACTCTATCAAAGACTTCAAGCAACACAAAAGAGACATCGTAGAGTTGCTCGAAATGTCTGAGCAGATAGAATTACTTGGATCTTCCTTTACTCTGAACTACACTGAACATAAAGAAGCGTTTAGAAGAGACGCTTTAATTGATGTTATCAAGTCTGTGCAAATCAGACTGTCAAAGAAAGAGCAAACACTCTCAGAAGTTAACATACAGGCAAGTATTATTGACCATATTCAAAAACAGGTAGACGCGCAACAACTAGAAGAAAGTGCTTACAAAACTTTGATAAAGGAATTGTCACCCACCGAAGGTTTGATCGCCGAAGGTCTGATCGGTTTTATTGCAAGCTTCGTTCAGTCGATGAATAACTTCATCTCTAAAATATGGCTTTATCCACTGGCAGTAATTCCATGCGGACTAGATGACGACGGGACACTAGAGCTTGACTACAAGTTTCCCTTAAAAGTACAGAACCATCCCGACAAAGTACCTGATGTCAGTAAGGGAAGCTCAGCCATGCAAGAAATTGTCGATCTAGCTTTTAAGATCACTGCAATTAAGTACTTGGGTCTAGAGGACTCCCCTTTACTTATTGATGAGTTTGGCAAGACGTTTGACAAGGAGCACAGAGTCGCAGCAGCTCACGGAATAAAGCAGCTAATTGAGTTGCGATCTTTCACACAACTGTTTACAATTAGTCACTACGAGGCAACATACGGCTCACTGACAAATGCTGAAATATGTGTATTGTGTAGCAATAACATTTCAATTCCAACGAATGCTGTGTACAACGAACACGTAACAATGGAATAATCTTTTCTTAACTTTTTGATGAGGATCTAAATGGCAAACGAATATAGAGACATGGTACAATCACTTAACAGTGTTTTTGAAAGCTCTCAAGCGTCTTTGGTGCAGTTCCGTGCAGCTGATGCTTCTCCAGCTGCAATTGCAGCTGGTAAAGATGCTATTGATAAATACTTTGTTTACAAAGAAAAACTCAATGCAATTCGTGACGGTAACTTACTTCAGGTAATTATCGACGACAAAGACGAAGCTGCTATTGGAACGGAAAGAAATGTGACTATGATCAATCACTATCTTAAAGCCTACGATCCGACTTACGTTCCTCGAACAGTCTAACAACAACATAAACCCTCACTACAATGCTTGTGGCAAAGTAGTGAGGGTTTATGCGGTTCACGCTGCTGGTGGTGGTGCAGGTGCAGGTGCTGGGGGTGGCGGCATCTTACTTTTGATGTAGTTCTCTAGCTCAACAATTCTTGCTGTAGCAGCAGTCAATTGTGCAAGCGTCGATACATACTTAGCTCTATCGCTCATGACGGTAACTTTAAGTGCACTTCTAGCATTCTGGATAAGAAGGTGTTGAGTGTACGGGACAATTGCTGGAGGTGATACAGTAATTTCCTGGACTTCAGAGTTAAGTCCTAATGAGTCTCTTACAGTGTTCGTAATACTTGTTTTCAAAGGGGACAATGAATCTATGTCAGCGACAGGACCCAAAGAGATTGCTAAAACGATGGAGGTGTAGACGATTCCATTGACATCAGGGTAACTGATGATAGACGTAGCTGGCACGTAGAGCCATTGTCCTGTCTCGGAAGATAAGACAACAATACTAATATCAGCTACTACATCTAAATCGTAATTGTCTTTAGTTACACCAACAATGTTGTAGTATTTTTCAAAAGGATCTTCACCAGAGGCAATGATCTCAGAGAGTTTTCTAACACCTTTAACTGTGTAGCGTGTTTGGGGAGGGATCAGTGTGCTAAAAGGCTCTCTTAGCTTAAAGATCCCTGTCGCATTGAGTTCAGGGATAATTTCAGTGAACATGTTAAGCCGCAGGTGTTGTCTGATTTTTAGCAAGTACCAAGTATTGAATATTTTGGTACACAGCAGCTACAAAGAGCCGGGTTCCACGCTTGACACGTCTAACCTCAGCAGGGATGTCACTGAAGTCTGAAATCGTCTCAGCCACAATCAACATTCTTTCAAGCAAGTCAACAAACTCTTGTGTTGAAGCAGACATTCTGTTGAAGTCAAGACTGCTTGTTCCTACGTTAATGTAGTCCGAATGTAGAAGTCGGATGTCAAACTTATTGTCTCTGTTCTCAGGGTTACTGATACATAGTACGGCTAAGCTTTTGTAGTTAACACCAAATGAGCTTAAATACAGGTCAATGTGAGCACTTGTGTACTCAGGTACTTTTGCTTTGGTGTAGCTGATCGACTCGCTCAAATTAATGATAGGTGAGTAAATACCAACACTGGTTGTCAGGTTAGGGATAGCCAGGTCTAGCCACCTGGGAAGCACCACAAATTCGGTCCTTTTAAAAAGGTCAGGCAAGATAGCTGTCCACTCAGCTCTCGAGTGAGTACTGTTAGCTAAGACGTAAGCAATGGTCGCATCTTTGATTGTATCGATGTTATCACCAGCTGCGCCGTAAATTAATACGGACCACAACGTTTCAAACACAGGCAAATTCGTGGTGGGGTTGTAGTAATCGTATGAGTTTGTGCGAACAACAGTCTCTGGATTGTTGAGTTTTGAGGCTTGGATAAGGTCAACTAATTCCGGGAAAGAGCGTGATTGAACTTTGGTTTGAATAGCACTGATAGACAGAAAAAAGTCATTCAGGTCAGGCACTGGCGGGATTACGACAACTTCAAATTGATCGTACTGTTGGCGAAAAACTGAGTCAGCAAACCAAATTTTAATTGTATTAGCAGGAAGCAGTGGGTTAGTCCAGCTCATGAAGCCTGGTAAAGACAAGTCGCCGTTACTAACGAACAAGCCAAAGTTTAAATTTTGGATCTTATCAGAAAAATAGGTTTTGATATCGGCGTTGAAATCTACTGAATTAATGCCTCCTGCTTTTAGTAGACAGTAATCGTAGACGTATTTAGAAACTTCAAGAACATGAGTTGATAAAACAGGCTCAACAGGTACTTTACCTGAGTCGGAGACACTGTGTAAAGTAACTAAATTAAAACCAGGATAGGTTGGGTCAAAGTAATCACCTCGTTCACGACTGTAAGTCATGGCTAGGGTGGACAACTCACCAATGACTGAGTTCACTCCAACGTTATTTTTAACGAGAGCTTCGATTTCGATAAAGCCTTTTAAACTGTACATCTTTAAACTCCATTTGACTTATTTAAAATACTCTGTTACAATAAATGTAAATGTTACGCCGTAGCTGTTAAGGCTTTGTGCGTTCATACAATGAGAAGGACCCACATGCAATGATAAAAATTATAAACATTATCATCCCATTTCTTTTTGAAATGTTGTTTGGTAACAACAAAGGTAAAAACACCTCTGTCTTTTTGAAAGTAAAAAAAGTTTTTGTATATGTTTTAATGCTTTTGTCTTTTAGTTTTAACTACTTCGCTGTCAACAGAATCTACAATTTAGGTGTGGGTTTTATTGCCTTGAAGAACGATAAAATTATTATTCAAGCAAAACTGCAAGCTGCCGAAGTATACAAAATCAGAGCAGAGCAACTCGAGAAATCTTTGGAATTTTGTATGGCTAATACCTATCAGCCTTCCAGACAGAAAATAGATCGTGGTAAATAATAACGTAGCAGGGGTATTATTTGTACTATCCCTGCTACCACGACATAAGAAATAATTTTATGAACACAAATACGAAACCCACAGACAAAACTAAAGCTACTGCCGTCGACATTGAGCAAGGCATTGTGATGTATACTGACGGTGGTGCTCGTCCCAATCCAGGCAATATAGGTTGGGGTATTCACGGCTATCTCTACGAGAACATTGTTCCTAAAAAAGGATCAGGTAATTCTGATAACTACCTAACCATGATTGGGTATGTTCCTAAAATTGAAAAGAAAAAAGAAGAAGTCACAGAAGTCAAGCCTGTTTGTTATTTCGATGGTTATGGTAGTAGTGCTATTGTAGGCACAAACAATATCGCTGAAATTGAAGCTACAACCAATGCCTTTAGAAAAGCAAAAGAGTATGACATCAAATACATAAATGTACTGACAGACAGTCAGTATGTTCAAAAAGGTATCACAGAATGGTCTCCTGTCTGGGTCAAACGTGACTGGGTTAGGATTGACGGAACACCTGTGCCTAATTCCGAACACTGGAAGAAACTTTTAGAAGAGCACAATCAACTCATTACAAGGGGTGTCGAAATAAAAGTCACCTGGGTTAAAGCACATAGCGGTATCTATGGAAATGAATTAGTCGACCAGTTAGCTACAATCGGTGTTCTTGCATCAGCTAAAAAAATGATAAGGTCAGAAGTTAAGACTTCAGCGGCTGATGGTTACTGGAAGTCTGAAGTTGAGCGTCATCCATTTATTGGTAACAGGAGACTTTACTTCAATACTTTAAGGCAAAGCAATACCGTCGGCGAGTATTACTTAGGTGAGCATGGTAAAGACGATGACCATCTTGGCAAGAAAACTAGTGACGGTGCTTTGTGTGTTGTTCAAATCAAACAACCTGATTATGTTATCGAGGACATTCGTCAACACTTGTGTACCCTCAGTGATGGTTCAGACTCCGTGGTAATGGTCAGACTCGACGAAGTCTACAAACCTGAGACGTTTAAGATTCTTTCTAATTACGGCAGTTTCGCTACGATCAAACCTAAAGCCGGGAGCTTAGACTTAGAGACTATGTCAGGAGAGCCTTTGTGTAAAGAGTTCGTGCCTGCTTTTCTTGCTTTTAGAGCATTTGGACATCTGGCTGAACTTAAAGGATTGTTAGAATCGTACAAAGAAGGAAACTCAGACTTACATCTTAAAGATATTACAGACGTACTTTATTCTTCTCAAGTTATTGAAAAGAAGAACAAGGAGCCTGTTAAAGAAGTTAAGCTTAAGTCAGAGTACAGTACTGGTTTTTCATCTCTACCTATTGAATTCCTGTATGAGTCTGAAGATGAAGGTAAAGTAAACTTGAAAATTATTCTTACCTTAGGTTTGGATATCCTAAATAGAAATTATTTGAAGAGACTTGAAAATTTTGAACCCAAGGTATCTGTTGCTGTATGGCGACATGCTAAAGGGGTCTTCAGGTATGCAACTATCATTGAGTCACAAGGTAGTTATGGTGTTTGGGCAGGCGTCTACTCGAACATCATTTTTTCTAAGGACTAAAGTAAGGGTAAGCACAAGGCTTACTTTAGTTTAATTATTAATTTTTAAAGAGTAACCACATGACTGACAAACCCGGCAACTTTCAAGTAGAAGTGGGAAAAAAAGTTATTTTAAAGAAAAGAGCACTTAAAATCGTTTGTACGACTCTAGGTAAGGTTCTACCTAGGAAAACAAAAAGGTTGATCTTAATTTCTACTATCATAGGCGGAATTAAAAACATCGACAATCCGAGTAAGACTTTTCTTAAAAAAATAAACGAACTCTTACATGTCTCAACCATTGATGAAGCAATGGCTCTACCAATGGTGTTTGGTAAGAAAATGTGGCGAGACAAACTACCCGATAACTTTTTCTTTTATTATTTGAAAAAACCAGCATTGAATATCGACGAGGTTGGCCACAAAGAGTTAAAGCCTGCTGAGGTAAGGATTGCTGCTAATACCATTATCAAGAGTTCACCAGGATGGCTTAGGTACGATAGCAACAGAGTAATGAGGTCTGATGTGGTTAATGTTTTATCTTCTCTTCCTAAAATCCTAGAGACGGCATAAGACAAAGCCACAAGGGCATAATAGTAAATAACACCAGGCTTTGAAGGACCTGGTGTTATTTACTTATGCCTTAGCTTCTTAATGAATGCCTTTGATGAAGTTACTCAACGTTGCTGTCATCATATCAACAGACTTGACAAAACCCAATGCTTTAAATTGAACAAGAGCAATGAATTCAATATCTTCAGCCACATGCTCAGCACTGTATGCCAAGTTGCGAGCTACTTCTGGAGTAACTGATGTCAACGATCCTTTGGTGGCTTGGTCAATAATAATACCAAGAAGTCTATGACAGTGATCAACCAGATGTTGCACTTCTTTTAAATTGGTGTTCTCTAATGCTTTATTAAGCAGGTATGTGTTAGTGTAGACAGCCACAATATCTGCTTTTCTTGAAACCACTTTACCTAGAGTGGTCATGTTCTCATTTGAGCTTTCTCTGTAGTTAGACAGTCTTTCAACATACATCTTTGTCTTACTCTTAGCATCAAAGTAACGCTGAGTGATGTCTCGTGTAGAAAGCTTAGAGTCCTTGTTAGAGATAAACTGACTGAGGTATGTGCTATAGGGTTTCAGAACATTTTCAATAACATTCGAGTTTTGTTTGGCAATCTCGTAGAGTAAAGAAGAGTATTCTACGTAACTCCCTGAAAAACCTTCGGGTACACGGATTTGCAAGTCAGCCATGTCCATGAACTCTTTAGTGTTCATTTGCTTTAATACAAAATCCTGCTCTTTTGACAGCTCGACCTTAACTTCTGGAATGGTCACAACGATGTCAGAAGTTTCTTTAAGTTTTTGAAGAAACGAAGGAAATAAGTCTTTAATACTACTAGCCATGTTGGTCAAAGACATAGCTTCCAAGTTGAGCACATGCATGTTTGCTTCATGTGAACGATAAGCGCTTTCAATTTGTAGGTGTTTCATTTCTTGAATTTCCAAAGGTTTGTATCGAAATTTATGCAGTAAAAATAAACTGTCATAGAATTCAGAAGTAAAAAATTATTAGACAACGCGATACTTTGAGAACAAGTACTTTTTTATATTTCGTTAGCATCAATTGAAAGCAACTAACCAATGAATCTGATTCCAAATTTCACGCAAAGTCCTAGCGTCAAAGTCATGATCAATGTTGGTGCGGGTATGGATATTCCTACAGGCACCTACGTCACTGGACTACACGGAGAAAGTCTTTTAAATGGTGGTTTAGGTGGTATCACCGGTGTAGTAGGTATTGGTAATAATTTCAAAAGCACTATTATGCATTTCATGATGCTCTCTGCTGCTGCTAAGATCTACGAGACCACACCAACAAGTATGAACACGTATGACACTGAAATTAACATTCATGAGTCACACCTAAAAAGGTTTGCAAAACGGTTTCCTGCTTTTGCTCGTGCTACTGTAGATATTCTTACTGCCAACATCTGGACTATTACTGATAA
>Ga0326735_1000132_pt1 | contig 15885 bp, 12 predicted proteins | sample 37_GP2_1092_FD_207945 | JGI IMG/M metagenome (GOLD analysis project Ga0326735, IMG submission 207945) | Glacier ice microbial communities from Ngari, Tibet, China - 37_GP2_109.2 | ecosystem: Environmental > Aquatic > Freshwater > Ice > Glacier | place: China: Ngari, Tibet | collected 2018-07-31
GGACAAGCTTCACACCGGCATGGACTGATGGGCATTCAAGTCGATGATGCCTTTCAGCAATCGGTATGCCTTCCACAGCCATGCGCATATCCAGACCAGCCACGCGATGGGGATGCCGACGATGGTCATGAACAACAGCGCACCGACAGCCATCCATAACAGATACCACCAGAACGAGCGTATCTGCCACGAGTGATGGCTGTGCACGAAGGTGCCCGTCGTGTCGCCGCGCTTCAGGTAATTGATGATCAAAGGCAGGAACGAAAGCAATCCCAGCGAGAACAAAAAACTGATGGCGTGGGCCAGGTACAACCACCATGCCAGGTTTTTTGATGATGCCAGATTGCTGTCGAGCACGAGTTCATTTGACATGAAATACTCCTTTTAAGCTAATGGCTTATTCTAACAATGAAATCGCCTTCGCTTCACGCACTTCATTTCTGCGCGCCAGGCAATTTTTCTTGGACTAGGGCGCCGCTCTTCTCTATGCTAATGATCCCCCGGCAAAAACAGGAGACTGAAATGAGTGGACCCTTGAAAGGCATTCGCGTGATCGAGATCGGCACGCTGATCGCCGCCCCGTTCGCGGCGCGCCTGTTGGCCGAGTTCGGCGCCGACGTGATCAAGGTCGAAGCGCCGGGCAGCGGCGATCCGCTGCGCAAATGGCGCAAGCTGCACGAAGGCACGTCGCTCTGGTGGTATCTGCAGTCGCGCAACAAGAAATCGATCGCGATCAACCTGAAAGCGCCCGAAGGCATCGCAATCATCAAGCAACTGGTGGCGGGCGCCGATGTGCTGATCGAAAACCTGAAGCCGGGTGCGATGGAAAAACTGGGCCTGGGCTGGGACGTGCTGCAGGCGATCAATCCGGCTTTGATCATGGTGCGCATTTCCGGCTACGGCCAGAGCGGGCCGTACAAGGACCGGCCGGGTTTTGGCGCGATCGGCGAGGCGATGGGGGGCATTCGCTATACGACCGGCGAGCCTGGCGGCGCGCCGTCCCGGGTCGGCGTCAGCCTCGGCGATTCGCTGGCCTCCCTGCATGCGGTGATGGGGGCTTTGATGGCGCTGTTGCGCGTGAAGACCGGCCAGGGGCCGGGCCAGATAGTCGATGTGTCGCTGGTCGAAAGCGTGTTCAACCTGATGGAAAGCCTGGTGCCGGAATACGATTTGCTGGGCCATGTGCGCGAGCGTAGCGGCGGCGCCTTGCCCGGCATCGCGCCGTCGAACACCTATCCGACCCGCGACGGCGCCTACGTCGTCGTGGCTGGCAACAGCGACCCGATTTTCAAGCGCTTGATGCGCGCGATCGGGCGCCTTGATCTGGCCGACGACCCCGCTTTCGCGCATAACGACGGGCGCGTCGCGCAAGTCATCTTGATCGATGCGGCGATTGCCGGCTGGACTTCGCGTCATCCGATATCGGCCGTACTGGCGAGTCTGGAGCAAGCCGGCGTGCCGGCCGGGCCGATCTATTCGGTGGCCGACATCGTCGCCGATCCGCACTACCAGGCGCGCGGGATGATCTTGTCGGCCGATCTGCCCGGCGGCGCGCGGGTCAAGATGCCGGGCATCGTGCCCAAGCTGTCGGATACGCCAGGCCAGGTCAACTGGTCCGGGCCGGCGCTGGGCGCGCATACGGCCGAGGTGCTGGCCGAACTCGGTTTCGACGCCAGCGCCATTGCGCGCTTGAAGGAGCAGGGCGTGATCCAGTGAGCAATCCCGCTGCCGCGCCCTGTGGCAACCATCTTAATACGCTGCGCTACTGGTTCGATGTCGAGGCGTTGACCTACCCGGACATGCCAAAGCCGGAGAAAATGCGCAGCCTTCTTCTGCGTTATTCGGAAAAATTGCCCTGGTTGCCGTCGCCGGGAATCGCGCTGAAAGATGATCACACGTTTTTTATCTATTTTGGCCTGATGGAGAAAAACGTGCTCGAATCCGAATTGTTAGAGATGTTTCAGGTGCAACCGGACTCGCAATCGTACAGCGGCAATCACGTGCGTAATGCGAAAGGCAAGACTTTTCTGTGCGCAATCGAGGTCGCTTTTGACGGCACGCCGATGGCGTCTTCGTTTCAGATGGCGGCCTTTTGCGTCGCGTTTGCCGGGCGCAAGAAGGGCAGGCGCATTGTTTATTCGACGCTGCTGGACGCGTTGAAAAGCAAAATCGATGCTCTGGCGAGCACATCGCCCTCCGGCATTGCCGATGCCAACTGGTTCGAGCAAGTCACCGGCTTTCTGATCGATGCATTGGCGTGGCAACCGCGTGCGCTGATGGCGCGCGAACAGGTCTGTGTACACCGCGTGTCATTGCTCGGCAAAGATGGCAAGAAATTGTCTTGGACGCCAGAAATGGAACCGATCAATTCATTCTATCTGGACGACTTGGAACGGATCTGCCTGGCCGCTGAAAAAGGCCAGGAATCAAAGCAAATCAAATGCTATCTGGATGGCGGGACGCGTACAGCGGCACGCAGGGATGTGACGGCGTTCGCTGCCGTTAACGCGGCGCTGGCCGCAAAGCGCTTCCCCCTTGGGCGCTGGCCGACAAAGTTCCCTCTTTTTCTGATGCAGCAAGTGGCGGTCAACACCAGTCTGGCGGAGCTGGCCGATGGCGGCCTGTTTTCCGTCAATGGCCCGCCCGGTACCGGGAAGACCACGTTGCTGATGGATGTTATTGCCGCGCGCATCGTCGAACGGGCCATGTTACTGGCCACATTCACTCACCCGGAGCAGGCATTTTCGCGTACCGATGCGATCGTCGACTATCCACCCAATGCAACCGGCCAGCTCTTCAAAGGGCGCTGCCATAGCGTCGACGAGCGCCTGCTCGATTGCGGCATTGTCGTCGCCAGCGCGAACAACAAGGCAGTGGAAAACATCACGCTGGATTTGCCCAGCAGCGAAAAAGTGGCTCCGCAACCGTTGTTTTTTGATGGCGCTCCCTTCGACTACTTCGCCACCGTTGCCGAATCCATCCTGAACGATGATGCCGAGGGCAAGTCGGCTGGCAATGCCATTGAAGGGGATGCCTGTGGTACCGAACTCGATGGCGAGGCCGACGAGGGCGGCCATGAAAAAATAGCGTGCTGGGGCCTGGTATCGGTTCGGCTGGGAAGCATGAAAAACTGCAAGCATGTCGCAAAGCGTCTGGGCAAATTCGAAAAATCAAGCTTTGAGTCGGAACTGGATCGCCTGCCCGCACTGGACTGGAACATGGCCAGGAAGCAATTCAACGTTGCGCTGGAGAAAGTCCAGCAAATGCAAGATGCCATTGAGCGTCATGACGCGGTGCTGCTGACGTTAAGGCAAATGCAGGATCAACTGGCCAGCGCTCGCTCGGCTGCGGCGGTGGCCGACATGCGCCATCAAGAAGCCCGGGGTACGCAAGAGAGCGTCATCCACCGGCTTGCCAAGTGTCAAAGTGACTTGGCGTCCAATGTGAACGAGCGCGAGCTGCTTGCGTTGGCATGGCCATGGTGGCGCCAGTGGATGTCGCGGCTATTGCGGCGTCTTGACTTTGATCGGTGCAATCTGCTGCGCGAGAAATTGGCGCAACATGGCGACCAGCTGACGGAAGAACGTTCGACATTGGCAAGGTCACGCGTGCGGGCCGATGCCCACGCAAAAAAATCAGACGAGGCGTTGGCGCTGGCCGATGCGGCGGTGGCGTCTTGCGAAAACGATGTGGCCCGTTTCGAACTGTTGCAAGGTGAAATCAAGGTGCAATTGGGCACGGCGGCATTCGACCCGACCCATTTCGGGCAATGGCCGGTGGAGCAACAACAGATGTCTCTGCCACGCAGCAATGGCGCTTATCATGCCGCCCGCGCCGACGTTTTTGTCGCTGCGATGCATTTGCACAAAGCTTTCCTGAAAAATGCGGGCAAGGCGTTCAGGACGAATTTTCGCCTGGCGTTGGCAATGCTGAAGCAAGATCCCTTCATCCAGCCGCATCTCGCGGCAATGGCGCCGCATTTGTGGGCGACATTTTTTCTTGCCGTACCGGTCGTGTCCAGCACATTCGCATCGATATCGCGCTGCTTTCGCGATCTTGGCGAGGGCCAGATCGGGCTGCTGCTGGTCGACGAGGCAGGGCAGGCCGTGCCATCGCATGCGCTGGGCGCGATCTGGCGCTCCAAACGGGCACTGATCGTCGGCGACCCGCTGCAGGTCGAACCTTTTATCAGCATGGATAGCAAACTCGACCGAGGCATGCTCACTTACCACGGCGCGCCGCAGGAACATTTGTTGACGGATTGTTCGGTTCAGCTTCTGGCCGACCGTGCCAACCGATGGGGGGCGAATATTGTCCAGTACGATGGCAGCGAACTGTGGGTCGGGGCGCCACTGCGCGTGCACAGGCGCTGCGCGGAGCCGATGTTTTCACTGTCGAACGCCATGGCCTACAATGAAAAAATGGTGTCTGGCGTGTCGCGCGATGTCGAAAAAAGCGCAACGATGGAGCGTGCGCTGCTGGGGCCATCGCGCTGGCTTGATTTCTCAGCCGGCGCTTTTGATGCACATTACAGCGTCATCGAGGGCGCTGCTGCAGTCGATATCGTCATTGCCTATGCAAAAAATGGCTGGGTCGCCAAGAGCGACCGGTTGCCTGATGTGTTTTTGATTTCCCCGTTCAAAACGGTGGCTCAGGGACTGACCGGCGCCTTGAGCGATCGCGCTGACGCATGGGCGGGCGGTGTTGATCAACATGTCGTGTCGGCATGGCTGAAGGAGCGCGTGGGAACGGTCCACACTTTTCAAGGCAAGGAGTGCGACACGGTCGTTTTTGTGCTGGGCGGAAAAACGACGGGGGCGCGCAGCTGGGCTGGAAGCAAGCCCAACATCATCAATGTCGCCGTTACGCGGGCCAAACGCCGTCTGTACGTGATCGGCGATCGCCAGGCCTGGTCGCAGACGGTGTTCGGGCAACAGCTTGCGCAGGCGGTGGGGCAAGGTCAGGCGAACGCGCCGTCGTCATAGGCTTCGCAATAGTCGGTCCAGTCGCGCTGGACTTGCTCGGCACAATTGAGCGCAATGCCGAGCAAGGCGCTGCGCCATTGCTGGCGGCGACCGAAATCGATCAGCGTGTCCGCCATGGCCGAACCGTCGCGTCCGGCGCCGCGCAAATGCGCCGATGCCGCCACCGTTCCCATCGTCCGCACGACCGCGCCAAAGTCGCTCATCGATACTTGCGTCCGGTCGAGCGTCACCCGGTCCTCGCTCGGCAGCAGCGCGCGCAGCACATAGGAGCGCTGCCCTTCGCCAAGCGTGTGCAGGAATGCCGTCGTGACCGCCTGCATGCGCCGCTGCACGGCGACAATACGCTGCGCTTGCGTGCTCCAGGCCGGCTGTGCGTGGTGCAAGTGGGGCGCCAGCGACGAAGCATGGGCCAGTTTCATATCCAACAGCGTGTTGCTGTCCGCGCCGCCCTTGCCGCGCACCAGAATGACGTAGCGCTCCAGGCCCAGGCCGCCAGTGCCGGCGATGCGGCGCGCCACGTCCAGCGGCGCAAAGAATGCGGGTGTGTCCTGGGTGCGGGCAAATGTGTCGAGCATCGCGCTCACATGTGCGTGTTCGGCAGCGCTGGCGGCGAGCGCCTTCTTGCCGTCGATGCGGATGCGCCGTCGCTTGTCCTTGAGTTCGGTGCGCCGGTTGAGGAAGTCCCTGTTTGAGTGCTTTGTCACATCGTCGAGCAGTGCGCGCACCAGGCCGCCGGTGGTTTCCGCCTCGATCCAGCCGGCCTTGCCGCCGGCCAGTGTCGCGCCATATGCATCGAGAAAGACCAGGCACAGGGCGCGCGCTTCGTGCTGTTGCAGAGCCATGTCTTTTGCGCCGACCAGCACGCTCGTGAGGAAGCGCAGCACGTCCCAGCTGAGGGGCGCAAGGGCCGACTCGTCGAAATCGTTGATGTCGAAATACACGAGCCGGTTATCGCCCTTGTAGCTGCCGAAGTTCTCCAGGTGCAGGTCGCCGCAGCACCAAACAGGCGGCGATTCGGTCAACAACGGGTCCTGCGGCAAGTGGGCATAAAACAAGTGGCAACTTGCGCGCAAAAAAACGAAGGCGCCGCGCCGCATGGCCGCATATTTCAGGGCCAGCCGTTCCGGCTCGCGCCCCGTATTGAAGTGCAGGATCTGTTCGACAACGTCCGATTGCGGTGTGCCCATGTCATTCCTCCAGATGGTCGATGGTGGCGCGCTCGTCGTCGCTCTTGCCCATCCAGCGCCGGTGCAGCATGCGCTCGAGGGGGCGGCCAAGGATGAAAAGGACGAGCACGATCACAGTGGCGATGCCGGCAATTTGCCACGATCCCAGTCCGCACACGATGCCGATCGACGCGGTCACCCAGATCGAGGCGGCGGTCGTCAGGCCGCGCACCCGCCCGGTACCACTTTCATGGATAATGACGCCGGCGCCCAGGAAACCGATCCCGGTGATGATGCCCTGGATCACGCGGCTTACTGCGTTGCTGTCGCGCGAGGCAGCTTGCAAGTCGAAGCCCAGGCTGGCCATGGTTGCCAGCGACGCCCCCATCGCCACAAGCCCGAGCGTTTTCATCCCGCTCGGCTTGCCGTGCAGGTTGCGATCCAGGCCGATGATGGCGCCGATCAGCACAGCGCTGACGAGCCGGCAAGTGATTTCCAGATAGTCGCTCATGGATCGCCTTGAGAGGAATTTCCCCCAGTATAACGGGCCGCGTCAGCGGTCGGCGCATTTTTCCCATGTCCGAACGCCGCTGCGCCCGGTTAATTCACGCTTGCTGCAAAACGTTGCCCTGTCATCGGTATAGCGGTTGCGGGCACGCCGAGTGGCGGCCGACGATGCATCAACAAACCGGCCAGCAGTCGGTCTGGCTCACCGCCTGATGTGAAGAGGGGGACGGGTTCGATTTTCAGCAACTGAACATCGAACCCGTCCCCCAAATTAACCCGGCGCGCTGGTGCGTCCTTGCGGTGACGCTCGCATTTTAATGCGCCATAGAAACGCACAAGCAAACCCGCGCTAGCAAGAATTGCAAGCTTAGCCTGCCTTAAGCGCAGGGTAATCGATGTATCCGCCGGCGCCGCCGCCGTACATCGTGGCAGGGTCAGGTGTGTTCAGGGGCGCGACCATGCGCAGCCGCTCGACTAGATCCGGGTTGGCGATGAACGGACGGCCGAAGGCGATCAGGTCGGCTTTTCCTGTGGTGCGCGCGTCGAGCGCCAGATCCAGATTGTAGCCATTGTTGGCCATGTACAAGCCATTGAACAAACGGCGCAGGATCTGCAGATCGAAGCCGCCGGGCATTTCGCGGGCACCGCCGGTGTCGCCTTCGATCACATGCAGATAGACCAGATGGAAGCGGTTGAGTTGTTCGACGACGTACGTAAACAGCGCTTGCGGGTTGCTGTCGGCGATGTCGCCAAAGTTGCTCAGCGGAGAGAGTCGGATACCGACGCGATCGCCGCCCCAGACCTCTACCACGGCGGCCGTCACTTCCAGCAGCAGCCGCGCGCGGTTTTCAATCGCGCCGCCATAGGCGTCGGTGCGCTGATTGGTTTTGTCGCGCAAGAACTGGTCAAGCAGATAGCCGTTTGCCGCATGGATCTCGACGCCGTCAAAACCGGCAGCTTGGGCGTTGTGCGCCGCACTGCGGTATTGCTCGACAATCGAAGCCATTTCGCTCGTTTCCAGCGCGCGCGGCGTTACCATCGGTACAAAACCATCGTTGGTGTACGACTGGCCTTCGGGCTTGATGGCCGAAGGCGCCACCGGCAATGCGCCGTCGACCTGGATCGATGGATGGGAAATACGTCCGACATGCCATAGTTGCAGGAATATCTTGCCCCCTGCCGCATGCACGGCCCCGGTAATTTTTTTCCAGGCTTGCACTTGCGCGTCGCTGTAAATGCCTGGCGTGAATACATAACCCTTGCCCTGTTGGGAAATCTGGGTGGCTTCTGCAATGATCAGGCCGGCGCTGGCGCGCTGCACATAGTATTCGGTCGCCAGATCGCCTGGGATGTCGTCTTCCTTGGCGCGGCTGCGCGTGAGCGGCGCCATGACGATCCGATTGCTTAGTTGCAGCGGACCGAGTTGGGTCAACTGGAACAGATCGCTCGCTGCATTGCGCGCGAGCGCGGCGTCATGGGTGGCTGTGCTGGGTGTGAAGTTGCTCATTATTGATCCTTGGAAGAGGGGGGCGAAGTGACACGGTATGGTGCTGCCGGGGCCATGTCAGTGCGTGAAAAACAAGAACGTGCCTCAATGTTCGTTCAATCATCTTAAACTTAAACGCAGATCAATGTTGAAAGAGAGAATATCGTTGTATATAAGCAATGTGGTGGCGTCCGGAATAACTGCCGCGCTCGCCGTCACATCAGTAGCGTCAGCACCCCATCGAGGCCGACGAAGTTCAGCGCAACATCGGCTTGCGCGCGCACGACCGGCTTGGCGCGAAATGCAACCGACAGGCCGGCGATGCCCATCATCTTCAGGTCGTTGGCGCCGTCGCCCAAGACGATCGTTTGGCCAGTCGCGATGCCCAGTTCGCTGCAAATGCGTTCGACCGTGCGCTTCTTTTCTTCTGCATCGACGATCGCGCCGAGCACGCGTCCGGTCAGCTTGCCGTCGGCAATTTCCAGTGCGTTGGCGTGCGCGTAATCGAGTCCCAGTCGCTGTTTCATCGCGTTGGTGAAAAAGGTGAAGCCGCCCGATACCAGCAGCGTCTTCAAGCCCGCCGCCTTGACCCCAGCCAGCAGCTGCAGCGCGCCCTTCGATAGTTGCAAACGCTCATCGAGAACGCGTTGCAGCGCCGATGCATCGAGGCCCTTCAACAGCGCCACGCGTTGCTGAAGGCTGGTGGAAAAATCCAGATCGCCGCGCATCGCCGCTTCCGTGATCGCCGCCACCTGCGGCTTCAAGCCTTGCATGTCGGCGATTTCATCGATGCATTCGATTGTGATCAGCGTCGAATCCATGTCCATCGCGACCAGCTTGAAGTCGGCCAGCGTGCGCCCGGCTTCGATGAAGGTCGCATCCAGCCTTGATTCCAGCGCCGCTTGCTCGATCGCGGCGCGCAGCACCGGCGTGGCGTCGACTTGCTCGCAGCGCAGCGCAGAATGATCCGGCGCATGTAATTCAACCACGCGCGCCGACGGTGCCATCCGGGCCAGCTTGGCGAGTTGTGCGAGTGCGGCGCTGTCGCCGCTGGGTCCTTGCAATACCAGATTCATCATCATGTCGTGTTCTATTATGTTAAATTTTATTTTTCAGCCAATCAATTGCTTGATCGCGCTCTTGATCTGGGTCACGCGCGCCGTCAGATCCGGCATGCTGGCCGTGATCTTCAGCTTGTCCTGGCCGCTCAGCTTGATGTGCTTGTTTTTCTGGATCAGCGCGATAATGCGCATGCCGTCGATCGGCGGCTTGACCATGAATTGCAACGTCGCCGCCTCGTTGTGCGCGTCGATTTTGACGATACCCACGGTTTTCGCCGCGATGCGCAAGCGGTGCGTTTCGATCAGCGCGCGCACCGCATCGGGCAGCTTGCCGAAGCGGTCGATCAATTCTTCCTGCAAGTCATCGATCTTGTCTTGCGCATTGCCGTTGGCGAGGCGCTTGTAGATCGACAAGCGCTCGTGCACGTCGCCGCAAAAATCGGCCGGCAGCAGCGCCGGCACGTGCAGATTGATTTCGGTAGTCGATGCCAGCGGCGCCGCCAGGTCGGGCTCCTTGCCGCTTTTGAGCGCCCGCACCGCTTCGCTGAGCATGTCGGAATACAGCTGGAAGCCGATCTCGTGCATCTCGCCCGACTGGCTGTCGCCCAGCACTTCGCCGGCGCCGCGAATTTCCAGGTCGTGCATCGCCAGGTAAAAGCCGCTGCCCAATTCTTCCATTTGCACAATCGCATCGAGCCGGCGCTGGGCCAGCTTGCTCAAGCCTTGCACGTCGTGCACCAGCAGATAGGCATACGCCTGGTGGTGCGAGCGGCCGACCCGTCCGCGCAACTGGTGCAGCTGGGCCAGGCCGAATTTGTCGGCGCGGTGCATGATGATCGTGTTCGCCGTGGGCACGTCGATGCCGGTCTCGATGATAGTCGTGCACAGCAAAATATTGAAGCGCTGCGCGACGAAATCGCGCATTACCTTTTCCAGATCGCGCTCGTGCATCTGGCCGTGCGCCACGGCGATGCGCGCCTCCGGCAGCAATTCGGTCAACGCCGCCATCCGGTTCTGGATTGTCTCCACTTCATTGTGCAGGAAATACACCTGGCCGCCGCGCTTCAATTCGCGCAAGCACGCTTCGCGGATGATCGATTCATGCTCGCTGCGCACGAACGTCTTGATCGCGAGGCGCTTTTGCGGCGCGGTCGCGATGATCGAAAAGTCGCGCAAGCCTTCCAGCGCCATGCCCAGCGTGCGCGGGATCGGCGTCGCCGTCAGCGTCAGCACGTCAACCTCGGCCCGCAACGATTTCAAAATTTCCTTCTGGCGCACGCCGAAGCGGTGTTCTTCGTCGATGATGACCAGGCCCAGGCGCGTGAATTGCACGTCGCCGGACAGCAGTTTGTGGGTGCCGATGACGATATCCAAGGTGCCGTCGGCCATGCCCTTCATCGCTTGCGTGATTTCCTTGCCGCTTCGAAAGCGCGACAGTTCGGCGATGCGCACCGGCCAGTCGGCGAAACGGTCGGCGAAGGTTTGCGCATGCTGCTCGGCCAGCAGCGTCGTCGGCGCCAGGATGGCGACTTGCTTGCCCCCCATCACGGCGATGAACGCGGCGCGCAGCGCCACTTCGGTCTTGCCGAAACCGACGTCGCCGCACACCAGCCTGTCCATCGGCTTGCCCGACGTCATGTCCTTGATCACCGCATCGATCGCGGCAGCCTGGTCGGGCGTTTCCTCGAAGCCGAAGCTGTCTTTGAAGCGCTCGTAATCGTGGGCCGAGTAGTCGAAAGTATGGCCCTGGCGCAGCGCGCGCCGCGCATACAGGTTCAGCAGTTCGGCTGCGGTGTCGCGTACCTGATCGAAAGCGCGTTTCTTGGCCTTTTCCCAATGGCCCGAACCGAGCGCGTGCAGCGGCGCATCTTCCGGCGACGCGCCCGAATAGCGCGAAATCACATGCAACTGCGACACCGGTACATACAGCTTGGTTTCCTTGGCGTATTCCAGATGCAAAAATTCCGTCTCGCCTTCACCCAGATCCATGCTGGTGAGACCCAGGTAGCGCCCGATGCCATGGTTGATGTGCACCACCGGGTCGCCGATTTTGAGCTCCGACAGGTCGCGCACCATCGACTCGACTTGCGTCACGCCTTCCTGCTTTTTTGTGCCGACGCGCCGCCCCGAACCGGCGTACAGCTCGGTCTCGGTGACGAAGATCAGCAAGCCACCATGCGCCTCATCGTCTTGCGCTTGCAACTCGAAACCCGCATGCAGTGGCGCCACGCCCAGCGTCAGCTTCGCGCTTGATTGCAAAAATCCCAGGTAACCTTCGACCGGGGTCAGGGCCAGGTCGTATTCGTTGAAATACTGCTGCAAGGTTTCGCGCCGGCCGTTCGACTCGGCGCAAATCATCACGCGCCGCCCCGGTTGCAGCAAATAAGCGCGCAGGCTGGCCAGCGGATCGTCCGCGCGCCTGTTGACGGCGATGTTGGGAATGGCGCTTGACAGTTCGGAAGCGGGCAAGGTGGCGTTGCCTTTGGCAATGATCCAGCGCCCGAACGGCTTGGCCAGCGTGAAAAAGGCTTCGTCGGACAGGAACAGCGCTTCGGGCGCCAGGATCGGACGCTCGCGGTCGGACTTCAGGAAACGGTAGCGCGATTGCGTGTCGATCCAGAAGCGCCGGATCTCGCCATCGATGTCGCCGACCAACGCCAGGCTGGCGTCAACCGGCAGGTAGTCGAACAGCGTCGCCGTTTCATCGAAAAACAGCGGCAAATAATATTCGATGCCGGCCGATGCGATGCCGCTGCTGATGTCCTTGTACACCACCGAGCGCGACGGATCGCCTTCGAACTGTTCGCGCCAGCGATTGCGGAAGGTGCTGCGGGCCGCTTCGTCCATCGGGAATTCGCGCCCCGGCAGCAAGCGCACTTCATGCACCGGATACAGCGAGCGCTGGGTATCTGCATCGAACGTGCGGATCGTCTCTATCGTGTCGCCGAACAGGTCGAGCCGGTACGGCAAGCTTGAGCCCATCGGAAACAGATCGAGCAAGCCGCCGCGCACCGAGTATTCGCCGGGCGACATCACTTGCGTCACGTGGCTGTAGCCGGCCAGCGTCAATTGCGCCTTCAGCCTGGCCGCATCGAGCGTTTCGCCCTTCTTGAAAAAGAAGGTGTAGGCAGCCAGGAACGACGGCGGCGCCAGGCGCACCAGCGCGGTCGTGGCCGGCACGATCAGCACGTCGCAGTGGCGGCTTTGAACTTCGTACAGCGTTGCCAGCCGCTCGGAGACCAGGTCCTGGTGCGGCGAAAACGCATCGTAAGGCAAGGTTTCCCAGTCCGGCAGCAAATGGCAGCGCAACTGGTCGGGCGCAAACCACGGGATTTCATTGAGCAGGCGCTGGCCATCGCTGGCATTGGCCACGATCACCGTCAGCATCCTGCCCTGCGCCTTTAATTCCAGCGCGCCGACGGCGAGCGCATGCGCATCGGACGAGCCGTAAAGAAAGGGCAGCACATAGCGGTTGCCGGGCTTGGGGAGGGATTTTTTCAAGGCTAAGGACATGCAGGCGCTGACACAGAATGAACGATAGGAATGGCGCTCTACCAGGGTCGGCAGTGCCGCAGCGTCACATTATAAGCCACATGGACAAGATGCCGGAGCAAAGGGTCCAGACCCCGATTGCGCCTGCCCGTTACCCCGCCGGCAGCAGGTTGGCGACGCCGAACGGCACGTGCACCATTGGTATCGTGCTGCCGTTTGATTTCAGGTGGCTGAGCTGGTCGTCGAAAAAGATGTGCGGTTTGAACACTTGCAATACCTTGGCCTTGTCCATGCCGCCCAGGAAAAAAGTTTCATCGGCCGACACGCCCCAGCTTTTCAGCGTGGTGACGACCCGCTCGTGCGACGGCGCATTGCGTGCCGTGATGATCGCGATGCGCAGGATCTTTGTGTAAGCGGGATCGCTGCGCTGCGCTTCCTGCTGCAACTTTTGCATTGCCGCCAGCTTCTGGAACAAATCGGCCAGCGGCCCCGGCTGGTGCGCGGTAGCCGCGTGCATCGTTTCATGCCTGTGAAATTCTTCGACATCGTCGTGGCGCCTGAACACCGTTTCCGCCTCGTCGTCGGCGATCACGCCGTCGAAATCGAAGGCCACGCGCAATTCATCATCATCATCTTCCTGCTCATCTTCATTGCCGTTGTTTGCTTGCTGCGACGGCAGCACCAGGCCGGCCGGGTGCTTGCACGCCAGCGCCATCCTGACATCGTCCTCGTTCGCGCTCAGAAAAAGCGATGCGTTGAAGGCCGGCAGGTAAGGGTAGGGCGGCTTGCCGGTCACAAACGCCGCGCGCGAAATATCGAGCTTATAATGCTGGATCGAGCGCATCACGCGCAGCCCGGTCTCGGGCGAATTGCGCGAAAAAAGCACGACTTCGACCGGCGCCAGCGCGGCAAAGTGCACATTGATGTTTAGGAAGCGCTGGATGAACGGAAAAGCCACGCCGCGCCCGAGCACCACATCGATGTTGCACTCCTGGTACTTGCGGTATTCCTCCTCGCCTTGTTCGACGTAAATCCGGTGCGACTCGGTCAAGTCGAACAGCGCGCTGGACGCGATGCCGATGACGAATTTTTGAGCGATATCGTAAGCCATGAGCGCGCCGTGTTGGTAGGAATCGCATCATTTTATAGCAAGACGCCAAAGTCCCGGCCAACTACAACGAAGCCTTGATTGCCTGTTGCTTAATGGTACTTGCTTTTCTAGCATATCAAACTAATAATATGATTTCTTGCAATTTTCTGATCGGTCGCGGCAAACGTGCGGCGGCCCAAATCAGGATTGCATCGTTAGCCATGTTGGCATTTTTCAGGCATTCATTTAGGGAGTCTATTTTGAAAAAACTAGTTTTGGCCGTGTGCACTGGATTGTTTGCAAGTACAGCATTTGTCGGCACCGCATTTGCCAGCGACGACGCGAACTGGGCGTATGAAGGCATCGGCAACCCCAATGAATGGGTCGCGCTGACGCCGAACTACAGCGCTTGCGGCGGCAAGAACCAGTCGCCCATCAACCTGACTGGGTTTATCCGCGCCAATTTGAAGCCGATCCAGTTTTCCTACCGGGCCGGCGGCGAAGAGGTCGTCAACACCGGCCACACGGTGCAAGTGAATTTTGCCAAAGGCAGCGGCATGATTTTGGATGGAGTCCAATTCGAGCTCAAGCAATTCCATTTTCACGGGCCCAGTGAAAATCATATCGAAGGCAAAGCCTATCCGATGGAAGCGCACCTGGTCCATGCCGACAAGGAGGGCAACCTGGCCGTCGTCGCCGTCATGATCAAGCAAGGCGGGCAAAACGCGCTGATCAAAAATATCTGGTCATCGATGCCCGCCGGGAAAGGCGAGAAAAGCGCGCTTGAACTGCCATTTTCAGCCGCCGCGCTGCTCCCGAAGGCACGCAATTACTACCGCTTCAACGGCTCGCTGACGACGCCTCCGTGCACCGAAGGCGTGCGCTGGGTCGTCATGAAGCAGCCGGTATCCGCGTCGGCCGAGCAAATAGCGACGTTCTCGAAGACGATACATCGTCCAAACAACCGGCCGATGCAGGCGATCAATGCGCGCGAAGTGTTGCATTAAAGCGTAAGGGACCGGACACTGCACCGGCCGTCGCGCATGGTCACGATGACGTTGCGTTCCTGTGTCATCAGGTGCGTATGAATTCTTGACATGGCAGCACCTTACAGCAACGAGTATTGCACTTGGTTGTAAAGGCTGCCGCTTCTTTCGGTAAGCCGATTCCAGAAAAGCAGCATTGGATTAATCCGGACGCGCTTTGGATAAATAGTTGAGAAAGCGTTCAATAGCTTTTTATGAACAGCAGAAGCATTGTGGCTGATATAAGTCATGGATGTATTGCTTGTTCCGGATTTGCGCCGCTTCTGGGGAACTGAAACTGCCTGAATGGGGCCTAATTTTCACTTTCTATAAAATTTAAAAGGAGCTGTCATGAAACTATTTTCATCCTTGCTGAAAACCGCCCTGTGTGCAGGACTTGCAGGTTTTATGTTAAGCGGCTGCGGTTCGATGTCGGGCAGTGGCAAGAATTCCTATCACAGCGGGGAAACGGCCTTTTCCGTCCAGTCGGGCGACGCTGCGTTCGATGTGGCGAAGGGTCTGCAGGCTCGCTAAAATCAGCGCTTATGCAGATCGAGGATGTTGCGGCGGGCATGCAACAGGCATGCCGCTTCGCGCACATTGATAAAGATTTTGTCATGAGTTGGGAATGCGCCTGCTTGCAGCACGGCTTTGAAATTGGCGCGGGGCGTAGCGCCAGCCGTGATTTCCCTGTTGCCAGTCAAGGGCGCCGGAATCGGCGGTAACTCGGTCAGCATGGCCGGTCACAGATTGCAGTTTTTCGATTCGAAGTCGAACAAGCCTTCCCGCTAAAGTGTGCGCCGGGCAAATCTGCTGGGCATTAATGCCGTGTGCGCGTTCAATCAGTGAAACGGACGCGCTGGCAGTTTGCGATCAACAGCGATTTGTCGGCGATCAAAAAAGCCGTGGTTGCCGCTCGCCGGGAAACTTGCGCTTCCCCATTGTCTATTCCCGCAACTTGTCAAACGTGCGGCCATTCTCATCCACTTCCAACATGACGGCAGCGCAGGCATCCGTTGGAAGTGCCCCCGCGTGCCCGACAAGTGGAACCATTTTTAGCTTGCAGGTTTTTT